>Ga0181339_1000213_pt1 | contig 12623 bp, 25 predicted proteins | sample Sp13VDMM110DD_FD_130101 | JGI IMG/M metagenome (GOLD analysis project Ga0181339, IMG submission 130101) | Freshwater viral communities from Lake Michigan, USA - Sp13.VD.MM110.D.D | ecosystem: Environmental > Aquatic > Freshwater > Lake | place: USA: Michigan | collected 2013-04-23 | reverse complement strand
TTGGATTGACGATCAGGCGTATATGTTCCCCGCGTCGGCTCGCTATCTGGTGGCGGTGGCGGCTGACTACCGCCTGTCGGAGTTGGCCAAGCCCGAGCGCAAGGATTGGTTCGGCATGGCGTCGTCCATTGCTGACCCGGATGCGTACCCCTTCAACGCGGGAGCCTTCTAATGAGCACTGCAAAGGTTTGGGCGTTGTATGACGCCGTGACGGGTCATCTAGGCGGCTGCGCCATCTGCGGAGATGACGACGAGTTCTCGCCTAACATCGAGGCATTCGAGGAAACTGAAATGCTGATTTGCGACGCTTGCTATGAAGCGCAATGCGAGGCTGAGGCTGATGAGACGCAAGCGTTGGAGCGGATGCCATGACTGACGTTATCGACTCCATCCGTGGCCTAAGAAACCACTCGATCACATTCGAGGCCGTTATCTCCGGACTTACCTGCGAGATAGGCCGGGTCGAGAGGCTGGCGGACCTAACGCCTGACCAGATTGCCCGCCTCTGGTCCGCCACATCAAGACTAAGCAAAGCAGCGCTAGCGAAGGGGAAGAACGATGAGTGAGTCTGAAATCAAAAACGCTGTCATCAAATCAGCGCGGATTGACATTGAGGACCATGGGCTTTTGACAGCGTGGCTGGACCTTGATTACGGAGGGACGGGCCAAGGGTTTGGTGGCTGGTCACTGTATCTTCCCAAGTCCTTCGCGCATCACAAGATGGAATCGGTCGCGGGCCATTTCCTGTACCGCCTGATGGAGGTCGCTGGCGTTGGTCGTTGGGACCAACTCTCCGGCAAAACCGTGAGGGTCAAGGCGTCTCATTCTGGCGTTCAGGCTATCGGCCACATCGTAAAGGACGATTGGTTCTGCCCGAAGGATGACTTTTCGGCCAAGGCTGATGACTGACCGACCCCTCGCCATGTTCCGTGACGGCCAGCTTTGGCTAGACGATTGCGGCGTGTACTCGCCAGCCTCGCGAATGAGCGTAGCCCTGATGGCAGAACGTCAATCAACCCTGCGCTGCCCGGAAGCCCAAGAGGCGACCCGTCAGTGTCAGGAAGCCCTAAAACAATTCGCGGCAATGGAGGAAGCCAAGTGAGAAGCAGCGACACGCTAACGAAAATCAGCCCAGCGCTGGTGAAGGCGATCAACGCCATTGAGGGCGTCAAGAAGGGCGCTGACAACCCGTTCTTCAAATCCAAGTACGCGAACCTCGAAAGCGTTATTGAGGCCGCGCACGGTGCGCTAGAGGCTAACGGCTTGGCCGTCATGCAAGGCCCCGGCCCGATGGACGGTAACTGCATCACCCTGACCACCCGCCTTATCCACGAAAGCGGCGAGTGGATCGAGACGGACTTTTCCCTGCCCGCTGGCAAGATGGACCCGCAAGCCGCTGGATCGGCCATCACCTATGCCCGTCGATACTCCCTCATGGCCATGCTTTGCATCCCTGCCGTGGATGATGACGGGGAAGGCGCTATGCCGCGCACAACGAAGCCCGGTGAGCCGAAGAACCCGAACGTGAGCGTTCACCCCGAAGGTCCCGACTGGTACAAAACGGAAGGCGCGGGAATGTCCGCTGCCAAGGCCAAGGCTGAGGGCCTAGGCGAACTCGTCAATCAATGGCTTGGCGACCTTGAGACTATCCCGACCGTCTCGGCCCTGAGGGACTGGGCGGACCTGAACGGCGATACCATCCGCACCATGCCTAAAGGCTGGCGCATTGAAGTCCGCGAGGCATTTGACCGGCGCGGACGTGAACTAGGAGCAATGTAAAATGGCGTATGAGCAGAAGCCCGGAGACATTGCCGTCTTCAAAGAGAAGGAAAAGCGGAACGACCGTGCGCCAGATTGGCGTGGGAACATGATCGTCCCCGAAGGCGCAAAGCCCGGCGACAAGCTGGAAGTGGCATTTTGGGCCAAGGGTGACAGCGGGACTATGCTCGCCGGGTCGGTGAAGTTTCCGACGCAGCGTGACGCTGGCCCGTCCCGTGAAGCCCCGCCTCAACGCGGCGCGTCCTTCAACGACGACATTCCGTTCTAGTGGGAACAACCGTCGTCACTATCAGGTCAAAGGAAGACCGCGCCAAGCTGCACAAGTGGCTTGACGCGGCCCCTGACCTAACGCGGGTGACGTTCGTTGGCCCGAAGCGGTCCCTGCCACAGAACGCGGCGTACTGGTCCGCCCTGACCGACATAAGCAGGCAGGCGGAATATCACGGCCTCAAACTGGCCCCGGAAGACTGGTCGCAGCTTTTCCTAGACGCGCTCAACCGGGAAGCCCGCCTTGTCCCTAATCTGGACGGGACGGGTTTCGTGAACCTTCGCCACTCTAGCAGCCAACTTTCCCATTCCGACTTTTCCGATCTGCTGGAAATCGTCATGGCATGGGGAGCGCAAAACGGGATTGAGTTTCACTATGACGCCTGACAAGCCCCCGCCGGTTATCTTCTGGACCCCGTGGACCGTCTTCAAACAGGATTACAGCCGATGAATGACCCGCTCTACGCCACTAGAACCTACGCAGACCCGAAAAGCCAAGCGGCTAGGGATCGGTGGCTTGCCTTCAGAGAGGGTCAGGGGATGCCTGTTGTCCAGCATCTAGACCGCTTTGCAGACGTGCCCGGCAGTTTCCAAAAGCAATGGAACGCTATGAGAGATAGAAAATAATCACAGCGGGGGTTGACGCGTCCGGTCACTCGTATATGTTGGTTTCAACAAAGGGAGAACGACATGGCCGGACACATCATCATTATTGAATCGCTGGAAGCCTACCTGAAAGCGGGCGTGGGCAATGCCGCTGCTATCCAAGCCAAGATTGCTTGGCACAAGGCGTGGCTGGCCGAGCGCGGCGTGTTCGTCGCATGACACTAGACGACTTTTGGCTAACCCGCATCCATGACAACCGGATGCGGGGGCTGCTCTCCGAGTTAGCCGAGGCGATCCAAGACAGCGAAAATCCCGCTTTGCTAAACCGGGTAGCGTCCTCCCTCCAGAAGGGGTTGGCCAATCTGGCCAAGGCCCGCGAACAGGAACTTAGAAATGAACGAGAAAGCCAAAGAGTCGTGTCCGCTGTGCCTCGCCCTTCCGTGCGATTGGGCAACAGACCCTCACAAGGCAACGGACGCCCTTTTTCTAGCTACGGCAGACCTAAGGATCAAAAGCGGCGTGGGTGAAAAGCCTATGCTCTCCGATCTGCCGCAAGTGATCGGCGATAGGTTAGGCGCAGCGACGCAGATTATCTCCGCCCTTAAAGACTTGGCGGTCGCGAAAGCGGGGAAAACTGTCCACGGCAAGGATGCGGATCAATGGCGCTACAAGGCGCAGCAATGGCTTTTGATGGAGCCGGAATGACCGCTGCAATCCGAAAGCAAATAGAACGCTCCCGCCACAAACACGCAGGCGCAAAGCGTGTGGAAGTGGTTCTGGACGCTGACCGGCTTTCCGATCTGGACGCGATCAAAACGACCTACGGATACAACACCGCCGAGGCTATCGGCTACGCTATCGGCGCGTCTGTTTCAGGTTGGATGAGAGATAGAAAGGCTTAAGCCATGAGTGATAAGGATTTGGGCGCACTCCCGGCTGGCGAAACCGACCCGAACAAATGGAACATGGACGAACTGCGCTAACCCAGCCCTTGACCACCAACCCCCTCTAAGGGGGCCGGAGCCAAGCCTTGACCGAAAAGACGGCGTAAGGCATAGTCAAGCCCGCTCTATGCTTCGCGACTGCGTGGCTAGTCCGGAGACAGACTATGAAGAACAAGCCTTCGCCCAAGATGCAACCGAAGCTGATTAATCAGCACAAGCGCCTTGCTATGGGTATCCCTACAAACGTCGGCGGACCCAAGGGTAAGCCCTACGGCATGGCCTAGCCCCCTTGTGGGGCTTTTCTATTATCAGGAACAAAGAATGTCCACGAACTTCGGTAACGATCAAGGCACGGGAACGGTTGTTTCTGACGGCTTTGTAGGCCCGCTTGCTGGTCTGGCGGTCCTGACGGACGGCTCCACGCTCGGCGGCGCTGCTATCACGGCGCAAAAGAAGATTCCGGTGACCATCGTTGATGGTGCTGCTGCTGGCACGTTCACGATGCCCACGGGCGCGTTTGTGGATCACTTCTACATCGAAACCCCGACTGCCATTCCGGGTACTCCGACGAACACCAATTTCCGTCTTGGTTCGTCCGCCAACGGGCAGCAATATATCGCTGATGTTGACGTGAAGGCCCAAGGCGTTGTGAACGCGACCATCGTTTACGCAGGCCGCAACCCGGCGACGACTGTTCACTACACGGTGGCCAGCTCGGGCGGCACGGCAGGATCGCAGGACGGCACGATCAATCTGATCGTCGTTTACGCGATCCCGGTCTAACAATGGACAAGGTAGCGCAAAGGCTGGCCGACAAGGCTAACTCCCTGCGAGGCGTCCTGACTGACACCCCGTATGCAAACTGGGAAGAGGCCACGGAAAGCCAAAAGGAGTTCTGGCGAGAGATTGCCCGCGCCAGTCAGGACGCAGAGCCCGAAAAACTGAAGGCGAAGGCCAAGAAGTGACCGGGTTCCTTCTCACGATCATTGCCATTGCCTGTTGCATAACGGCGCTGGCCACGGTGATCAGGGATTGGGAATAATCCAAAGCCGATAGAATACCAGAAGCCCGATCAGCCTAGCGCCGGTCGGGCTTTCTGCTGCGCAAAATAAATCACAGCGGGGTATTGCGTGTCCGGTCGCGCCGTGTATTATGGCTTCAACAAGGGAGAGCAGTCATGCAAATCGTTTCCACCATCCGCGCAGGCCACACGATCCGGACTGAGGACAACACCTATCTGGTGATCGGCACCATGCAAATGCGCGGTCGCTACTCCTACACCGCCCGCGACAAATCGGGCCGTAAGGTTTCGCTGAACCGCGAAGACGTTTTGCAGGCGCAGCGCGAAGGCGCTGCCACGGTTACGGCGTAAGGAGAGACGGAATGCTTATCGAACAAATGACTAGCGTTGACCTCCTCGCCGCTCAGCAGGAAATGCTGGCCAAGGCCAAGGTTGCCCGCGCTGACGGCGATCTGGACACGGCGCAACGCTACCTCGCGTTCATCCGCCCGATGAACCATGAGATGGCCCGCCGCATGGGGCGCGTCTGATGCGCGGCCTTCTGGACGGACGTGGATGGGTGGAGATTGAAAACGACCCGGTGTTGTTTTCGTCGTTCTATCTGCCGCGCCCCTGTTTCGTCATCAAAGATGATCCAGAGGCAGGCGTTTTCTATGAGGATGATTTTGAGGAAATCGAATAATGACCGAAAATAGGGCTTGTGCGCGTCCGGTCACCATGCCATAAAGAGTCAACAGGGAGACAAAGACATGACCGCTCGCGACACCAGCCACCTCGTTGCCCTCATGACCGGCCTTAGCCGTGAGCGCCAGCGCCTCGCCAATGCCCGCACCGAACAAGAGCGCGCCCTTCGCGCTGTGTGGGTTCGCCAGTCGGAAAAGGAAGTCAACGCCGAGGAGCGTTTTCTTGGCATGACGGAAACCGATTGGAATGAGCCGGAAATGTCGGCTGACGATCTGATGGCGGAGCTGATGGCGTGACCGATCTTGAGCGGGCCAGCCATGCGGTTGAGGATGCGTTGGCCTCCGACGACAATCATCCTGACGACATTGCCCGCGCGGTTCTGTTGGCTGTCCGTGAAGTCTCTCAAGAGGCTTACAACGCGGGCTGGGATGCAATGAACGGTGAGCCTGACGCTGGCCCCGGCGAGCCTTGGCTGGCTATGATCGACTACATTTTAAGGGAGTCTCAACCATGACCGTGGCGGAACTTATCAGCCTGTTAAAGAAATTTGACCAAAGCTTGCGGGTTGTGACTGACGGTGGTTGCGACGGCGAGTTGCTGGTCGACCTTGAGGGCTTGAGAGTCGTTACCGCGCATGGCTGGGATGATTCCTCGGTATGGCTTGGCCGGTTTAGCGATGACGATTATCTAGCGCCCGGCGTGGTGCGCCCCCCTAACTTCAAGGTGCTGATTCTTTGACCGCCACTATCAGAAAGCAAATCCAACGCTCCCGCCTAGCCCATAGCGGAGGAAAGCGTTTAGACCTCTACCTGACCAAAGAGGAGGGAGAGACGCTAGAAGCCTTCCGGGTGGCCCGTGGCCTGCGGACTGCAACGGATGCGGTCAAGGCGCTGATTGAGCCGCACATAGGCCGCATGGGCGATGCGAGGGAGTGGTGATGCCGACGCCTGCCCAGATCAAGCAATGGGATGACGCCCAGCCGGTGTTTCGGAGCATCTATGCCCGGCTAGATGATGTTTGCGCCCGCTCGCTGGCCATGATTGACGCTGCGCACGGCATTCCGTCGCCGCTACAGTTCCGAGTCTGGCGTCGCTTTGATCGCTGCTGTCACTAGGCGAAGAAAGTTTGTCAGGCCCGCAGATAGTGGGTTGACGTGTCCGGACTATGGGGTAAGGTGGTCTCAACAAGGGAGAACGACATGACCAACCTGACCGCTCTGATCCGCACCGCCCGCGCCAACCGCGAAGCCCGCGCTCTGGAAACCTACACCCGCACTGACGGCAAGGTTCTGGTCAAGGGCGAAAGCGCCTCGGGTTACGCTGCCGCTGACGGCGTTGAAGTCCGCGTCATCCCGGTCCAGCCGCGCGGTATGTCGAGCAAGTGGAGCCACCGCGCCGACGTTTACATGGGTGGCAAGCGCCTCAAGACCGCAGAGGTCGCCGCAATCCTCAAAGCGGAGGCTGCGTAACGGTGGGGGCTTCGGCCCCGACCTTGCCTATCCCCTCAACCTAGTCCATATTCATCCCGCTTACATCAAAGGCTGCGGCTTAGGTTAAGCAATCAGACTAGATCACAGGGCGTCACGAATGACCGACAACACGATGGGCGATGAAAGCCCTATCACGTCCTCTCACGTAGAGACTGCTGCTAAAGCGGCTTGGACTGTTGCTCGCTCGCGTTGCCCCGCTGAAATCATCGACCAGCTTCCGTCATGGGAAAGCGCGCTTGAAGGACTCCGCGAAGACTGGCGAACCTCAACCCGTGCAGCCCTAGAGGCGTTCGTTGCCGCATGACTGTCCTTCCTAGCATTTACGGCCTGTTCGATAAGGACGGGCTTTTGCGCTATGTGGGCAAGGCAAACAACCCAGCGCAGCGCCTTAAGGGACACGCTCGGGACAGCCTGAAAAAGAACACGCCGCTATATGCATGGATGCGAAAGCACGGCATTCCAGAGATGCGAGTCCTAGAGGCTGACTGTGTTGATTGGCAGGAAGCAGAGCGCAGGCACATTCGGGAAGCTCTGGCGCGCGGCGAGAAACTGTTGAACCTAGCGGAGGGCGGTGAGCAACCATTCTGTTCTGTCGAACAGCGCAGGAAAAATGCTGCGGGCCTGAATAAGAACTTAGCTGGGGATGAGAAGGCCAGCCACTTCCGCAATCTTAAGCGGATGCTTAGCCGGTCAATCAGTCAGGGCTACCTTTCTAACGAGACGCGAGAGAGGCTTCGCCAAGCCGCTGCGGCCATGCCAAAACAGATGGGGTGTTTCGCGGGCATTCCAGACCGGGAAGAGGCGCTCGCATAATGCCGCCTCTCGAAAACACCAAACATGAACGCTTTGCGCAGGAACTGGCCAAAGGCAAAAGCCAAGCTGACGCCTATGAGGCTGCGGGGTATAAATACAGCCGAAGCGCTGCCGCAAGGCTTGCCGCTGATGTGAACATTTGTCAGCGAGTTTCGGAGATGGCTGAGCGTGTCGCCGCCTGCACCGAAATCACCGTTGCGTCCATCACTGAGCGCCTGTTGCGCTTGGCGGAAGTAGCCGAAAAGACCGGCATAGTGCTTGACTGCGATACAGGCGAGGCGACTGCCTCAAACTCAAAGCATCTAGGGGTTTCCCGCGCCGCTCTGATGGACGTGGCGAAGCTCAATGGCCTTGTGGTCGATAAGTCTGAGCAGACGCATACGGTGCATGAATGGCTTTCGACGGCAAACTAAGCCCGGAGGAGCAAGCCAAGGTTCAGCGCCTCCGTGATGACTTTGAGTTCTTCGCAAGGAACGTCCTGCGCATCCGCACCAAGTCCGGCGAGATCAAGCCGTTCGTGCTGAACCGGGCGCAGAAGTACCTTCACCAGCGGCTAGAGGATCAGCGGCGTAAGGGTAAGGTCCGGGCCATTATCCTGAAGGGTCGCCAGCTTGGGGCTTCGACGTATATTCAGGGCCGGTTCTACTGGCGTCTGTGGGGCGGTCAGGGGCTTAAGGCGTTCATCCTGACCCACGAGCAGGCGGCGACTGACAACATGTTCGCGATGGCCCAGCGGTTCCATGACGGCGCTCCTGTGTTTGTGAAGCCCCGGACGAAAGCGGCCAATGCGAAGGAGTTGGCGTTCGCTGACAACGATTGCTCGTATTCGGTCGGGACGGCAGGGACAAAGGGTGTGGGGCGGTCTAGCACCCTGCAACTGTTCCACGGGTGCCTCGGCATAGACACGCCAATCGTTGACGGCCTGACGGGCAAACTGCGGACCATGAAGGATTGGTCTGTCGGTGATCTGGTCAGGACGCATACGGGTGAAGTTGCGCCGGTCACGTTCATTAGCCGCCAATCCAAAGAGGCTAACCGGGTCACGCTGAAGGGTCTGAGAGACTTTCCGCTAGTCGCCACGCACGAACATAGGTTCTGGACGCGCGAGGGTTGGAAAGAGTTAGGCGACATAGCGGAGGGCGATTGCATTGGCTTCCCGGTCGCTGAGATTGCAGACGATGGGTTGGTCTGGCTGTTCCGGTTGCCTGATAGCTTCCGGCCTCAAGGTGGCGGCTCGCGAGAGGTTGGCCCTAGCACGGTGTCGCCGTCGTATGATCTAGGCCGGGTGCTTGGTCTATATCTGGCGGAAGGCTCAATCGGGCGTCAGTCGTCTGGCGTCCCTAGCGCGGTGACGTTTGCTGTTCATGAGCGCGAGGTAGATCGAACCGTCGAATGGCTTAAGCCGTTGGCCGATATGTTCCGGTCTGTCCGGGTTGCTAACAGGTCGGATTCTAAGACGTGCACTGTGACGGTCTATGGCCGGTCCTTCGCTACGTTTGTCGAGGGGCTGTGCGGGTCCGTTGATAGCAAGCGGATGCCTGCGGCGTGGAGCCGGTGCGGTGAAGCGTTCGCTCGCGGCCTTGTGCATGGGTATCTTGCAGGCGACGGGCATAGCGAGGTGCTGACGCGGCGTATCTCTGCCCCTAGCATCCGGTCGGCTATCACTATCGGGATGCGTGACGCGCTGGCGGCGCTTGGCTACGGGTGGGCGTCGATTGCCTATAAAGCCGCTGCGGTTCGGTATGGGCGGAACGAGAAGGAGGCGTGGACCCTGCGCTTGACCGGCGAAGGCGTTGACCGCCTGGCGTCTGAGATTGGTTGGCTAACTGCAATCCGGCAACGCACGGGCGCTTATGGATCGGTCGAGGTGTCGGACGGTTACGCTTGGCTTCCGGTTGTTGAGAAGGTGTCGGCTGGTCTGGTCGAGGTCATGGACTTTGAAGTGGGCCACGATGACCACTCGTACTGCACCCTTCATAGCGCGACGCATAACTCCGAGGTCGCCTTCTGGCCTAACGCAGAAACGCATATCGACGGGGCGTTCCAAGCCATTGCCGATGTGCCGGGGACTGAGCGCCTATTGGAGAGTACGGCGAACGGGATCGGCAACGTGTTTCAGCGGCGTTACGCTGCGGCTCAACGGGGTGATGGTGACGAAGAGGCTGTGTTCATCCCGTGGTATTGGGGTGAGGACTATGAGCGCGAGGCCCCGGAGGATTGGTGCCCGCCCGGTGATTGGGAGCAATACCAGCATAGCAACGGCCTAACCCGTGAGCAGCTTTATTGGGCGTTCTGCAAAAACCGCGACATGGCCTCGGCTATCGGTGAGCCTGACGACAAGGCTTGCTGGAAGTTCATGCAAGAGTTTCCGGCCAGTGCTGATGAGGCATTCCAGACGGCGGGCAATAGCTTCATTCCGTCGCCTGCTGTGGCTGTGGCCCGTAAGAACAAGATTCCTCCGATTGGCACGATGGTGATCGGCCTCGATCCGGCGCGGGGTGGTGGTGACAAGACCGGCGTGGTTGATCGTGTTGGCCGGGTGATGGGTTCGTTCGTCTGCGAGCGGTGGGACGACAGAGACTTGATGGTGGTGGCGGGCAAGGCGTTCGGCTTGCTCAAGAAGTACCCGCAGGCCATCATGAACATCGACGTAGGCGGGCTGGGCGCGGGCGTTTACGACAGGCTCGCGGAGATGGGGCTAGGTCATCGGGTCAATGCGGTGAACTTCGGGTCTAGTCCGTTGGGTATTGGCCCGACTGGTGACGAGCTTTACGCGAACCGGCGGGCTGAAATGTGGGATATCAAGCGGGATTGGTACATGGACCCGGCTGGCGTTCAGGTTCCGGATGATGACGTGTTCCACGCTGATGAGACTTCGGCGGTGTGGGGTTCTGGCGCGACGCGGCATAGCTCTAACAATGAGCTGACGTTGGAGTCGAAGGACAAGATCAGGGAGCGGCTAGGGTTTAGCCCTGACTTGGGTGACGCGGCAGCGCTTACATTTGCGGTGCCTGTGGGGTATGATTTGCAGTATAGCGAACCGGCTCCGGTACATCGTGGCCAATCCAGCGTGACAGGGTACTAGATGAGCATGGTCGATGACTACGACGGCAGCACGTATGAGGCTCCGGAGTATGGTGAGGTAAGCGACCCGACTGAGGGCGTTGATCTGGACGACATGGGCGGGCCGGAAGATGAAACGCCTCTGATCCTGTTGCTGGCGGCTTCGACGGGTGACGCCTCGGCTATCATTGAGCAATACCTCGGAGAGACGGTTCTAGGCTCCCTTGGCGCGCAATGCGTTGAGGACTGGAGCATGGACGACGGCGCTCGCAATGACTGGAAGACACAGACAGAGAATGCTTTGGCTGCTGCGGCTCAGGACGCGCCGGGGGACAAGTCCTATCCGTTCGATCGGTCGGCGAACGTCCAGTACCCGCTGATTACGGTGGCGGCTCAACAGTTCGCGGCTCGGGCATATCCGGCCATTGTGAAGCCGGGCGATGCGGTGTCTGTGGCCGTGCTTGGCCGGGATGCGGATGGCCAGAAGCAAGCGCGGGCTGATCGGGTCAAGGATTACCTGAATTACCAACTGTTCTACCGGATTGCCGATTGGGAAGGCGATACGGACGTTCTGCTTAATCAGTTGCCGATTAGTGGATGTGGGTTCCGCAAGGTCTATTACGACGCGCACAAGCGCAGGCCGTGTAGTGAGTTTGTCAACGCGCTGAACCTGACGGTCCCAAGCGATGCCAAGGCCCTGAAGGATGCCCCCCGCATTACGCAAGACTTTGAGGTGTTCCCGTACCAGATCGCGGAGCGTCAGCGGTCGGGGATGTATCGCGATGCGGATATGCTGCTGGATGGGAACGAGGACGACCAGAAGCCCCGCCAGTTCATCGAACAACACCGGATGCACGATCTGGACGGCGACGGGGTCGAGGAGCCTTACATCATCACGGTGGACGTTGAATCAACGCAGGTCATGCGGATCGAGGCGGCTTACGACGAGCTTGATCTGGAGATTGCGGAAGACGGCAAGACCGTCATTCGGATTGAGCGGTGGTGTCCGTTCGTCAAGTATAGCTTCCTGCCTGATCCGAAGGGCCGCTTCTATGACATCGGCTTCGGTCATCTGCTGGCCCCGATCAATGCGGTGGTTAATACGATCATCAATCAGCTTCTGGACGCTGGCCACGCGCAGGTGGCGGGCGGTGGTTTCCTTGCGGCGGGTCTGAGGCTGCAAGGGTCTGGGCAGACGAACGTCCTGCGGTTCTCGCCGTCTGAATATAAGGTGGTGAACGTCCCGGGCGGGGACATTCGGAGCGCGATCTATGATCGGCCCATGCCCGCGCCTAGTCCGGTGCTGTTTGAACTTCTCGGGATGCTCATGGACGCGGCCCGCGACATTTCGTCGGTTAAGGACGTGCTGACGGGCGAGGCTGGCAAGTCACAGACGGCGACGGCGACGCTGGCTCTGATTGAGCAAGGGTTGCAGACGTTCACGGCGATTTACAAGCGCATCTACCGCTCTGCCAAGATGGAGTTTCAGCTGCTGTACGACTGCGTTAGCCGGTACGGCGACCCGGAAGAGTACGCGCGGGTTCTGGACATTCCCGGTGCGACGCTGGCCAAGGACTTCAATGAGGCCGATCTGGACATTCAGCCGGTGGCCGACCCTGCCTCGGTGACGAATATGCAACGGATGGCTAAAGCCGGGTTCCTGCAAGGCTTCTTGGGTAAGGGCCTCAACGATGAGGAAATCCTGAAGCGTATTTTCGAGGCTGCGGACATTGCGGACATTGAGAAACTGTTTCCGCCGAAGCCTGAAGGCCATCCTCCTCCTAACCCGCTGATGATTGCGGACCTAAAGGAGAAGGAAAGCAAAGCCGCGCTGAATGAGGCGACGGCTACAAAGAATCGCGCTGATGCGATGGATAAGCTCTCCTTAGTGGCAGAGCGAGGAGTGATGAATGGAAGCGGAGGAATGGGACCAGTGGCGCAACAACCCGGTTACGAC
>Ga0181339_1000211_pt1 | contig 12624 bp, 25 predicted proteins | sample Sp13VDMM110DD_FD_130101 | JGI IMG/M metagenome (GOLD analysis project Ga0181339, IMG submission 130101) | Freshwater viral communities from Lake Michigan, USA - Sp13.VD.MM110.D.D | ecosystem: Environmental > Aquatic > Freshwater > Lake | place: USA: Michigan | collected 2013-04-23 | reverse complement strand
GCAGGGCGGCATCTATTGCGCTCACCCACGTTTTTCTGATGTGTCCCCCAGCTTCGCCGCTTTCAAGCGGGGTGCCTCCCAAATGGGTGGCGCGGCTGGTCGGGCACATCAGAAAGGCTTGATTTTTGGGATTCGTCATGCCTTTATTTTTCGGCCGGTTCAACTGGTCATTCAACAGGTAATTCCATCGTATTTTTCTATGAAGGCACTCATGGAACAGCTTCCACTACGGCTACTTTGCCGCCTCGACGCCCCCAGCGTCGTACCTCCTCAAACCATAGCGCAATGCAAGACCTACAGAGAGGCCGTAAGGCTGTGCTGGGACTTGCGCCGCGCCACCACCATGACGCAGCAGCGGTTGGCAGAGGAGGCTGGTTTGTACGCCCCCCATGTCACTTGCTACCTGAAGGACGGAAAGCGCCAGCGCGATCTGCCTGGATGGGCTGTGCGCAGTTTTGAGTGGGTGTGTGGGAACACGGCAATTACGCAGTGGCACAACGCGCAGGCGAAGTTAACGGTGGTCGAAGAGATGCAACTGCTGCGGGCTGAAGCCTAACCACCATCTACCAAAGGAGAAGAGAGATGAACCAGATTAAGCCCGGATGTTTGGCGATCACGACGGGTTGCGCAAGCCCACTAAACAACAACCGCATTGTTGTGGTTGGCGAATTTCTCGGCGAGGTCGATGGTTGGGTTGGCGACCGCCGATGGAGCCTGAATATTGCAACACCAATTATCGGGGCGCGCAAAGGCTTGGCATATCGCCACATACAGGAACAACATCTGCGCCCACTACCTGGCGGCGAAGGCAACGAAGACTTCGTAGTAAAGGCCCGCAAGACCCTCCCACGCGCAAAGCCTGTTACTGGGCCTGTGACCATCAATTCACGGGGAGAGGTGGCATGACATCAAGCCTCTCCCAGCAAGCCCGCGAAAAGCTGGCCCAAGAGTACTTAGCCGAGCGCAAGGCCCGCAATCCAAAGCTCACCCCAAGCCGCACGATCTGCAACGCCTCCCAGCCGTCTAACTCGTATGTACCTAAGTACACCCCTCCCGCACGCGGTGAATCTGCTGAGGCTGCATTGCGTATTCCATCTCGCGGCTTGGGCTGCTGAAAGGTTGATATGAGTGAACAGATGCGAAAAGAGTTTGAAGTGTGGCACTCGGAATACTTTCATGGAAGGAACTATTCCACCGAGGCAATTGCAAGCGCCGTCAGGGATCACGCTTGGGAAATCTGGCAAGCCGCTCTCGCCACCCAACCACAAGCACCGCAAGGCTGGAAGCTTGTGCCGATTGAGCCGACGGAGGAAATGTGCCAAGCCGCGCTGAATTGCCAGGATTGGGACCCCAAGGACACGCCCGAGGCGGAAATGTACTGCCTCTATCAAGCCATGGTTGCCGCCGCTCCTGAAACACCAGAGGGGGCCAAGCCATGAGCGCAGACAACTATTACGGGAAATCCTTTGTAGCGAATCTCTGCTCTTTTGCGGGGGAGGTCGGCACGGTACTTCTTGATGTTCGCACAGTCATCCGTGTTGGCGGTCCGCGCTCTGATTACGTCGTTCACAAGAATGGCAAGGTCTGGCATGAGTCGCGCAGTGACTTGGAAGACGCCGTGAAGGCGTTTCACGAAGCCATTACAAACCCGGAAAGGCTCAGCCATGAACGCCTGTGACCAGAAACAAACCATGCAGCAAAAGCTCCTGGCGCTGCTCAAAACAGGCTACATCACGCCGCTTGACGCTTTGACTGGCGCAGGGTGCTTGAGCCTCTCGCAGCGCTGTGGCGAGTTCGCACGCGCCGGCCACACGGTTCTGAAACAGCGGGTCGAGTTGCCCAACGGCAAGCACGTCATGTCTTACAAGGTGGTGGCCGACTAATGAAACGCCCGTCCTTTCAGTTCTATCCTGGCGACTGGCTCAATGATGCCGGTCTGCGCCTGTGCAGCATCGGGGCCCGGGGCCTGTGGATTGAAATGCTCTGCCTCATGCACCAAGGCACTAACTATGGTTTCCTGATGGTTAACCATGCGCCCATCCTTCCACTCAACCTTGCCCGCATTTCTGGTGCAACCTTAGTTGAAGTCGAGGGTTGGCTGGTGGAGCTTGAAGGTGCTGGCGTGTTCTCCCGTGATGACTCCGGGTGCATCTTTTCACGCCGCATGATTTCTGACGAAAAGGTAAGAGCGGCGCGGGCTGCAGGCGGTATTTTGGGTGGAAACCCAGCGCTTAAAGGTTTAAAGAAGGTTGACGACAAGGTTAACCATAAGCCCAACCTTAAGCCAACCCCTTCTTCTTCTTCTGCATCTTCCTCTTCTTCTTCAAATAAAACCCCCAAGGGGGCCCCGGCTGGGTTTGATGAATTCTGGAGCGCATACCCAAGAAAAGACGCAAAGCCTAATGCCATGAAGGCATTTGCAAAGGTGAAGGCCCCGCTTGAGGTGTTGCTTTCCGCCATTGCCAAACAGAAGGTTTCTGAAAAGTGGGTTAAGGACGGAGGGCAGTACATCCCCATGCCTGCCACTTGGCTTAACGGTGAGCGATGGAATGACTTGGTGGCAATAGTTTCCGCTGGAGCTGTGACCACCGTCCCCAGCAAGCAAGAGCGCGACCCCGAGCTAATCCGCCGAGAGCAGGACAGCAAGAACGCCGCGCCCCCATCTCCAGAAACCCTTGAGCGCATTGCTCGAATCAAGCAAGGAGCGACGGCATGAGCGAACCCTATATCCACATCAATTACGTCAGATATTCCGACGTTGGGTGCAGCGTAGTCAACTGCCCGACATGCGAACGGCCACGCCGGATGCTTTTCCAATTTCAGGAGTGGTACGGCTCCACGCTTACATGCGCTGGCTGCGGTGATCGCTGGATGGACGGTGAGATGGGGGAGAGGCCTTTTGCGCCTGGATGGCGTAAGGCAAACATCGAATACGCACGCGGAGAGCTTGCAAAGATTGGAGTTCCAGCATGAGTGCTGAAGTCTTACTAATCATGGCCGCAACTTTGTCTGCTATCGGCTTAATTTGTATCGCCGCCCTGTTTCGCATAAATACTGTTACGCAAGTTCGCATCGCATACATCTATGCCAGTGGCTATGAAAAGATATTGAGGGCGTTGCCAAGCCATAACGAGATGGTGAACGACTTTCGATACTGGAATCTTTGGAAAAAGTCGGACTGGGATAAATGGCTGGCCGCCGATCGTAAGGAGGCCGCATGACCTACAAGCAAGCACAGGAAATACTGGACGAGCGCCGGGCTGGTGCTGATATGTCGGAGCGCCAGATTCTCAAGGCGCTGGAATTGACCGGGGATTACAACTGCGATTTCAACCCAGAGCTGACCGCCGCGCTTCACGAGTCGGAGGTCGCGTGATCCGCTCCACCAAGCCCAACAAATGCAAGCACTGCCGTGAGCGCATGCCAGAGGACAAGGCGCGCCACGTCATCCATGACGATTGCATTGAGCCTTGGCTGGCTGCTGAGCGCGTCAAAAAGGAGCGCAAACAGGCTGCAGCGTGGCGTGCGGCGGCACGGGTGGAAAAGATGCTGGACAGGGTCAAGCGCGAGAAGCAAAAGACCATTCCGGATCTGATCGAAGAAGCGCAGACGGCTTTCAATCTTTTCATAAGGCTACGCGATGCGGAAAAACCATGTATCTGCTGCAACAAGCCGCTTGGTAGCGGAGATGTTGGCGGGCGTTTCGACTGTGGGCATTACCGCAGTCGCGGCGGAGCCCCACATCTTCGATTTAACGAAGACAACGCACACGGACAGCGGAAGTATTGCAATCGCCACGGTGCGGGCCGTGCCGTTGACTACAGGATTGGGCTCATTGCCCGCATTGGCCTGGATCGCGTCGAAGCACTGGAGTCCAACAACGAAGTCCACAAATGGACCCGGGAAGAGTTGATAGAAGTAAAAAAACTTTACACGGCCAAGGCCAAAGAGCTGAAAGCGAGGCAGGAATGATCCGCCAAGGACATAAATACAACTGCTGGCTTGGAGATGTGCTGGCCCTTGAGTCAGCTCCAGCGGGTGAAATCGTCAGGGTAGCCGTGATTGACCATAGCCAGCCGTACCCATTGGGCCGCGCTGACCTTGCATTGGCTGAGGAACTAAAGCCGCTCCCCATGCGCTACTTCCATGACCAGGTTCCGGCATGAGCAAGCGCGTGTTCTTTCTGGTGCACGGCCAAGCCCGAGACGGGGTAGCAGCTCACGCCCATATCGCTCCTGATGGCTGGATGGTGACGTTTCAGGAGCCGACCCGCAACGCCGACCAGAACGCCAAGTTTCACGCGATCTGCTCAGACCTTGCCAAGTCAAAGCTCCCGTGGGCTGGAAAGCCTCGGACCGCCGACCAATGGAAGGTCTTGCTTGTATCCGCCCACTCAAAAGCCACGGCTGAGGACTTTGAGATTGTGCCGGGCCTTGAGGGTGAGTTCGTGAACATCCGCGAGTCAACGGCCCTCATGAGTGTGAAGCGCAGTGCCAGCCTGATTACCTATGCGCTGGCCTTTTGTGATTTGAATGGGGTTGTTTTGAGTGAGCCTAAACAGCCTGAATACGCATAACCCGATGCTTCGCAGCCTGGGCTACAGGTGCAACTACAAGGAGAAGTGAAGATGGACATTCAAATGCAACAAGCACAAGGCCGCATTGCTGGCGCCAGTCTGGGCAATTCAGACGCCTACTACGCCAAGCAGGCTCAAAACGCCTGTGCCGGGCAGATTCAGCAGCAGTCCGAGATTGAGCGCGAAACGGACAAACTGCGGTCCACCGCTGAGGCGCTTGAAATGGTCGTCGGTAAGTTGCTGGGCAGCATCGAGAAGGTGACTCGCACGGAGCCGCAATCACCGAGCGGCGAACTCAAGGGCGGCCTCGCCCCTGTCGCGGCAACGATTCTCGGGCGAAACATGGACAGCATCAATGGCCAGCTCCGTCAGTCGATCAACATCTTGCAATCCACCATCCAGCGAATCGAGCTTTAAGGGGAAATCATGAGTCAAGGCAAAGGACTTTTCATGGCGGCGTGTGTTGGTGGTGTCGTCTACCTCGCGGCAAACGGGCACGACGGCTGGGGGTGGCTCATCTTCCTTATGCTCTGCGCCCTTTAACCATGCTCTCCCCCGCCCAACAAGAGGAAATAGTACAGATGGCAAAGAACTTCTCCCGCCAGAAGGAGAAGGCTCGGACCTATGCCCGAACCGGCTACATGACACCAAAGATGCGAGATGAGCTTTTGAGGCAGGCCGAGAACAAGCTCCGCGACTTTCTGCAAAAAATCTAAGGATAAGCATGCTGATGGCAACAAAGATTGATTTTCACCACGTAGAGCCCAAGCATTCCGGAATCCATGCGGATCTGGAGAACTGGGCAAGGTGGGTAAAGCCTGCCCGGCAATCGTGGATTAGCCCCATGTTTCAGCTCTACCGCTCCAAGGCCTGGCAATGGCACGCCCCAGAACATAGGGCAGTCGTGCGCAGTCTGGATGCTATGGAAATGGAAAAGGCTGTATCTAGGCTGCCAGAAAGAAACCGCGCCGCCATCCGCTGGGCCTATGTGATTCGCTGCTCACCAAGTGGGCCTATGAGGGCGCTTGGGGTGAGCAATGACGGGTTGATGTTGCTTTTGCGCGACGGACGGCAAATGCTGGTAAATAGGCTTTGACATTTCAAAAATATGTGTTAATCTCCTCGTTATTAAGCGCGCCTGTGGCATAGAGCTTTACGATACTTGCGTAGGCAAGGTCGCCGAGACGCAGGCACAAAACGCAGGATTATTGGAGCGGTAACACTGCACCTGTAACGCGGCGAAGGAATGTGATGGGAGAGCCATCACCGCCAGTAATCCGCCGTTTTGTCAAAACGCATGCTGATTGTTGGAACGAGCCCCGCCAATAAAGTGGCTCACCTTGCAAGGGCATTCAGCAGCCGTTTTGGTAATTTGGTCGGACGCTTGGCCGTTCCGTCAGGTAATACAGAAGGCCGAAGCCGAAAGGCGGAAAATTTCTGAGCCTCATTAACCGACAAGCAGGGTAGAGCCTGACAACACATCGCTGTGCAAGTGCAGCGAGCCAATTTCAAGCCTCGATGCAGCAATGTGTCGGGGCTTTTTGCATGCCGGGTCACGTCTTCACCGTAACTACCGCGCCCCGCTCGCTGAGCACAGGGCTGCTACTCGATTGCGGACGCTGACCCCGCCCTAATTGGCAACTTCGCCAATGTCACGACTCTGCGGAGTCAGAAAGTAGATCATGCAAAAAGCAAACTTTTGCGCCGCCCCGACCAAGGTGGAATATGCAGTCCGTCCGGTACTTAGGTACATCGCCACTCGCTGGAGCGATACAGAGGGTTCTGAGGTGATAGGGGAGTTTCCTACCGCTCATCAGGCCCAGTTTGTAGCCTTCGGTCTTACGCAGCGTGAGCATGCTGCAGAGGTGAGCGCCAGAGGCGTCTGGGGCGCATTAGACGAGGAGTTTGAGGCTCTGCTGAAATCGATAGATGAGCGCGATGCGGCTTCGCATGCTCATGCAATGGCGGCCGCGCTCAAGGTCAGCAAAGAGCTTCAGACCGAATAACAGTTTCTCCATAGTGTGCACACGTTGCACTTCGCCCCGCGCTGATTGTCGGCCCGGGGCTTTTTTCATTTAAGGCGCCTATGAACTACGCCCAAACCCTGGCGGCGGCACTGAGCAGCAAATCCCCGCCCCCGATGGGCGGTGCAGCAGGCCAAGCACAGCAGGCCCTCAGTGGTCGCGCATATCAGCTCCACGTCCAAGAGGCAAAAGCCATGGGCCAGCAACCCATGACGCCGGAGCAGTTCGCAAGCCAGAAATAGTTAGTAATCAATCACATAGCGAGGCGGTATGACTACTCAAACCACCAAGCCGAAAAATACGACGAAATTCGGCAAAGGTAATCCAGGCAAACCCAAGGGCGCCGTGAACAAGGTGACCAAGGAATTGAAGGAAATGATCCTTCACGCCCTGGACGACGCCGGAGGCATTGAATACCTCAAACGCAAGGCCGAAAGCCATCCTGCCGCATTCATTGCCCTGATTGGCAAGACGCTGCCGCTGACTATTGGTGGCGCTGGCGCGGACGGGGCATTGCTTCACCGCGTTGAGGTGGTGATCGTTGACCCTCAGACTTGAGGTCCCCCGTAAGCTAAAGCCGCTCCTCACGGCCAGGCGCTACAAGGGAGCTTATGGGGGTCGGGGCGGTGCCAAGTCGCATTTCTTCGCGGAGCAGTTGGTTCTGCGGTGTTTTACTTCATTCACCAGAGTTGTGTGTATCCGAGAAGTCCAGGAATCTATCAAGGACTCAGTCCAGCAGCTGATTACCGACAAGATAGCCAAGTTTGGGCTGCAGGATCATTTTGATCCGGTCGAACGGGAGATTCGTGGGCCGCACGGGTCGCTAATCATCTTCCGCGGCATGCAGAGCTACAACGCGGACAACATCAAGTCCCTTGAGGGCTATGACGTGGCGTGGGTGGAGGAGGCGCAGACCTTCTCGCAAACGTCGCTTGATTTGCTTCGTCCCACCTTAAGGCGCGAAGGGTCTGAGTTGTGGTTTAGTTGGAACCCGCGCTACAAGACTGACCCGGTAGATAGATTCTTTCGAAAGAATCCGCCCGAAGACGCCATCTCGGTGATGGTGAATTGGCGGGACAACCCATGGTTCCCCAATGTGCTCCGAAAGGAGATGGAGCACGACTTCAAGATTGACCCCGACAAAGCCGAGCATATTTGGAACGGTGGTTATGGCTCATCGCAGGGCGCCATATTGGCGCGCTGGGTGAGTACAGCAGAGCGTGAGGGCAGGATTCACAACGGAGTGGCATATGACCCGCTGGGTTCGCCAATCGAGGTGTCCAGTGACCTGGGGTTTCGGGATACGGCCTCTTGGTGGTACTGGCAGCGTGCGGTAGGTGGTTATCGGCTGTTGAAATATGACGGCGATACCGGGCTTGATGCTGACGACTGGATACCGCGCATACAGAAGAACCTCGAAGGTCTGGGCCGGCTGGGGAAGATTTGGCTCCCAACGGACGCCAAGGCTCGGACGTTTCAGAGCAAGCACACCAGCATTGACAAGTTTTTGAAGGCTTTCGGCGCCGGCGTGGTGGACATTGTCCCGCCGTCCAAGAAGCTGGACCAGATCAGCGCGGCCCGCGAGGTGATCCAGAAATGTGAGTTTCACAAGGACCTGTGCGAGGACGGCTTAGACGGCCTTCGGGCCTGGGAATACGAGTGGAGCGACGAGAACAGCGTGTTCTCCAAAGAGCCGCTGCACAACTGGGCGTCACACCCATCAGATGGGTTTGCTTATGGCTGCCAGGTGATGACGCTCTATCAGCCGCCAAAGCAAGACATGCCACAGGAAATACGCGGCATCACGGTAGGAAACAACACCGTGACCATGGACGAACTATGGGCAACGGCCCAGAAACAATCAGGAAGGATCTGACATGACGACAGTAGTTGAAAGTGGCGCGCCCAAGAACTTGACGGCCTCGGGCGTCGTTTCGCTGAGCCCCGGCGCGCTGCTGGGCTTTTATGTCAACTCCACCAGCTCCGGGACCATTGTGATTCGTGATGGAGGGGCATCGGGGACAGCGCTGAGCGGGACAATTACGCCGGCTGTAGGCTTTCATCGCTTCCCAGCTGCGTGCGCGTCAGGCTGCTACGCCACCATTGGCGCAACGATCAACGTCACGTTCTTCTACCAGTAATGGCTGAACAGACAGAACAGACCGGGGCAGATGTCCAGGTCTGGCTTAGTCACGTCTCTGCGTATGAGCGCGAGTTCAAGAAGTGGGAGGGGCGCAGCCAGAAGATAGTCGAGCGCTACCGTGACGAAAAGCGCAAGACGGCTGATTCGCTGGCTAAGTTCAATATTTTGTGGTCGAACGTCCAGACGCTGGTGCCGGCCACATTTGCGCGGTTGCCACAGCCTGACGTATCGCGCAGGTTCAAGGACAACGACCCAGTAGGCCGGGTGGCCTCACTGATCATCGAGCGGGCGCTTGAGTTCGAGATTCAGAACTATCCGGACTATCGGCAATCGCTCAAGGCTACGGTTTATGACCGCTTTCTGGGTGGACGTGGGACAGCCTGGGCGCGGTATGAGCCGCACATTCGAGCGGTAGAGCAGGGTGAGCCCATGGACGGCCTGACCGTTACAGAGGACATTGACGAGCCGCAGGAAGAACTTGATTACGAGTGCGCGCCGGTCGATTACGTCCACTGGCGCGATTTCGGGCACACCGTGGCCCGGACGTGGGAAGAGGTAACGGGGGTCTGGCGCAAGGTCTACATGACCCGTGATGCGTGCATTGAGCGGTTCGGCGAGGAGTTGGGCAAGAAGATCCCCCTCGATTCGCGCCCTGAGGACATGAAGAAGGGCGAAACCCTCACCAACGACCAGTATGCCCGCGCCCTGATCTACGAGATTTGGGACAAAGAGACGAAAAAGGCCCTGTGGCTGTCCAAGTCGCTGGGCAAGTTTGTCGATGAAAAGGACGATCCGCTGGGTGTGGAAGGGTTCTTCCCATGCCCGCGTCCTCTGTTCGCAACGCTGACCAACGATTCGCTTGTTCCGGTTCCGGACTTCACGCTGTATCAGGACCAGGCGAACGAGCTGGACACCCTTGCTGAGCGGATTTCTGGCCTGATCAACGCGCTTAAGGTGCGCGGCGTCTATAACGCTGAGTTCAACGAACTACAAAGGCTGTTCACTGAGGGCGAGAACAACACCCTCATTCCGATCAAAAACTTCGCGGCCTTTGCTGAAAAGCAGGGCCTCAAGGGCGCGATTGACCTGGTGGACCTGACGCCTATCGCTGCGGCCTTGCTGGCTGCTTATCAGGCCATGGAGCAGGTCAAGCAGCAGATTTACGACATTACCGGCCTTGCGGACATTGTTCGAGGGCAGTCAGAGGCCAGCGAGACAGCCACCGCCCAGCAGATAAAGGGGCAATACGCCTCGATGCGCTTGAACAGCATGAAGCAAGAGGTTGCCCAGTTCGCAACCGAAGTGCTACAGCTCAAAGCGCAGATCATGTGCGGCAAGTTCGATCCTGAGACCTTGCTCAAGATCAGCGCAGCCGACCAGCTGAGCGACGTTGATAAGGAAATGGTCCCGCAAGCATTGGAGATGTTGAAAAACAACCCCATGCGCTCGTTTCGCATCGAGATTGCCGCCGATTCCCTTGTCCAGATGGACGAGGCGCAGGAAAAGCAGGACCGCATGGAGATGCTGACTGCCATCGGTGGCTATCTGGAGAAAGCCCTCCCCATCGTCCAGGGCGCCCCGGAAGTCGCACCTATGGTGCTTGAGCTGATGAAGTTCGCGGTTACCGCGTTCAAGGTCGGCAAGGGCGTCGAGGGAATGATTGACGAGACTATGGACAAGGTGAAGGCCGGGATTGAGGCCAAGGCAGGCCAGCCCAAGCCGCCAGATCCGGAAATGATGAAGGTGCAGGCGCAACAGCAACTGGAGCAGGCCAAGATTCAGGCCAAGGCCCAGACCGATCAAATGACGCTCCAAGCCAATCAACAGATGGAGCAAATGCGGCTTCAGGCTGAGCAGGCAGCAGAACAGCAGCGCATGCAGTTTGAGAGCGCGTTAGAGCAGCAGCGCCTAGAGGCCGAAGGCCGTGCAACGCAGATGCAAGCCATGTTTGACCAGCAGTTTATGCGCTGGAAGGCTGAACTTGAGGCCGCAACAAAAATCGAGGTTGCCAACATTAGCGCGAAGGCGAAAGTGGACAACGCAGCCACTCAGGCGGCAACTCGCGAAGTGTCGCAAGAAGTCAAACCCTAGTTTTTCAACCGCAAGCCATGCTTGCAACTTAGAAGGAGCTTTCCATGGCTTATGCAAGTGAACTCGTAGGCGTCGGCCTCGCACCCGGCACAGCTGCCGGCATTGGTGGTCAATACAACGCCGTTACGGCTCTGGGTTCTGCCCAGACTGACGCCGCGCCCCTGACCGCCTCCATGTCGGTTGTTGCCGGCGCTGACGGCACCAAGGGCGTAATTCTCAAGGGTCAAGTAGGTGATGAGGTCTGGGTGTTCAACAACTCCGGCTCCACGCTCAAGGTGTATCCACCCACAGGCGCCGCAATTGCGGTTGCTGGCACGGGCCTGGGCACGGGTAATGCTGCTTTCTCGCAGCTGACCTACAAGACGACCATTTACAAGTGCGTGACCAGCACTCAATGGCTGGCTAACACCAGTGCGTAGAACCTGGGTGTACGACGACAAGGGCAACGCCACGGAAGTGGGCGAGGCCTGCGCCGCCGAACACAAAACGGCCATGGTCATGGGGGACATACAGCCCTACCGGTCCATGGTGACAGGCGAAATGATTACCAGCCGTTCCGCCCACAGGGAACACCTGAAAGCGCATCGGCTGGTTGAGGTGGGAAACGAGACTAAACACCTCACCCCCAAGCCCAAGGAGCTACCTCCGGGCCTCAAGCAGCGAATTATCGAAATAGCAAATTCCCGGCTGTAAAGAGCAGCCTCCCAGCACAAGCCACCCTTCGCGGTGGCTTTTTTCATTTGTGGACTACTCCACGGAAAGAGCGACATGGCAGACCTTCGCGAAGCCCTGACTACAGCCCTTGAGGCACATGAATCTGCAGAAGTGGTGACACCACCCGTAGCAGAAACGCCGGAAGTTACCGCCCCAGTTGGCGAGACAACCGAGCAACGCGCCCAACGTGAGCGCGACGAGGCGGGCAGGTTCAAAGCAAAGGAAGACGGCGCTCCGGTGGTTAAGACCCCCGCAGCTGCCCCAGTGGCCGCAGCACCAGCCATCGAGCCGCGCAAGCCGCCATCGAGCTGGAAAAAGGACTATTGGGAGGCTTACCAGGCGCTGGACCCAAAGCTTGCTGATTACATCGTCCAGCGCGAGGAGCAGTTTGCAACAGGTGTCAGCACCTACAAGCAGGAAGCCGAACGGGCGAAAGAGCTCTTTGATGCCATCGCGCCGTTCCAAGCCGATCTACAGCAGCACGGCGTGCAGCCTACCCAATGGCTGCGTCAGCTGGGTTCAGCACATCAGATGCTTGTCAAAGGCACGCCAGAGCAGAAATTGCAGGCTTTCCACAAGCTTGCCCAGGATTACCGCGTCCCCGTGGACGCATTGCTTGACCCCAACGTCAGGCAGCAGTTTTTAACAAGCCAGCCAGCCCCGCCCCCACAGGACGTAGGCCGGTTGGTGGAAGAGAAGTTCATGCAAGTGCAGGCGACGACCGAAATCGAAAGATTTGCCGCCGATCCCTTGCATGAACATTTTGAAGCGGTCAAGGAAACGATGAGCCAACTACTTGGCACAGGGTTAGCCCAAGACCTTAAAAGCGCCTACGACAAAGCCGTGCGCATGGACCCGGAACTCTTTGAGCGTGAACAACTTCGCGCCTCTGAGGCTGCTGAAAAGCAGCGCCGGGACCAAGCAGCGGCGAAGGTCAACACAGCGCGAGCCAATGCAGTCTCCCCCCGCTCGGCTACACCGACCGGCGCAATGACCAGCAGCGGCAAAAAGGACTTGCGAAGCACTTTAGAGGACGCCGTAGAGGCGACCTTGGGCGGCGCAAGGGTTTAACTTTG
>Ga0181339_1000208_pt1 | contig 12904 bp, 20 predicted proteins | sample Sp13VDMM110DD_FD_130101 | JGI IMG/M metagenome (GOLD analysis project Ga0181339, IMG submission 130101) | Freshwater viral communities from Lake Michigan, USA - Sp13.VD.MM110.D.D | ecosystem: Environmental > Aquatic > Freshwater > Lake | place: USA: Michigan | collected 2013-04-23 | reverse complement strand
ACCGTTCTCGCCTCACTGGGGCCGCGAGCGGTGTATTCCGCGTCCACAGGCTCGCCCACTGTCACGACAGTTTCAGGTAAGACCTGCGTGCAGTTCAACGCATCCGGCACTGTGACCATCCTGGAGGGCGGGGTATTCAACGCTGTCGTGGTCGGTGGCGGTGGCGGTGGCGGTGGCGGGTTCGTCGCGGGCGCGAACGCGGGCGGTGGCGGTGGCGGCGGAGCGGTGCGCGTGTTCACTGGCATATTCCTGCCGCCGGGCACGTACACGGTAACCGTGGGAGCAGGCGGAGCCGCAGGTATCGGCTCGGCAGGCGCGGCAGGGGCGAACGGGAAAGCGTCACTCATCGGCCCGTACGTCGCTCAGGGCGGCGGCGGCGGTGCGAGTTTCTACTACGGACCGTCAAATGCTGGACTCGCGGGCGGATCCGGCGGAGGTGGAACGCTCGCGGGAGCGGGCGGCACCGGAACCTCTGGCGAAGGCTCTGCGGGGGGTGCGGGCAATGCTCTCGGCGGTGGTGGCGGCGGCGGCGGTGCAGGCGGCGCAGGCACGGCGGCTCCCGGAGATCCCGGCGGCGCGGGCGGCGCGGGCGTGTCCAGTTCGATCACTGGCTCCGCTGTCACGTACGGCGGAGGCGGTGGAGGAGCTGGCAACGCTGGAGCTGGGGCTGCCGGTGGGTCAGGTGGCGGCGGCGCGGGTGGTGCCGGTGGAGTGGCGGGAACGGCGGGCACCGCGAACCTCGGCGGCGGCGGCGGTGGCGGTGGCGGCGGAACGGGTCAGGCCGGTGGCGCAGGCGGGTCGGGCGTCGTGATCCTGCTGTTCGGCTGATCCGTGCGCACAGCCCTCGTCACGGCCCTGTACGGGGCGTACGACGATCTGCGGCCCCTGCCGGTTGGTCACGGTTTCGATGATGCCGTGGTGGTCACCGATGACCCTCAACTAGACGTTGAGGGTTGGCGAACCCTCTATCTACCGTCGAGCCTGCACCCGCGTCTCGCGGCGAAGCTCCCGAAGATGATGCCGTGGAGGTTCACCGACTGCGAGGCGGCGGTGTGGCTCGATGCGTCGTTCTCCGTCCGGGATCACCTGTTCCGGCAGTTTGCGGACGCTCACCTGGGGACGGCAGATTTCGTCGTATGGGAGCATCCCGACCGTGCTAATAGGGATTGCCTGTATGACGAGGCGCTGTTCTGCCGCGACTGGCCGAAGTACCGGGACGCGCGGATCCGTGAGCAGGTCGCGCGCTACGCATCCGCAGGAATGCCCCCGCATTACGGCCTGTGGGCCGCTGGAGCGGTCGGCTGGACTTTCACGGCACGTTCTATGGAGTTCGGCAGGCGGTGGCACAGTGAGCAGCACAGGGGCTCGATACAGGATCAGATCAGCCTCCCGTTCCTACTTTGGGAGGACGACATGCTCCCGGTTACCTGGGACGCCGACGAACTGCGCAACGTGTACATCTGGCACCACGGCCATCTGAGGGCCGACTGATGACGTGGGAGCGGATCCCCGTCGAGAACTGGAAGGCCCAGCGCGGGCACGTGGAGCGGTATGACTGGGCCGCGATGATGCTGCGTCCCGGTGACGTAGTGCTTGATGTCGCGTGCGGGGTCGGCTACGGCGCTGAGGTTATCCACACCTGGGGAGTTCCTGTGGAGTACCACGGGTTCGACCGCCCCGGAGTGCCTCACCGCCGGTTCGAGAAATTCGGCACGTTCCACGCCTGCGACCTGGACACGTGGCTGCCGCCCCCACCGAAGTCGGCGGACGTGACCCTGTGTTTCGAGACGCTCGAACACGTCGCTGACCCGCTGCGCCTGGCGATGCTACTGATGGCGACGACTGACCGGCTGCTGATCGCGTCCGTTCCTACCGTCCCCACCCGGCACATGAATGAGCATCACCTCCACGACTTCACCGTGAGCACTGCCCTGGAGTTGTTCGCGGGCGCTCGGGCCGTGCAGATTGAGCCTCAGCCACGCGAGCTCTCGCACCTGTTCTACGTCACGCCCTGAGATACTGCGCACGTGGCCGACTACCGATACCTGTTCGCGGACCTGCTCACCGACGAGGTGATAGCGGAGCTCCCGCTCACTGACGTGACGTACAGCTGCGAGCTCAACGGCGTCGGGTCGCTCAAGGGGAAACTGCTGCTCGGGGATCAGCGCACCGACCACGCCGAGCCGTCGAGCGCGGTAACCGCCGCTGCCCGTACGAACTTATGCCCTAATCCATCGTTCGAAGTGGATACGGCGGGCTGGCAGACGACTAACGGGAACTGCTCCATCACTCGCTCGACCGCGTGGGCGTTCGCAGGGTCGGCGTCCATGCTCATCACGCAGAACAACAGCAGCACCGGAGTCGCACAGACCACGACGCCCGCCGGGTCACCCGCTGTCACGGCTGGGTTGACCTACACGTTCAGCACGTACGCCCTGCGGGGTGTCGGTGTGATGACGGGTCAGCTGATCGTGCGATGGAAGAATGCCGCCGGATCCGACATCAGCGCTGCCGCGTCTGCGATCACAACAATATCCAACATTCCCACGAGCCCCACCCGGGTGTCGTTTACGGCGACAGCTCCGGCGCTGGCCGCGTACGGGACTATCCAGTGGGAGAACACTGGCACCCGTGCGACGAATGACACGGTGTACGTGGACGCGTTTCTCGTGGAGCGGGCAGTCGCTCCCGCCGGGGCTTATTTTGATGGTGGGTTCGCGCCTCTCGGTACCCAAGTGAGTTCGCTTACGTGGTCGGGAACGCCTAACGCATCGAGCTCCGTGCTGATCGCTTACACCGGCGCTGTCACCGGCCCCACGACGATCCCCGCGAATCTGTGGCCGCTGGAGTCCCTGCTGCCAGCTCGGACCGCCGTGTACGTTGACCGCGACCGGACGCTCCAGTGGGGCGGGATCCTGTGGGGCAGACCGTACAAGTCCAAAGACGGGTTCATCGAGTTCAACTGCCTAGAGCTCGAAAGCTACTGGAACCGCAGGCGAATCATCACCACGTACACCGCGAACAACACCGATCAGATGACGGTCGCGGCGGCGCTCGTCAATCAGATCCAGGCAGTGCCGTCCGGCAGCCTGGGGATCATCGTGCCCTCCGTGGCGAGCGGTGTGCTCGTGTCCAAGGTGTACAACGGGTACGAGCAAAAGCCACTGCTGGAGGCACTGATCGAGCTGAGCCGGTCGGCAACCGGGTTCGACTTCGCGGTGGATGTCACCTATGACGAGGATTACAACATCGTCAAGACTCTCGACCTCGCGTACCCGCGTCGCGGCACGGTCTACTCCCCGACGAGCTCGACCGCCACGATGCTCGCGTTCCCCGGCAACGTCATCGAGTACGACTACCCGGAGGACGGCGGCGGCGTCGCGAACACGATGTACGGCAACGGCGCGGGCAACGGCGCGGGGCGCGTGACTTCGGTGCAGTCGAACGCGGGGAAGCTCGCGGAGGGCTGGCCGGTGCTGGAGGGCGCGGTCAGCTTGTCCGACTACTCGAACCCGGCGCTGATCGAGCAGCTCACACTCGCGGAACTGGACAGCGCACTGGAGCCCGTCGTGGTGATCCAGGTGACGATCAGCACCCTGACTGATCCTCAGATTGGCTCGTACAAGACGGGCGACGACGTGCGCCTGCGCATCACGGACGCGCGGTTCCCGGACACTCTCGACGTGATCCGCCGGATCTCGAAGTACGAGGTGACCCCCGGTGAGAACGGCCCGGAGCTCGTCAAGCTGACTCTCGTGGAAACGGTGACGACGTGACGTTCATAGACCTACGGCCCACCCTGGAGCGGATGATCGAGCCGCTGTATGTGCGGCTGCGCAAACTGGAGAACGGCGGGTTTCAGCCGCCCGCGCTCGATGCCGACCCGGCAGTGCTCACGGATGGGATGCTCTGGTATCGAACCGACTTGGGTGAGTTCAGGGCGCGCGTGTCGGGAGTCACGAAAACAGTGGACCTCACCTAGTACCCTGAGCAGCGAACGGGCGAACGGACCGACCCGATAGGAGAACGATGGGCCAGCCTGTTATCCCGGCGCTGATTCCTGATGTCGCGTGGTGGGTACCTGATTCATGGCAGGAGGTGGCCGTGATGGCATCTACTCTCGCGGTCCTCGTCGGTGTCGTGCTCTCTGTGATCGCGGCTTTCCGCTCGCACCGCAAAGCCGACGACTCCGCCGCCGCCCGCGATCAGGCGGTGGTCGCGAGTGAGGTGACGGTGGCAGCTAAGGACGAGATCGCCTGGCAGTTCTATCCGAATCACGGGAGCTCTATGCGTGATGCGATTGACGATCTGACCACGATGATAAGTGGGCTCGCGCGGGACATGACGACAGTGCGTGAGGATGTCTCCAGCGTCAAGGCCACCGTGTCCGCGCAGGGTGAGCAACTCAAACACGGTACCGACTCCATCGCGGAGATCAGGCGAGTGCAGCAGCGGCACCTTGAGCATCACCTGACAGAGAAAGGTGGTCGGCGTCCACGCTCCGGGGACTAGTTCGGGGTAGTCTCGCCCGCATGACATCAGCCAAGAGCAAGACGACACCGGAAAAGGATGCACCGGCTCCCGTGGAGCCCAGTGACGCGGCGGCACCATCGACCGCGCCCGATGCGCAGACCGCGCAGGATCAGCCCGCCGATCAGCCGAACCCGGAGGGCCACACTCCCGACGTGGCGACCGGCCCCGGACCCGACGCACCGATGACGCCTGAGCAGGCGTGGGCCATCGAGCGGGAGAGCATCCCGGAGGGACCGCGCGAGCTGCTCGATCAGATGTTCGCGGATCTCGGGTTCGTGCCCCAGGCCGACGAGACAGACGCCGAGTTCGAGGCCCGCGCGAACGCTTATGCGGAATCGCGCGGCTGGGTGATCGTGGACGGCCTGCCGACCGTCCCGGCTCCCGTGGAGTCGAGCAATCCCGACGACACCGACACGTGTGAGCATGGTTTCACGCGCGGGTTCGTGTGCCCGTCCGGGTGCTGGAGCAAGTAGCCAGCACGCGCGTCCGTCGCACGTACTCAGTAGAGGAGAGATCGAATGCAGGTAACAGACCTCAGTGCCACGTCGCTCGTAGGCGTCGTGGTCATGGTATTCGCGCCCCTGCTCGTGGCGCTGCTCACCAAAGCGTCGTGGCCCGGATGGGTCCGCTCCATCGTCCTGCTCGCCATTTCGGGGGCGGTCGGCGTGGGCAACGCTTTCATCGGGAACCCGGAGGGCTGGAAACCGGGGCTCGTCATCGTGAACGCTGTCATCGCGTTCGTGATCGGAGTCGCGTCCTACTTCGGCTATTGGGAGAAAACTTCGCTCCCGGACAAGCTGAAAGCCGTGGGCGTGTCGGACAAGGGAACGTATGACATTTCATCGCTGCCAGCTCGCGGCACATACGATCCCGGCATCGACTACGAGGGTCGCGATTCGTGAGGACCGTCGAGCAGGGCTACGAGGTGGTGGATTGGCGCGGGTTCAAGGCTGACCGGCGCACCATCGCCGCCGTCGAGTGGGCGGAGGGGAAAGCCGGGTTTCAGTTCCCCATCGCCCAGGGCTCATACAACGCGGGAGGGGTGAGCGCATCAGCGGGAACGCATGACAAGGGCGGAGTGATCGACTTCCGCACTGTCCCGCTGACACCTCGGAAACGCCGCTCGATGATCCGCTGGCTCAAGCGGGCCGGGTTCGCGATCTGGTACCGCACACCCAAAGACGGGATGCCGTATCACGCGCACGGTGCGCTGCGCGGGCACCGGAACCTGCCGTACTCGGTGGAGCAGCAGGTCGCCGCGTTCGACGCTCGACGCAACGGTCTGCGGTCCAATGCGCCGGATCTCACGTTCCGGCCCAAGCCGCGCGTGCGTTTCTCGTACGTGCAGGATCGGCCCGTCGCGGCGTAGCAATAACTAGTTTCTAGTTAGTAGTCAGATCGGCCCCGCTCTGTTCCCTGAGAGCGGGGCCGATCTGCTGTACGGTGCGTCCATGACGGCGGCGTGCTGGATCTCTCAGGATTGGTCTGCAAACACCTACCCTCTCGTGCCTGGGGGCTCCGCGTACTACCGGATGTACCTACCCTCGCAGGCGTGCGGGGTTCCATCGACGCTCGGACATCCTGCCTGGACTCTGACCGATGGGTTCGGTGTGCATGACGGGCGAAACCCGCCGACGTACGGCTACGACATCGCCGTGATCCACGGGATGATGCAGTCCCAGGTGCCCTACCAGATCGAGAAAGCCAAGGCTCTCGGGCAGGTCATCGTCTCGGTGGTCGATGACTACTACTACGACCTTCCGCCCACGAACGTCGCGTATCACACGACGGACCCTGCGACGAACCCGGAGCGCAACCGCGACATTTACCGCGACGCGGTGCTGCTGGCCGACGTGATCGTGGTGACCACGCCGTTCCTGCTCGCGTTCTACCGCGACGAGCTCAAGCATCCCGACGTACGGATGATCCGCAACGGAGTGCTGCCCGCGCAGTTCCGGCACCGCACCCCGATCAAGCGCCGCCCCGTGCTCGGGTGGATCGGGGGCATCCCGTGGCGCGCGTCCGACCCGCAGCAACTCGCCGCCTGGCTGCCGGACTTCCTGCGCGAGCATGACCTGATGTTCCACCACGCGGGACACACGCGCACGGTGCGGAACGTGGGCATCGAGTACCCATCGTTCGCTGAGCTCGTCGGCATCCCCGCAGACAGGATCACGACATCGCCGCTCGTGACGTTCGCACAGTACCCGTCGATGTTCACGTTCGACATCGGCCTGATACCGCTGGAGCCGGTGCCGTTCAACATCGCCAAGTCGGCCCTTAAGGGGCTGGAGTATTCGATGGCGGGGGTGCCGTGGGTTGCGCAGGATCTCCCGGAGTATCAACTGCTCGCGCTCGACGGGGTGGGCCGTGTCGCCCGCTCCACTGATGACTGGATCACGCACCTGACCGAACTGCTCGACTGGCGGGTTCGACGTGATGACGAGCGCCGCAACTACCGGGCAGTGCGTGAGCGCCATTCAGTGATGGCCCGCGAGGATGAGTGGCGGGATCTTTTCGCTGACCTGACGTGAGAGAGCCCCGCCTGCCGCCATCTGGACGGCTGCGGGGCTCTCAACGCGGACACCCTCCAAGGTTTCCGAATCAGACGATACCGGCCCGGTACGACTCGCAGCGGGAGCCTCGCAGGCTCCAGTGCCTCCAGCCCTTCCCAAGCCCGAGCTCACCGGCGCGCACGACTGCGTTGAATCCCACGTCCTGCAAGATGCCGGGGTATCGGTGGATGTTCCACAGGCCGCTGAGGTACTTGCGTACTTTCGTAGCGTCACGGGATGACATCCCGAACTGGATGAGGCGCTCGCGGATCATGTAGGGCAGGCCGTTCCGCCAGCTCGGGAGAAACTGCCACCGGCCAGCTGCCGACTCCGCGCCGGAGTTCAGGGCACCGACACCGGATTGGGGGCGGTCCAGGGTTCCGCCGGATTCGCGTGCGAGGACGCACGCAGCGAACGCGTGCCAGCGGTCCGGGATGGCGGCTGCGGCGTCCACGGCGGCAGCTTGCGGGCTCGCGCCCTTGCCGGGGCGCTGGAGCGTCCACGACGGCTCTGAGGCTGCCTGAGAGGCGTGGGGGGTGGGCCGTGGCTCTGCGTGAGCGAGGCTTGCGGGAACAATCAGTGAGGCGGCGAGCAGGGCGATAGTTGCGATCCTGCGTATCATCGGGATCCGATCACTCGGGGACAGGGACGTTGCGCGCGGACGCGCAAAAGGCCGGAATCGCACCGGCCCTCGCGAACAGGTTAGTCGAGCTGGGGGCATTCGGGGTGTAGGCAGGTGCCGTTCGGATTCTCGATTTCGCACGCCGCACGGAACGCGGGCGAAACGGCGGAGGCGTCCGTGTCTGTCGTTTCCGTGTTGCCATCGTCGTCGCTCCAGATTTCACCGGACTCATCGACGCGCGAGGCGCGCACCCGCAGATCGTGGTCGATCACGGTGCGATAGCTGTTGATAACCCGCCAGATCCCGCCGCGCCCGCTGATCGTGATGTCGGTGCCGCGCTCGGGCGCTACGTCCGTGTGGTCGCAAACTGTGTGATACATGGTGAACCTCTCTCCAAAGGGGTCAAGCTGACAGGAACTACATTACACCCACGACGGGGGGGAATAGCAAGTATCGGAAAGACTTGACTTTCCCCCCGCGAGCGGTACCTTTAGAGCCTAAACCTTTGGAGAGGGTGGAAGTAAATGCCTAGAGGACCACGCACCGATCCGCCGGAGCCGTTTGCGGAGTTCGAGCGCGATGAGGGGTGCGACAACACGGCACCCAATGACCCCTCGGGGACTAACCCGTTCGCGGAGGCGTGCCGGTTCCACGGCCTCGTCACGATCTACCAGATGCAGCCTCACGGCGAGGAGGAGTGGGAGTGCCCGCGTTGCGGGTTCATCTATATCCTTCCGTGCAGTTGCGGGACGTGCTGACGATGCCACGATCCCCGCGAACCGTGAAGATCACCGAGCGCGAGTATCAGGCGCTCATTAGCGCCGAGAGTCTAATGGAAGTCTTGGACGACGGTGAGGATCACCCAATGTTCCGCGCTGATGTTCGCGCTCTTATGCGTATCCGAGCGCGATGGCTCGCGGCGCGATGATCTTCACTGAGCCGTGCGACTGCTCCGAACCGCGCCGGAACTGCGTTCATATCCAACTCACGCCGCGCGGGGAGCGTCTGATGCTCGTGTTCTGCTGGCTCCGCGAGCAAGCGCCCTACATGCTCGCGGGCGTGGCGCTCGTCGGCGTGTGCTCGCTCGTCGGCCTCATTGACTCACTCATCAACTAGCGAAAGGAACGACGTGGGGAGCAACGTAGATGTGCTGCTGGATCGTCAGGGCGTGGCCGATTTCTGTGGCCTGTCCATCGAGACGATCAAGCAATATCGAAGTGATGGAGTGATGCCGGAACCGGATCACCTCGTCGGTACGGAGCAAAAGCCGATGTGGAAACCGTCCACGATTACTAAGTGGCGCAAGGGTTTCCGCGACTACAAGCGTAAGGATGACGCCGATGAGTGACGAACTGACGGCGCAGGTTGGCGCTGTGCTGGATCTACGCGAGGGCGGGCCGCTGATCTCGGCGGCGTTCGTCAAGGCCCAGGCCAAGCTCCAGAATCCGCGCAAGGATCAGGAGGCCACGATCCGCTCGGACACCGGGCGGTCCTACTCGTACACGTACGTGGATCTCGCCACCGTGATCGACGGAGTGCGCGATGTCCTCGCGCAGTTCGATCTTGGGTTCACGCAGAACGTGGTCACCGGCGAGGGCCGGATCAACGTGACGACGGTGCTGCGCCACGAGTCCGGTGAGACGCTGACGTTTGGCCCGCTCGTCGGCCCCGGCGGCAATGACTGGCGGCAGCTCGGCGGCGCGATCTCGTATGCCAAGCGGTACGCCCTGCTCGCCGCTCTCGGGATCGCCCCGTCCGATGAGGACGACGACGCGGCGAACGCACCGACCGAACTGGACGAGCTCACCCCGGAGGCGTGCGCTGCGTACGTGGCGCGGTTCCGGGACGCGGCGAACCTGGGCGAGCTGAATAAGGCCCGTCACGAGCTGCGCCGCTACCGGGTGACCGACGAGCAGACGACCCAGCTCGACGCCGCGTACGCCGAGCGTGAGCAGCGTGCGACTCCGCGCGAGCCAGCCCCGGCCCGGTCACGCAAGCGGACGGAGGAGCCGGTCACGAACATCGCCCCGGTGGGTATCGAGATCGTGACTCCGCTGTTCGATGAGCTCGACAAGATCACCGACCGCGCCGCGCTCAAGGCGTTCCACGACAGGCCGGAGGTTGCCGAACTGCTGGATCGTCCGTACGACGATTCGGGGGACACGATGCGCGTGCGCGTCATGTCCAAGCTCGCGGAGCTCTCCAAGGCTGATGTGCTGTGATCGGGTTCCTGTTCGCCGCTGCCCGAATTCTCGCGGAGCTCGTCGGCTGGGTGACCATCGTGGTCGTGATCGTCAGAAGCGTGCGCGACGCCCGGCTCAAGGGCAAGCGTGAGCGGATCAAGGCTGTGATCGCTGCCGGGTTCGCGCGTGACATTGCGAACGGATCGCGCTGGACTGGACCGTTCGCTGTCGATCTCCTGGGTGAGTCGTGGCTCGTGGATCTCGACCCGGCCAGCGAGCACCCCGCGTTCACGTGGACGAAACTGTGAACCCGGTTCGGGCTCGCCTGATCGAGCAGGTGCGCGGCGTCCAGCGGATCCGGGAGATCGACCGCGAGTGCAAGGATCGGGAATCCCTGAACCTCGCGCATATCACGCGCTGCATCTGTGGGGCGTGGGGATGGCTGCCGCGAGGTGCGTGCGACCTGTGCGGGTGCGCGCTCGTCGCGTACGTGCCGGAGAGGCTGGCGGGATGACGAACAAAGACACAGAGCTCACCCCGGTCGAGATCGAGCAAACACTCCGCAGGCTGTATAACAATCTCACCTCCGGCCAGGACATGCTCAAGCTCGCGGAGGAGGAGTACAGCGAGGCGAAAGCGCACTACACCGTGCAACTCGCGGCCACTCGAATCCAAATCAAAGTCAACGCCCGCGCGGCTGGCGAGAAGATGACCGTGCAGGATCTCGATGACGAGGCGCTGATGCTGTGCGCCGACGAGTATCAGCGGCTCATCATCGCTGAGGGCATGGTCAAGGCGGCGAAGTCGAACATGACCAAACTGCTCACCCAGGCGGATATCGTGCGGTCGCTGGGTGCGTCGGTGCGCGAGGCGATGAGGGGGCCGCAGTAATGGACGTGGAGAAATTCATCGCTGACATGCTCGACGTGGACACGCCGCGCGACCTACAGAAAGAGATCGGCCCGAGCGAGTTGCTCGGGTGCGAGCGCAGGCTGTGGCACCGGATGAATGACACCCCGCGCTGCAACTTCGGAGCCCTCAAGCTCCCCGCCTGGATGGGTCGAGTGCTGCATGAGGCTCTCGCGAAAGAGGCTGATAGGCAAGATGTTTGGGGGGACCGCTACCTGATCGAACACGCGATGCTGTTGGACGGGATGCCGTGTCACGTGGACTGGATCGACCGGCCAGCGAAGGAACTGGGCGACTGGAAAACGGCGACTAAGGCCAAGCTCGTGCCGTCGAAGTTCCCCGGCATCGCGCAGCGTTCGCAGGTTCACAACAATGCCCGGATCGCCCGCGCGAATGGCATCGAGATCGAGACTGTTGTGCTCGTCGGTATCCCGCGCGACGGCACGGAGGACGACATCAAGGTTCACCGCGAGCCGTACGACGAGGCCGTAGCGCTCCACGGCCTGCGCCAACTGGAGCGGGTGCGGGACGCGAAGTTCGCCCCGCCGCCGACTGAGCATTACAAGTTCTGCCGGGATTACTGTGATTTCTATGACCCTACGGAGGTGGTCGGATGTCCGGGCCGCAGGAGGTGAGCATGTTTGATGAGGGTGAGCTCGTGCCGCCGTGCGACTGCGGTAACCCGTTCTGCCGCCGGTGCAACCCAGTGCCGGAGGTTGAGTCGTGTGGGCACGGCCAGTACGTCCACGTCCACGGATGCCCAGGCTGCGCGGCTAAGTCACGCGCCCGAACTGGAGGCTCACCACTGGCCCGACGCACTGACCCGGAGACATCGCACCGCGCGGCGGGGAAGGTCAGCAGGCGCACGATGCTCGCGACCCTGCTGCGTGCGTACACCGACAACACGGACGGGCTGACAGCGGAGGAGGCGGCTGCGGCAGCGGGCTACACGGCAGCCGATGGCGCGTGGAAGCGAGTCAGCGACCTCATCACGGCAGGCCACCTGGAGGACACCGGCATCACCCGGCGCGGCAGCTCGGGCCGCGATCAGCGGGTGCTCCGGCTCAAGCTCAAAGCGTGAGCCCCGCACTGCACGGAGCAAAGACTCCAGCGGCGGGGCTCACTCATCTTTGGAGAGATGAGCCTCCATCGTAGCGTCCAGCGCAGTATCGTTACAGCCCCTTTGGAGAGGAGTGACCGCGTGAGTTTCAAGGCGATGGCCGACGTGTGGGAGAACAGTCCGTACTCGGGTACAAAGCTGATCCTGCATTTGGCGATGGCATCACACGCGAATGAGGAGGGCCGATTCTTTGCGAGTCAGGCGCACCTCGCGGAGCGTGGCAGGTGTACGGCGGAGTTCGTCCGGCAGGCGGTCAATCAGTTCGTGGCGGAGGGCATGATCGTCATTGAGCGGAAGGGCACAGCCAAGGGTCGCTCGACGGAATATCGGATCTTGCCGGTGCCCACGGCACTCCCCAAATCTGTAGGGGAGTCGGAAACTGAACCCCCCAAATCTGAGGATCAACTCCCCAACTCTGACGGCGCACTCCCCAACTCTGCTAGGGGTCAATCTTCCTTACAGACAACAGACCAAAGTAAGAGCAGCGCTGCCGCGCCCGACGCGGCGGAGACGCAGGATCAGCGCATCAACCGACTGACGAACGTGTACGCCGAGCTCGTCGCGGGGATGACCAACTACGCAGCAGCTCGCGGAGTAGTCAAGCGCGCCGTGGTATCGCCGCGCGAGTACGACGATGCCGCGATCACGGAAGCTCTCACGCGGCTCGCGAATGATGGCCGGTCGCTGACTGTGGAGACGCTGCGCCTGGAACTGGAGGGGCTGCCGGTGACCCGCATAGGTGGCCGTAGGCCGACGCGTACGGACGCGGCTGCGGAGAATTACCGGCAGTTCGAGCAGCAGGCTCTCGGTGGATAAGCGCGACGTGGCGCGGCTGCTGCTGTTCGCGGCCACGATGGATTACCGGGTGAACAATCAGGTCGAGACTGTTGAGGCGTGGGCGCTCGTGCTCGATGGCGACATGGAGCAGTGGTGGGCGGCGGAGTACGCGCGATCCCACTACGCGAACAGCACCGACGCGCTT
>Ga0181339_1000206_pt1 | contig 12982 bp, 24 predicted proteins | sample Sp13VDMM110DD_FD_130101 | JGI IMG/M metagenome (GOLD analysis project Ga0181339, IMG submission 130101) | Freshwater viral communities from Lake Michigan, USA - Sp13.VD.MM110.D.D | ecosystem: Environmental > Aquatic > Freshwater > Lake | place: USA: Michigan | collected 2013-04-23 | reverse complement strand
GAAAAGCTGGCAGGCGACACGTGACGCTGCGCAACCGGCGCAAGCCGCTGATCGCCAACGGCCGCGCCTACGCGGCCCTGCAGGCGCACTACGCGGTGCGCCGACGGCTGCTGCCGCAGGTGTGGCGCGGCCCGCTGCTGGACGCGCTGGTGCGCCGCCCCAAGGGTGTGGCGCTGCGCGTGCAGGTGGCACGCATGTATTGGAACCTGAAGAGACTGGAGGCTGGTAATGAGCACGGCGATGGACAAGATGGTGGCGGCACGCACGGCGCTGGTGTTGGACCAGCCGTTCTTCGGCATGCTGGCGCTGCAGCTGAACCTGACCGAGAGCCTGCGCAACGACACGGCGTGGACTGACGGCGTGAGCATCGGCTTCTACCCGCCGTTCATCGACAGCCTGCCGCAGGCCGAGGTGCTCGGCGTGATGGTGCACGAGGTGCTGCACTGCGCGAACGGCCACATGTGGCGGCGCGACGGCAGGGACGCCAAGAAATGGAACTACGCGGTGGACTACGCCATCAACTACCTCATCGAGGAGGCTGGCTTCAAGCTGCCGGACATCCGCCTGCGGGACGAGCGGTATGACGGCCAGAGCGGCGAGTGGATCTTTGACCGCCTGCCGGACGACTACCAGCAGGCCGCCCGGCAAGGCGGCCAGCAAGGCCGCCAGCAAGGCCGAGGCGGCAAAGGCGCTCAGGCCGCCGGTGAGCCGGGATCGCCGCAAGGCGAGGCTGCAAACGCGGAAAACAGCCAATCTCCGGCCTGTGGCGGCATGGACGTGTTTGACGCTCCCGGAGACGCGGCCGAGGCTGGCGTAACCGAGGCCAGCTGGCAGCAGGCGGTGCAGGCGGCGGCCGTGGCGGCCAAGGCCTGCGGCAACCTGCCAGCCTGCCTAGAGCGGTTCGCCACCGAGGCCAAGAAGCCGCTGGTGGACTGGAAGAGCGTGCTGCACCGCTTCGTGCAGCAGGCCGCGAAGGCGGACTACACGTGGACCATGCCGTCCACGCGCTACGTGCCGCAGGGACTCTACATGCCGAGCATGCGCAGCGAGGCGGTGGGTCCCATCGCGGTGGCCGTTGACACGTCAGGCAGCATCGACGCGGTGCTGCTGGCGCAGTTCGTGGCCGAGCTGAAGAGCGTGGCCGACGACGTGCAGCCTGCGCGCGTGCACGTGATCTACTGTGACGCGGCGGTGCACCGCGTGGACACCTTCGAGAAGGACGACATGGTGACCATCGACGCGCGCGGCGGCGGCGGCACCAGCTTCGCGCCGGTGATGGACTGGTGCGACGCGCAGGACGAGCCGCCGGTGGCGCTGATCTACCTCACGGACATGGACGGCAGCCACCGCAAGGAGCCGCCAGCCATGCCGGTGCTGTGGGCCACGCCGTCGTGCAGCGCGCACCAACAGCCGCCCTACGGTGAAGTGGTGGTGCTGCAGTGAAGCAGGACAACAGGATCCGCAAGCGGTGCCGCGCCTGCGGCCACGAGGTGTGGGCCGCGCGGCGCGAGCGCGTGTGCAAGCAGAAGGAGCGCAACGCGAAGGGCTTCAACACCGGCTACCGCTGCCCCGGCAAGCTGGTGGCGCTGAAGGCGCTGCGCCGCGCCAAGCGGCTGGAGAAGGCGCACCACCTGCCGCCGATACCGAAAGGTCTCGGCATCGGCCACGTGCTGTCCGAGCAGTATCAGCAGGCCGTAGTGCAGCGCGCCGTGGCCACCGCGCGCGCCAAGGCCGACAAGGAATACGCGGCGGCGCTGGACAAGCAGAAGGAGTGGGCCACCGAGAGCAAGCGCATCGCCAACCTGTGCCGCAAGTGGAACAAGGAAGTCCGGCGGCTGAAGCGGCGTGTGGCCATGACCGAAGAGCAGTTCGCCGCCGAGCGCATGCGCATGGCGGTCGCCGCTCAGGTCGGCGCGGTGAAGAAGCGGCTGGCCAAGTCGGCAGGCATCGTCAACAAGCAGAAGGAGCAGCCATGAAGCAGCAGAGCGACGCGCCGTTCAAGGTAGGCGACAAGGTGGACGTCTCGCCGTTTCACTACGCAGGCGGCCGGTGGGGCGTGGTGCGCAAGGTGCAGCAGCGCGGCGCGTTCCACGTGTTCACGGTGAAGGGCGGCACGGTCGGCGACGCTGGCCTGCTGCTTACCGAGCGCGAAATCACCAAGCGCACCGCGACGGGCAAGCCGCGCGGCTTCGAGCACACCGTGTCGCTCGACGAAGTCAACAAGGCGCTGGCCGAACTGACGGCGCAGGGCCAGGGCACCACGATGGACCGGCCTGCGGCCATCCTGCACGCACTGCGGCGTGCCATACAGCAGGAGCAGCCATGACACCAGACGACTGGGACGGCAGCACGGACCTGAAGTCGTGGCCGTGTCCGAAGTGCAGCAAGGTCTACGAGACGCAGCGCGAGGCGAGCGACTGCTGGTTCAGGCACTACGACCAGCAGCCACCGCCACCGCATGACAAGGAAACGAGCGGCGACCATGGCGCGCAGTAAGTTCCGCACTGAGAAGACGCGGGACGCTGGCAACGATGGCGGAGAGACGCGGCTGCAGATGCGCACGTCCACCGGCCTCTACCGCACCATCGCGCACTTCACCGACGCGGCCGTGGCCAGCCAGATCACCAAGCTGCTGAACAAGCGCAGCACACCGCCGTCGCAGCACGACGCAGCACGCGACACGCTGCAGCGCGAGCTGCTGCCGGTGGAGCACCGCAGCATGACGCAGCGGCGGCTGAAGTATCGCAGCCAAGGCGGCTGGATCAACTGCGAGGCGTTCTACCACGCCGCGTGGATACGCGAGAACCGCGACCGCTTCTCGCGGCCGCTGCTGAGCGGCATCCTTTGCACGGACAAGGACCGCGCCGCGGGCTGGGAGGCGGTGCCGGTCACGCGGCGCGACGCCATGGTGGCGGCCACGGTCATACAGTGGCTGGGCACCAACGTGGGACGCGGCTTCGTGCTCGGCGTCGAGCGCGAGATAGAGACGGCGCGCCAGCTGCAGGAGCAGGTGGCGGCGGTGCGCAGGCGGCTGAAGCCAGCCGCGCCACCGCAGCCGGGCAAGGGCGGCCACGCAAGGAAACGAATCTTAACCGCCGCGCGGGAGCGGCTGGCCAAGGCGGCCAAGGGAGGCAAGCAATGACGACGAAGGCGAGGGGCATCGCGGTGCTCGCGGAGGTGGTGGCGGTGCTGGCGCGGCACAGCAACCTGCGCGTGACGCCGGTAGTGGAGGAGGACCGTGGCGTGGTGGCGCTGACCGTGCGCATCAAGGCCGAGGGCGAGGACGGCCTGCAGGTGCTGTCGCTGCTGCACGAGCTGCAGTATGTGGTGGACACCGCGCAGGTGCGCGCCATCGCGGCGCAATACGACATCGAGCCCGCCAAGCTCGAGGCGCTGCTGCCTGCCATGGCGGACGACGACCGGCCGCGCCACCTGACGACGCATGAGATCGACGCCGTGGTGCGCGTGCTGACGCGCACGCAGCCGGTGCACGGCGACGGCATGGACCTGCTCGAGTCGGCGCTGCCGAAGCTGGTGGCGCTGGGACGCGCGATGAGAGGAGACCTATGACGAGACCGAAGCCACAGCGGCCGCTGCTGAAGCAGACGCCGGGCGACAACCTGTCCGACGCCATTGAGACGCACCCGGCCTTCGCGCAGATCGGTGCCAGCCGCGTGACCGGCGGTCACCGCCTGTATGGCAGCGACTTCATGCACCACAGCGCCGTGCGCATCACCATTCGCGGCAGCAAGCTGATGCGCGGCCTGTCCCGCGACTGGCACGCGGCCGAGCAGGAATACATCGAGGTGTCGCTGAGCGAGAGCCAGTGGGCCGAGTTCGTCAGCACGCTGAACAGCGGCATGGGAACGCCGTGCACGCTGGAGTTCCTGCGCGGCACCGGCGAGATCCCCGACATCGAAGGCACCACCGACCGCATCGCGCAGTTCGCCGGTGAGGTGAAGAAGGACGTGCAGCGCAGCCTCGGCAACCTCGACAAGCTGCTGGCGCAGCTGGACGAGACCAAAGTCGGCAAGGCCGCGAAGGAGGAGCTGGTGTCGCTGGCCAAGCTGGCTCGGCAGGACATCGAATCCAACCTGCCGTTCGTGGCCAAGTCGTTCGACGAGCACATGGAGCAGACCGTGCAGCGCGCCAAGACGGAGATCAACGCCTACGCGAACCACGTGGTGCACCGCACCGGCCTCGCCGCACTGCAAGGCGAGCTGCCGCTGCTGAAGCTGGCCGACGGAAAGGAGGAGTGACATGCTGCGCGTGCAGCGCAAGCAGTGCGCGACCTGCATCTACCGGCCGGACTCGCCGCTGGATCTCGCGCAGCTCGAGGCGGCCATCGCCGACCCGCGCATGGCTGGCCACTTCAAGGGGCACCGCGTGTGCCACCACTCCGAGGACGCGGTGTGCGCAGGCTTCTGGGCACGCCACAAGAACCACTTCGACGGCGGCCAGCTGGCGCAGCGTCTCGGCCGTGTGCAGCTGGTGGACGACGACACCATGGAGGAGCAATGAGCGACGACCGCATGCGCGACAGGTGGAAGGGACGCGGCCGCCGCAGCTACCAGCGCGAGCTTCGCAAGCTGCGCGAGCTGCTGCGGTCGGTGGAATGGGTGCAGCCTGCCTACAACGGCAGCCCGTCGTGCCCGTTCTGCGGCGCGCAGCAGCACCGCAACCACGAGCGGGACTGCCCGCTGCCGCAGGAGCTGCGCGCCGGACTGGTGCTGAACGAAGAGACTGGAGAATGGAAATGAGGAGAGCACGCAGAGCGCGGCCGCTGGTGCGCGGCGGCAGCATCAGCTACAGGCCCATCGCCGACGAGGAGGCCGACGTCGAGGACGCCATGTCGCGCGCGCACCACGCCGACCCGCGCAACGTGTGGCGCTACGCGCCGCCGCCCGAGGCCATGGTGCCGAAGGGCGGCGCGTGGTGCATCATCCGCGACGACCTGCCGCCGATGGAGCGCGAGATCGACAAGCACGTCACCGTCGGCCGCGTGTTCTGGTGCGAGCACGTGTCGGACAACTGCGACGACGAGGGCTTCGAGCCGGACGGCAGCTACGGCGTGCTGGCGCGCACGCCGTTCGGAGAGCCGAAGCTGATGCCGTGGGAATACCGCACCATCACGGTGCCGCTGCTGATGGAGTGCACGCAGCAGCACGGCTTCGTGTTCAACCCCATGAAGGCCAGCGCGCACCAGATGAACGACACGCTGTTCTACTGCATGAGCCGGGGCATCCCGCGCGTGGAGGCCATGGTCATGGCGCTCGGCACCATGAGCGGGCCGGTCGGTTGGTTTGATCCGCACCCGGACCTGCTGCCGGTGCTCGCGTCGTTCATGGCGGTAGGCAGGCCGCTGTCGGCGGTCAACCACCAGCGCCGCGCGGCGGCGCGTGCGAGGAGGCAGGCATGAGAGACGTGAAGGCCAAGCTGCACCGGCCGGTGGAGGCGCTGCGTCGGCTGCAGGGATTGTCTGGCACACTGCGAGCGGTGGCCGGAGACCGGAACGAGAACCGCTCCGCGCAGATCGACAGCGTGGCGCGCGAGATGTTTGACCTATGCGTGGCGGCCTTGGATGGCGGCCCGCTGCCCGAGCCGGTGGACCACACGAAGATTAGATGAGAGGAGACAAACCATGACGAGCAAGGTGCTGGGAATCTCGGTGGCGCTGGTGCTGCTGGCGCTGCCAGCCGTGGCAGGCGCGCAGGCGGTGGTCTACACCAACGTGGTCAACGGCCGCCCGCAGGCCGAGATCGTGCAGGAGACGCGGCCGTATAGGCCAGCAGCGGCAATCCCGCCGTCCATGCAGGTAGGCACGCAGGTGCTGCCGCGCAACTACCGGCCGCCGCTGGGGCCGACCTACGACCTGCCGCCGGTGCAGGCAGCTGCCGCGCCAGCCATGCGCGAGCGCCGCCACCAGCCGCCCGCGTCGTCGCCGTGGTTCGTCAACGGCCTCTACGCCGGGCCGTCGCCGAACGGCCTGTGGACGATCACCACCATCGGCAGGCCGATCGTTGACGTGAACATCGTGTCGACACCGCGCCCTACACCGGCGCGGCCGGTAGCGAGGCCGCGATGATGTGCGCCGCGTGGCAGGACCACCGCTGGGGTGGCCGCCGCTTCCTGCATGCAGGCAAGCATCCGACGAACGGCCACTTCCACCGCTACGCCACCACGTGCGAGCTGTGCGGCAAGGAGGTGCTCGAGACGGAGTGGATCACCATGTCGGCCGCCGCCTACGGCACCACCATCGGCAGCACCGCAGAGACAAAGGAGCAGTGATGAAGGCAATCAACCTCATCGGCACCACCACCACGCAGCCGCCGCCGCTGCTGTCGCCACGTGTGCGGCAGGCGCTGCGGTCGGCCGTGTGCTGGGCGTGGAACGGCGGCCACGACCTGCACCGCGCGCACGACGACGCGCGCATCTACCAGCGGTGTCACTGCGGCTACGAAACCAAGGGCTGGACGATTGACAGAAGGGACAGGAGGCTGCATTGGACAGGACGCCACGAATAGGAGAGCTGCGCATCTACAACGGACCGCCGGAGGTGCTGTATCCCGGCGAGTGGGCGCAGACGGACGCGGACGGCCTGTGCACCGTGTCGCCTGAGCCCGGCTGGCGTGCGCGCTACCTGCGCGTGCGCTACCGGCTGGTCGGATGGCTGGACGAATGGCGCGCGGCGCGCCGAAAGGAGCAGGCCAATGGATAACGGCAACGTGCGCAGCGGCGGCGGCATGCGCGACAAGCGGTTCGAAGTGGAGAACGACGCGGTGAAGGCCACGCTGAACCAGATCGCTGGCAAGGTGGGCGGCGCGCTGGACAGAGGCTGGGGCTTCCTGCTCATGCTGTTCGAGTTCGGCGCAGGCGGCAGCATGTTCTACATCAGCAGCGCCGAGCGCGGCGACGTGATGAAAATGACGCAGGAGTGGATCGACAAGCAGCGCGCAGAGCAGGGGCTGGCCGCGTCCGAGCTGAACCCGGGACACCCGGTGACGCGCAGCCTCCACGACCACTGGCACAAGGTGTCGGCGCTGCTGCTGCTGCGCGCCACCGGCGGCGACCGCGCGGCCGAGGTCACGTTCACGCAGGCGGACATGGACGCCTTCGTGGCGCTCGGCAACGTGGCCATCGGCGTGCGCGACGACGCGGCTGGCATGACGCTGTTCATGACCACCGAGGACGAGGCGCTGCGCATGATGCAGGAAGGCAAGGCACAACTGGAACCGCCGGTGTCGGCACAGGAGAGGCGCGATGTCACAGGCTCTTGAGATGCTGCAGCGCGTGGACCGTGCCTTGGGCCAACGGTGGACCGACGCTGACACCGTGAACATCACACCGGCAGGCCGCGCCAAGCTGGCGCAGCTGCACGCCGACGCGGCCATGGCGGCGCAGAAGGTTCCTGTTGAAATCATGCAAGTCGTCGCGGCAGTCGTGGACGACGACGAACGCTGGGCTGCGCTGAGGGCTCAAGCGGAGAAGGCCGTCGCGGAACGCCCGGACGAACTGTCTGGCGATGCCGAGCATGTAGTTGAATACGCGCGCATGTATGTCGCGGCACAGGAAGCAAAGAGGCTCGGTCTGCCTGAAGACTCTGTCGCCAGACTACTGGCCGCGTGCGATCAGTTCGACAACGCGCACCTTCGCCCTGTGCATGACTACGCGCCGCACCTGACAGACACGAAGGCGCGCGTGCTGGCAGGCTGCCGCATGCAGCTGCGCGACGACCAGTTCAACGACTGGCTGCAGGACATCGACGTGCTGGCCGCCAAGTGCAGCCGCCACGAATACACCAAGGCAGACGCGCAGGCGGTGCGCGGAGAGCTGCTGCGCGTGTGTGAGGACTGGGCAGGCAGCGTGACCACGCCGGAAGAGAAGGCCATGCTGGCGGAGGTGCGCGAGCAGTTCGTCAAGCTCACCACCGTGGCCGAGCGCCACGCGCTGGGGCCTGCGCACCTTGAAGCCCTCGAGCACCAGTGGCGCAGCTACAAGTTCAACGGCAACCTGCCGAGCGGCCTGCTGGCCAACGCCTACGGCGCGCTGCAGGAATACACGCTCACCGCGCTGCGTGCCGCCGACACCTTCTGCTGGGCCCCGCAGACCACGCAGGCGGTGCTGGCCGCCGCCGACGGCCTGCCTGAGTCATGCGCGCCGTCCGTCTCCGCGCTCGGCGACCTCGCCGAGACCAACCGCAGCGGCTGGTGGTGGTTCCAAGAGCCGGTGCCGGTGCAGACCACCGACCGGCCCGGCACCGAGCAGCCGGTGGTGGCGCTGCTGTGGCGCTACGGCCTGCAGGAGGTGGCACCGGCGGCCGACTTCCCGCAGCTGCAGCCGCCGCCGCGCCTCGGCCTGTGGCTGCAGACGTTCGTGCTGTCGCGCCAGCCGATGAACGGCCGCGTGCAGGACGTGTGCATCCCGACGCTGGCGTGGATCTGGCACGACAACACCACGCTGGAGCAGCTGCCGCCGCGCATGCGCCGGGAGTATGACCGCATCAAGCGCGAAGGCCGCGTCGGCGACGACGCCGCAGGCGACGAGCAGACCTTGGCTGGCTCCATGCTGTTCTCGCGGTTCTTCATCGCGGCGGCCGCGTGGCTGCGGCAGAAGATCGTGGTGGAGTCGCACGGCGGCCAAGGCATCCGGCAGGCCGCGCGCCAGCTGCAGCGGGAGCACAAGCTGAGCGAGACGCCGCGCGTGCGCGTCATCGAGCTGCGGCGCAGCCAATACGTGAAGCGCGAAGGCACGGAAGCCACCGACAGCACCGGCCGACACCTGAGCGTGCGGTTCGTGGTGAAGGGCTTCTGGCGTCAGCAGTGGTATGCCACGCGCAAGGAGCACGCGCCGAAATACATTGAGTCCTATCTCAAGGGGCCGGAAGGCGCACCGCTCAAGGCGGCCGCGCCGACCGTCTACGTGGTGCGACGATGAGCCGCCAGCAAGGGCCGTGGTGTGCCGAATGCGGTGGCCGGTGTCGCGGCCATCGCTGGCGGTTCGCTGTCGGCACAAAGGTGCGCGTTCGTGGCGTGCGGCGCGGCCGCGCTACTGTCGAGTCGCGGTGTCCGAGCATCGCGCACGGTGCCGTGTTCCTCAGCCAGCCAATCGACGGCACGCAGTGGTGGAACGAGGACAGCCTGACACGAGTGCGCGCAGCGGTGCGCCGCCGGTGAGCCTGCCTGCACGCAAGCAGCCCGGCGCATCGCGGCGGCGCAAGGAGGCCGCGCACCTGCGGCGCGTCAAGCTCAGGCTGCTCGGCATCAAAACGCCGCTGTCGCGTGTGAAGTGGAACAAGGACGGCACGGTCGGCCAGCCGATACTTGAGGACGTGCGGCGCATGATCGCCGCGCTGGAAAGGGACAGGAGTTACGGACCGCCATGGCAGATCATAGTGCCGGAGGAATAGCAGAGCCGCACGAACTCGAGCAGCTGGCGGTGCAGCTGGCCTCGCTGCCAGCCGCCAAGCGCGAATGGATACTGGTGCGCACGCGCGACCTCGTGAAGCTGAGTCGCGCCGTCGGCCTGCGGCTTTCCGGCAAGCGCGAGGACACGTGGGGCAGGCTGGTGGTAGGCGGCCTGATCTACGACGCTGACGGCGAGGCGCTGTGCCGTGTGCGCAGCGTCAGCATTAAAGGCGACCGCGTGGATCACCGCAGCGGCCGCCGCCGCGTGACAACGACGATAGAGATAACCGCACACGCATTCTCGGAGGACCAATGAAAGCAGCAGCAGACCTGACGGTGGCCGAAGTGGCCACGGCCATCGGCGTCCCGGTGCAGCAGTGGAGCGGCAAGTGCTACGCGATCGCGTGCGCCATTCTGCGCGCCAAGCTGGTGAAGGGACGGCCAGCCTACGGCCACTGGACAGGGCCGGTGCATTCCGCGTCGCCGTTCGCCAGCAAGGGCAGCCTGTCGTTCGTGCGCCATGGCTGGATCGTGCTGCCGAACGGCGCGGTGCTGGACCCGACGCGCTGGGTGTTCGAGGCGGTGGAGCCATACCTCTACCACGGCCTGCAGCCGGACGACGCAGACTGCGTCGACTGCGGCTACAAGGAATACGAACACGGCGACGAGGACGACGACGCGGTCTGCGGCGGCTACACAGCGCCGGTGTGGCCGTATGACGAAGGCGGCGACCGCCTGCGCGCGGCCACGCAGCGGCCGATGCCGATGCTGATGACCGGCGACCGGCTGCTGCGCCTGCGCCTGCCTAAGAAGCTGCGCGAACGGCTCGGCCTGCCGCAGGAAATGAGTCACAGTCAGCTGGCATGGCTGGCGAACCTGCCCTACGCCACCATGGGGAAGGACGCATGGCTGATCTGCCTAGAGCTGGACGCGGCTGGCTGCAAGGCCTACGTCCCGCTGGACACGTGGACGCGCGCTGACGCGGAGCGTGGCCTGTGATTTGGCACCTGTTCGGCAGCCAGCACACGAACCAGATCGGCTTCGCCGTCACGGTGGCCTACGTCGACGGCCGAGAACTCACCGGCGAGATGGACGGTCTCATGGCCTGCAACGAGTGCGGCGTGGACGTGCCTTCCGTGCACGTCGAGGTCATGCTGCTGGCGTGGACGCTGCTGCTGGTGTGGCACGCCAAGGAGGCGGCATGAACCGCTGGCTGCTGGTGTTCGTGCAGCAGTTCTGCATCGGCCTCGTCACCCGCATGATCGTCGACGGCAACTGGAGCGGCGTGCTGGTGGTGGCCTACGTGCAGACGCTGGTGTGGTGGTCTAACATCGGCATTCGGATTGACCTGCACTCGTCGCGCAAGGCGGCGCACGCCTACGCGGCCATCAGCGCGGTCGGCGTGGCGAGCGGCGCGTGGTTCTGGTCAAAGGTCTAACCCAAAGGAGCAGCAGTGCAATACACCCTACGCGACTACCAGCAGGAGGCCACCGACGCCGGTCTCGCCTACCTGCTGAACAAGAGCAGCAAGTTCAAGCGGCGCAACGGCATGATCGTCGCGCCGACCGGCAGCGGCAAGTCGCTGCTGATCGCCAGCATAGCCACGCAGCTGCCTGAGGCGAGCATCGTGTTCCAGCCGACGCGCGAAATCCTGCAGCAGAACGCGGCCAAGCTGGCGCACTACGGGTTCCCGGCGGCGGTGTTCTCCGCCAGCATGGGACGCCGCGAGCGCGGCCGCATCACGCTGGCCACCATCGGCAGCGTGGCCGCCGTGCCTGCGGCGTTCGAGCACGTGAGCTACCTGCTGATCGACGAGTGCCACCAAGCGGTGAACCCCAAAGGCGGCCAATACACCGACTTCATTGAAGGCCTGCCGGAGCACGTGCGCGTGATGGGATTCACCGCCACGCCCTACCGCATGCAGACCAACAGCTTCGGCACGCAGCTGCGGTTCCTTACGCGCAGCATCCCGCGCCTGTTCAACGACATGGTGCATGAGACGCCGATCGCGCGGCTGGTGGAGGCAGGCTACTGGTGCCCGCTGCGCTACGACGACGGCCACCAAGTCGTGCGCCGCGAGCGGCTGGTGCTGAACACCAAAGGCACCGACTACACGGACGGCAGCGTGCAGATGGAGTTCAACGAGATAGGCTTCGTCGGCAAGCTGTGCGACGTGGTGGCGGCCAAGATGGCGCAGGGCCGCAAGCACATACTGGTGTTCACGCGGTTCACCGACGAGGCGCGCCGCGTGGCCGCGCAGTTCCCCGGCTGCGCCTTTGTCACCGGCGAGACGCCGGACCACGAGCGCGACGCCGTGGTGCAGGGATTCAGCACCGGCCGCATCCCTATGGTGGCGAACGTCGGCGTGCTCGGCGTCGGCTTCGACGCGCCGGTGATTGACTGCGTGGTGCTGGGACGGCCGACCGTGTCGCTGGCCACCTACTACCAGCAGGTCGGCCGCGCGGTGCGGCCGCACGCCAGCAAGGCGTGGGCCGACATCGTGGACATGTGCGGCCTGACGCGCCTGTTCGGCCGCGTTGAAGACCTGCAGCTGCGCACCGGCGGCCGCTACGGCAGGGAGTGGACGGTGTGCAGCGGAGAGCGTGCGCTGACCGACGTCTACTTCAGCGAGCGCGACAGCGAGCCTGAGGCACCGCTGTCGCCTGAGGAAGTGAAGAAGAAGAAGGCCGCCGACTTCTGGCGGCGCAAGCACAGGTTCGGGAGGAGACGATGATCAAGCTGTTCGAAGAGACACCACCGCGCACCGAGTGCGACTGCACCGCGTGCACGCAGTGCTGCAAGGAGCAGCCGGGACCGCTGGCCCCCGGCGACCTTGAGAAGATACGCGCGCACCTGCCGCACCTCACCAACGACCAGTTCCTTGGCCTGTTCCGCAGCAGCGACGGCGCGCTGGTGCAGCTGCGCGGTGCAGACGGCGTGGTGGTGCAGCGCAGGCAGCGCACCATCGTGCCGCTCTACCACCGGCACCGGAAGGCGTGCGTGTTCCTCGACAACGACAAGTGCAGCATTCACGCGGTGAAGCCCGCAGGCTGCGCCATCTTCGACACGCACATGGACAAAGGCTCTGCCGAGGCGCGCAGCTACTGGCTGGTGATGCAGCAGGCCGACGACGATTACCAAGAGCAGCGACGACAGTTGAAGGTGAGCGACCACTACAGGCCGCGCTCATATTGACGCGCGTCCACAATGTTAAGCAGTTAACAAAATAGTTCTTGTGGTGCTGCTGCAGCGCCGCGTAGCTTAACGATCCGCGCCGAGGGACTGGAGCCCCTCGGCGCGTAGCGCACACGATGGTGGACATCGGTGAGCGCGGCAACCGGCATTCTACTGCAGCCTGCTACCGCCAGTCACCTGCCAACCATGTTCGACTCCCGCGCCGGTGCCCTCGTAGTTCGAGAGCAGCCGCATGCCGACGGATGGGCTACAACCGCCGTCACCAAAATAGGGGAACGGATTCCGCCGGGACTTTTTTCCACCCCGACCTGATCTTGTCGTGCAAGGATCTGGGTTACTGTGGCCGCTGATACGGCGCTGCTTGGTGCAGCTGCTTGTAGTAT
>Ga0181339_1000204_pt1 | contig 12996 bp, 15 predicted proteins | sample Sp13VDMM110DD_FD_130101 | JGI IMG/M metagenome (GOLD analysis project Ga0181339, IMG submission 130101) | Freshwater viral communities from Lake Michigan, USA - Sp13.VD.MM110.D.D | ecosystem: Environmental > Aquatic > Freshwater > Lake | place: USA: Michigan | collected 2013-04-23 | reverse complement strand
TGGGCCGGCACCACGATCAAGCTCCCGGTTGATGAAGCCAAGCGCGCCGTTGCCCTGAAGATCGCAGAACGCGCTGATGACATCGCTGCCTGATCCAAGCCGCATCCCGGCCGATCAGTGGACTTTTGACGGCGTATCCGAAGATGGGATGCGCCGTCATTACGTTTACTGGATCGATAAGGCCAAGGGGCTCGGCTTTCGCAAGACCGAGAACCTGGCTGAAGATGCGTTGATTGCTGCCAATAAGGAAAGCTTCAACGAGTCCTACGGCAAGCGCTTCGACGACGGCCCGATGGGCACGAAGATGGCCAGCATTCCGCTGAATGTATTCTACCGCGACCTCGCCCCTCGGCTTAAGGAGGGCGACAGCGATTATGTTCGCTGGTTTTTGAACAATGAACAGAACCGTCCATATCGGACTTTCCGAGGCAAGGTATAAATGGCCATCAATACCTATGCCACGCTCGTAACGGCGGCCACTGAATGGCTGGCGCGTGAAGAGGATGCGACGCTGATTGCTCGTATTCCCGACTTCATCGCGCTGTGCGAGGCAAAGGGTAACCGGACGTTGTTTGTGCCTCAAATGGAGGTCCGTTCGACCACATCTGTTGACATCACCGACGATGAACCGGAGTTCATCACGCTTCCAGACGACTTCCAGTCGATGCGGCGCCTGCGCCTGTCGAGTGTGGCCGGCAAGCCCCCGCTGCGCTTCCTGACGAGCACGCAGATCGACGAGATGCGCTATTCCCGTGACAATGTTACGGGCCAGCCGTTGAGCTACGCCGTCATCGGCAGCGAACTCGAGCTATTCCCGACGCCAAACGAGAACTACACGCTCGAAATGCTCTATCGTGCGAATATCCCGGCTTTGACCTCGCAGAACACCACCAACTGGCTGCTGACCATCGCGCCCGACTTCTACCTTTACGGCGCCCTGATGGAAGCCGCCCCGTATATCAAGGAAGATGCCCGTCTGCAGGTCTGGAGCGCTGGCCTTGCTAACGCGATCGATGGGCTGAACAACCTCGGCTTCCGTCGTAGCTTTGACGCCGGGCCGTCTGACATCACGCTTCCCGGGTGCACCCCCTAATGGCTCTTTTGCCGTGGGGCGAGTGGCGCCCGGACGTATCGGACTATGAAGGAACAGCGGTCTACAACATCCAGAACGTGCTGCCTCGTGGCGATGGATACGGCCCGTTCCCTAACTTTTCGCAGTTCTCCGGCTCGTTGCCTGGGGCTTGTCGGGGCGCCTTCTACGCTTTGAAGTCCGATGGTAGCGTTGTCATCTTTGCGGCCACCTCGACCCGGCTGTATCAGCTCAACAACACCGACTACACTTGGACCGATGTTTCGAAGGCCGCAACTGCCTATTCCGGGCTGACGGGAACCGCCAACTGGCAGTTCGTGCAGTTCAACAGCCTTGTTATTGCGGTGCAGGCCAACGTCGCGCCGCAGGTCTTCAACCTTTCGTCGTCAACTGAGTTCGCAGACCTTGGCGGATCTCCGCCGCAGGCCGCCTATGCGAGCATTGTTGGTCGCTTCATCGTGCTTTCGGGCCTTCTGTCCAACCCGTACCGCATCCAGTGGTCGGGCCTCAACGCAACGACGACGTGGACATCTGGCGTCAACTCGTCGGACTATCAGGACTTCCCGGATGGCGGCATCGTGCGCGGTGTAGCCGGCGGCGATCAAAGCGCTATCATCTTTCAGGACCAGGCAATTCGGCGCATGTCGTATGTCCCCGGTTCGCCCATCGTGTTCCAGATCGATCGCATCTCGCAGGATAAGGGCCTCTACGCGCCTTACTCGATCGTCCGCGCGGGTGAAGTGGTATACTTCTATGCCGGGCAGGGCTTCCACAAGATCGCGCCTGGCGGTTTCCCGGAGCAGATCGGCCGTGAGAAGGTGGACCGGACGTTCCTGACGGACCTAGACAAGGGAAATCTGCAACTCTTCATGGGCGCTGCGGACCCTCGATCGACAAGAGTCTATTGGGCCTACAAGTCAGTGAGCGGCTCGGCGGACCAGTACGACAAGGTCCTCGGATATGACCCGGCCCTAGAGCGGTTCTTCCAGGTGGCTATGTCCGGAGAGTTCTTGCTGGGCATCTCGCAGACCGGTCTGACGCTGGAGAACCTTGACACCATTTCATCGTCGCTAGACGCGTTGACGTTGACGCTGGATGCTTACGCCACGGCGGTGCAGCCGGAAATCTCGCAGTTCAACACAACCCACAACCTCGGATTTTTCCGGGGAGCAAGCCTTGAAGCGACGCTTGAGAGCGCAGAGCAGGGGACGGACGGGCAGCGATTGTTCATCCGTGGCTTCCGGCCTGTGACTGACTCGCCAACTGTCGCCGGTTCGATCAGCTACCGCGAGATGACCAGCTCGACTCCGGTTGTCGGCTCCGAGGTCAACAAGAACGCGCGAACGGGCCGCTGCGATATGCGCAAGTCAGCCCGCTACGTGCGGTACAAGAGCCGAATCCCTGCCGGAACCGTCTGGACGTTCACAGCCGGCATTGAGCCAGACGTGACGCTGGAGGGCATGCAGTGACCGTTTATGTCCCGGGCCGCGATGAGAAGGATCTCACCAAATACGCGCTGTCCCTGCAGCAGTTTGCTGCCGGACGCTCGAATGCTGTTGGTTCGTTCACTCTTACGACTGGCGCGGCATCAACGGCGGTGACGGATGCTAACTGCGCGTCTGGTTCAACTGTCATCCCGATCCCGACGACGGCCAATGCGGCTGCAGAGTTGGGCAACGGCACCATGTATCTGTCCGCCGTAGCCAACGGAAGCTTCACGTTCACACACGCCAACAGTGCCACGGCAGGGCGCACGTTCAAGTACGCGATCCTTGGTTAGCCTGATCTGCGTTGATCCGAAGCGGGTTCACGAGTTCTGGCCACACGCAAAAGAAATGATCCTGTCGGCTATCCGCCGGACAGACCTCAGCGACCCGCAGGACATCGAATACGACATTCTCTGCGGAGATCAGCTTCTGTGGCTCGCCTATGACGGCAAGGCCATCAAGGCGGCTGCTGCTTCGCACCTCACCGACAAGGTTTGCACCATTACGGCGTGCGGCGGCGAGGACATGAAGGTCTGGCTCCCGCTGTTCGCTCAGATTGAGAAATACGCCAAGGACGAAGGCTGCCGATGTGTCCGTATCTACGGTCGCAAAGGATGGCTTCGCGTCCTTGAGGGTTACGAGACTAAGCACGTGATTATGGAAAGGGCTCTTTAATGGGCGGCGAAAGCAAAACCTCTCAGACGCAGAGCTCCACGACCAACCCGTGGGAACCAGCGCAGCCTGCCTTGCAGGGTATCCTTAGCCAGTTGCAGACGCAGCTCGGCAATACCGGGATTACCAGCGCCGAGACGAACGCGCTTAACTCGATTTCAGCGAATGGGCAGAACCCGAACGCAGGCCAGATCAGCAGTGCTGCCACCAGCTTTCTGAATGGTGGCGGCGCGAACGACCAGGCCGGAATGATCAACGATGCGTACAAGACGTATCAACAGCAGGTCAGCCCGCTCGCCTCGAATACGAACTACGACCCGATGCAGACGCCAGGCATTGGACAGCAGTTGCAGAACATCTATTCCGACGTTGGCAACAGCGTCAATTCGCAGTTTGCGGCGGCTGGACGCGATATGTCCGGCGCCAATCAGCAGGCTTATGGCCGCGGTGTAGCGCAGGGCGTCGCCCCGATCCTGACCTCTCAGTATAACCAGAACGTCCAGAATCAGCAGGGCGCGGCAAACAACCTGTATCAGGCCGGTAACACGACCGGCGGCCTCCTGTCCGGCATGAACCAGCTTGCGAACGCCAATAAGGTGCAGGGCGTCCAGTTGTCTAACGACGCGATGACCGCGCAGAACTCAGGTGCGCAGGCAACTCTCGCGGCGGAGGCGGCGCGGCGCGGCATCCCAGTCCAGGCGCTTGGTCTTCTCGCTCAGATCGGCATTCCGATTGCGGGGCTTGGTGGACAGTCGACAGGCACGGCTACTGGTACGCAGCAGATGTCCGGCGCCGACCAGTTCGGCAAGATTGCTGGCGGCATCAGCAGCCTTGGTAAATCCTTTTTCCCGTTTGGATTGTAAGACATGGGCCTGCTTGACTCTATCACTGCCGGCAGCCAAGGCGGCTACGGTGGCTTGCTTGATATGCTTATGTATCGTAACCCGCAGCAGCCGCAGGAGGTGCCGCAGCCTCAGTACGACCCCATGGGTAATTATACTGGAGTAACACCGCAGACGGCTCCCGATCCGTTTGGTCCTGTTCCCGGACTTGCAGAGTGGGCAAAACAGTTCGCGCCCCAATCGGCATCCTCTTCGCCTTCGCCGTTCACGTCTGGTGCCTCTGCTGCCCCCGTCCAGTTTGCAGCCGGTCCGACAATGCAGCCTGCCATGCCAGCACCTGCCCAGCCAGTAACTCCGGCTGCCCCACAGGTCAACGATATGCAGATCGGCGGATATTCGATGCCGCGCATGGGTACTGTTGCAGACTTCACACCTCAGCCGCCGCAGGGCGGCCCCACTGATGTTTCGTCTCAAAGCCGGCAGCCACAAATGCAGGCACCGCAAGAGCAGGGTGCGCCCCAGAGTGGATTGCCGCCTGCCTTAGGCGGGGTTGGGTCAACACTCGGCCGCCTATTTAATCCTGATGGGTTGGTCGCGCGCCTGACGGGGAACGACTCGCGGTCGATGTCTCAACAGAACCTCAAGGCTCAGTACGAAGCGCTTGTACCGCTAGTGGGTCAGCAGAAAGCTATGCTTGCTGTTCTTAACCCAGAAGCTGGCAAGACCATCCTTGCGCAGGCTCTTGAGAAAAAGAACTACGGTTTCCAAAAACTTGATAATGATACCGTCGTGCGTACTGACCCCCTGTCTGGCAAAGTAGACGTGGCTTACGGCGGCGAAAAGCAGGGCGATCTGGTCGGTCCAGACGGCAAGAAAATAACCATCCCAGAGGGGCTGGATTCTGCAGGCCGCAAGACCTTCATCAATGAAATCGCCAAGATCAATGCTGATGCCGCCGCTGGCAAGAAAACTGGCGAACAGGCTACGGCGGAGATATTCGCGAATAAGATGGAGCAGTCCAATAAGACGCTCGGCACCTATGCCGATCAGGGCGCCTCCTTGGCAGGCAAGATCGCCTCTGGTCTTCCGATGGGAAACTACATTCAGACCAAGGAATATCAGCAGTACAAGCAGGCGGCCAGTAACTTCATTACTGCTTTGCTGCGTAAGGAATCGGGCGCGGCAATCGGTAAGGAAGAATTTGATCGGTACGAGAAAGAGTACATGCCGCAGCCCGGAGACGGGAAGGAAGTGCTTACTCAGAAAGCCGAGGCTCGTCGGATCGCGATTGACGCAATGAAGAAGGGGGCTGGCCCCGGTTATAAGTCGCCGTCAGCTCCTCCTAGCTCGCTCCCCTCTGGCTGGTCGGTGCAGGTCCGCTAATGCCTACTTTTGACTTCACCGCACCTGACGGGAAATCTTATTCGGTCCAAGGCCCGGAAGGCGCCACCCCCGAACAGGCATTTCAGATCCTGCAAACACAGATCGGCACTGCTCCTGCCCCCAAGCCAGAAGGGCCGTCGTCGAGCGCGACCGGCGTTGCCAAATCGCTCGGCACGGGTTTGGCAGAGGGCGTCATTGGGCTGGCTGGTATCCCCGGCGACTTGTACCACCTTGGCCTGCGTGCGCTTGGGGACAATCTAACCCCTGAATCTCGCTTCGGATCAAATGCGATCAAGAAGGGCGTTGAGGGGTATACGGGAGAGTTCTACAAGCCGCAGGGCACGATTGAGGAGACGGCGAATAAGGTTGGCCAGTTTGCGCCCGCAATCATCGGCGGCCCCGAAAGCTTAGCGCTGCGTACCGCAACGCGCGCAGTAGCCCCTGCGGTTGCTAGCGAGGCGGCTGGGAAGCTTACCGAGGGAACGGCAGTACAGCCATATGCCGAACTTGCCGGCGCGCTTGGTGGGGCTGTGGGCGCTTCTGCTGCGGCTCAAAAAATTAAAGCAATGGCAGCGGCAAGAGGCGCTACGTCATCCGTTCCTTCTGCCGAGGATCTGCTGTCAACCGCAGGACGACAGTTCGAGTCCGTCAAGGCGTCGGATGCAGTGATCGCTCCCACATCGGTCCAGCAGATGGCGAAGGATATTCGCACCGAGCTTTTGAACGACGGCAAGCACCCGACACTCGGCAATCAAAATGGCGTGTTTGCGGCTATTGATCGGCTGGAGAACATGGGGGCTGCGCCAGGCGGCGTGACGCCCAAGGATATGGAAACGATCCGCAAGAACCTTGTCACGGCCAAGATGGATATGGATGGCGGCACCAGGGCGGCTGCCCAGCAGGCCACAGATTCATTCATGGTAAAGTACGGTAGCATGGGGCAGGCCGACCTGGTGAACGGCTCCAACCCGTTCGGAGAACTCAAGGCTGCCATTGGAAATTATGCCGCCGGGAAGCGGTCAAATACCGTCATGGGCAAGGCTGCCTTAGGGGATCTGAACGCAGCCACGGCGGGATCTGGGGCGAATGAGGACAACGCGCTGCGCCAGGCTATCAAACAGCTTGTTCGGCCAGTCAATAACGACATTGTCCCGAAGGCGGCGCGGTTGGGCTTCAATGAGGCTGAAATCGCCGGTCTGAACCAGGTGGCTAGGGGCACGGCGGCTGGCAATGCGGCTCGTTATATCGGGAAGATGGCGCCGACCGGTAGTGTCTCCGGCGTTCTGTCCGGCGGCGCCGGTTACGCAGCGGCTGGACCGATGGGCGCTGTCGTGCTTCCTGCGGCAGGCTACGCGGCCAAGAAAATTGGCGACCTATCCACCAAGAAAGCGGTTGCGGCGGTAGACGCTCTTATCCGATCACGCTCCCCGCTTGCCGCCCACGTTGCAGCTCAGCTCCCCCCGGCAGTGATCCAGCAGTTGCCGCCTCAAACGCGGGCTCTGCTAACTGCGATGATTGCCGCTGATCCGGTACTTAGCCAGCGTCAGAATGTAAGCCAGCCCAACCCCCAATAGTGCGGGGATGTAGCCGTTTGGCGTCCATTGCCAGTGAATATTCGACGCTATCACGGCAAAAATAATCAGACTTTGGAAGAGATACCACATGGGCTTGATCGACTCCATCATCGGGGCGGAAAGCGGCGGTGATCCGAACGCGAAGAACCCTAATTCCTCCGCGACCGGCGCCGGGCAGTTCATTGATAGCACCTGGCTGTCGATGATCTCAAAGCACCGGCCAGATTTAACAGGTTCGCCCCAGGAGTTGCTCGCGCTTCGATCAGATCCCCAGCTTTCGCGGGCAATGACCGAGGCCTATGCCGCAGACAACGGGCAGATTCTAACCAAGGCTGGCGTCCCTGTCACGCCCGGAACGACGTATCTCGCACACTTCGCGGGGCCTCAGGGCGCGGTTTCCGTGCTGCAAGCCGACCCGAACGCGCCGGTTTCCGACGTTCTGGGCTCGGCGGCGGTAAAGGCCAACCCGTTTCTGCGCGGCATGACCGTGGCTGGCCTTCAGGCGTGGGCTGACAAGAAGATGGGCGCAGCTCCGGCTGCTGCCGCCGCGACTACCCCGGCTCCTGCTCCAGTCCCGGGCGTTCCTGCCGCACCCGCCGCAACGCAGACGCCACCCCTTTTGGCGGCTGCCGCCGAGCCTCAACAGGCGGCGCCGTCCTCTCCGCTATTCGCGCAAATGCAGCCAGATCCTCCGCCTCAGATGGCGCCGATCTTCACGCCGCCGCGAAAGCAAATCGATCTCTCAAAACTCAAAACGGCTTTGGCCTCGGGAAACCGGGGCCTTCTTACTTCTGGACGAGGGTAAACAATGGTCACGCAAGAGCGTCTGAAAGAGCTTCTAGAATACAGCCCCGATACGGGGCTTTTCTTTTGGCTCCAAGATCGGGGCGGCAAGCATGTTGGCGACTTGGCTGGATGCAAAAAGAGAACCTACATTGCCATCTCTGTAGATGATCGCATCTATCGCGCCCATCACCTCGCATGGTTTTACATGACTGGTGAGTGGCCCTCGCCATTTGTCGATCATCGCGACCTCAACAAACACAATAATGTCTGGTCGAACTTGCGGCTAGCTACCAAGTCGCAGAACCAAGCCAACATCGGCCTTACAAAATCAAATGCCTCTGGCCTTAAGGGCGTTTCTCGCTACCGAGCGGGTGAGTCCTACGGGAAGCCGTGGCAGGCCGGCATCCGTGTCGATGGAAAGGGCATCCACCTAGGCCACTTCGCGACAAAAGAAGATGCACACGCGGCCTACTGCATTGCCGCAGATAAATTCTTTGGCGACTTCGCGAGGGCTGCGTAATGGTTTGGAGATTTTCTAAAGTCGCGGCCTCTAATGCCACTGCCGACCCGACCATTAACTACGCGGAAGGCATGGCCCCGTCTGCCGTCAACGACAGCGCGCGTGCGGAAATGGCGCGTGTCGCTCAATGGCGTGACGACATCTCTGGCGCGACCGTAACAACGGGTACGTCTACGGCTTACGCGGTAAGCAGCAATCAGGTGTTCGACACGCTGGCTCACCTTGATGGCGCGATGATCGCATTCACGCCGCACGCGACCAATACGGGCACTATAACGCTAAATGTAGATGGCCTTGGAGCAAAGGCGTTGCGGGCTGCGCCCAGTGTTGAACTCCCATCGGGATCTTTGATCCTCGGCACTCCCTACGTTGCGACCTACAACAACACTGATTCCGCATGGTATCTGCAGGGCGGGCTAGTTAACCCCTACAACGTCCCCATCGCCGGCTTTATGCCTTATGCGGCCTCAACCGTACCAAACAGTAGCTTTGCTCTTCCTTATGGCCAGGCAGTTTCACGATCAACCTACGCCACCCTTTTTACGTTAATCGGGAGCACCTTTGGTGCCGGTGACGGGTCCACTACCTTCAACATTCCAGATCTTCGTGGGAATTATATTGCAGGCGTTGATGGTATGGGCGGCACCCCATCGGGCCGTCTGACGGCTGGATTTCTCGGGACTACTCCTGTGCTCGGAGCTACGGGCGGCGCCCAGTCACGAACACTCGGGACTTCAAACCTCCCATCCGCAAGCTACTCACTCACAGGAAGCCTTGCGACCATTACCGTAAATTCTACAGTTAGCGATTATTATCGAACACTTGGTGCCGCAAATCTCGGCGTACCCGTAGGAAACCCGGCATACGGGTTTTCATCCCCAGGAGCTGCTGGCCAGGTTGTTTCTACTGGCTCGTACACACCGGCCGGAACCATCGGACCCCTTGGTTCGGACGCTCCATTTGGCGTCACGCCTCCAACTATCTGCCTCAACTACCTATTCCGGATCATCTGATGTCGCGCGCCTTTGATGCTGCGGCATTCGATCAGGATGCCTTTGATGTGGAATTCTGGGACGAGGCAGAAATCGCCGGTGAGACGTGGACCGAGAGGACGAGGCAGCCCGAAGTCTGGACCGCCAAAACCTCCCAGAATGAGACTTGGGTAAAGAAAGTAGACGGCAATGCCGAATGACGCTCGTATTGTTCATAACTTCGTTTCGACAAAGCCCACGCGATCGGACCCCACGCGGATCTATGGTGAGCAGTGGAACGAAGACCATGTAATCACCGGCTTAGACCAGATCGATAACACCAGCGACGCGACAAAAAATGCCGCCGTCGCCACTCTGACGAATAAGACGATCGACGGCGCGAGCAATACGCTCACAAACATACCATCGGCAGCTCTAAGCGACCTTGATCTTCAGGCTATCGGTGCTCTTACTGGAACGGGTATTCTTAGCCGTACTGCCGCTGACTCATGGGCGCTGCGGACCATGCAGGCTCCAGCCTCTGGTATGACCATTACGAATCCCGGCGGCGTGGCTGGCAACGAAACTTTTGCGTTTGCCAACGACCTGGCGGCCGTTGAAGGTCTATCATCAACGGGCATTGCAGTCAGGTCCGCAACGGATACTTGGGTGCAGCGTACCGTCACTGGAACGGCAAACGAGGTCACCGTTACGAACGGAGACGGCGTATCTGGGAATCCAACATTATCTCTTCCGAGCGCAATCACTCTTACTGGGAAAACCGTGCGGGGCCTCGCCCTCGCTGGCTCGACTAGTGGATCAACGGCAATCGTTCCTGGTGCGGTCGCTACGGGCACGTGGACACTGCCTAGCGCGACCGACACCTTTGTGGGGGAGGCGGCGACTGCCACCCTTACCAATAAGACCTTCAACACGGCGGGAACCGGCAATAGTTTCCTGATTAACGGCGTTGCTGTCACTGCCAATACTGGCACTGGCGCTGTTGCTCGTGCCGTTTCGCCTGCGTTTACGACGCCAAATCTCGGCACTCCTTCTGCCGTTACGCTTACCAGCGGTACAGGCCTCCCGATCGCGACTGGCGTTGCTGGCCTTGGCACCGGCATCGCAACTGCTCTGGCTGTCAACGTCGGAACGGCTGGCGCCCCTGTCGTCAATGGTGGCGCTCTCGGCACTCCTTCGTCTGGCGTCGCTACCAACCTGACCGGCGTGACTCTTGCCGGCCACGCCTCGCAGGCCGCCTATACGATCGTCGCTAATGCTACCGGGTCAAGTGCGGCGCCTACTGCCGTGTCCATCCCCGCGTTGACGCAGAAGGCAAGCCCGATCTCTGCCGACATGATCATGATCGTGGACTCGGCGGCGTCCAATTCGCTGAAGTATGCAACGGTTGGCAGTGTAGCATCTGCTGGTTCGGTTTCTTCAATCGACACAAAAACGGGCGCCTTTACGACCACTAACGGCATTGAAACGTCCGGCAATGCTATCCAGCTAACTTCTGCTCGCCGCACGCTTCCAACTATCCAGCGGTTTACCTCTGGATCTGGCACATACACTACGCCGGCAAACTGCCTCTATATCATTGTTGAGATGGTCGGCGGCGGTGCGGGCGGAAGCGGGTCAGGAACAGGCGGGGGAACGGCCTCTGGTGCGGCGGGGGCGACCACGTTCTCTACTCTGAGTGCTGGCGGCGGGAGCAGCACGACGGGAGGAACTGTATCTGGTGGCAATATTGTCAGTCTGACTGGCAATAACGGCGGCTCTGCAATGCAGATCACGGCGGGCCAGAACTTCACCGGCGCGACCGGCGGGGGAACGATATACGGCGCTAATTCTCCGGGCACGGCTGGCGCGACAAATACCGGTATTGGTGGATCTGGAGGAAACTATAACGCTGTCGCTGGCGGCATTACCGGGTCTGGTGGTGGCGGAGGTGCAATGATTAAGCACCTCATTACGTCGCCATCCGCAACCTACTCCTATGCAGTCGGCGCCGGGTCTGCTGGCGGCGCTGCAGGCACGTCGGGCCTCCCCGGTTCGGCTGGAGGCTCCGGCGTTATCATCGTTTACGAATATTATAACTAAGGAAACCAAATGAAGAAGTTCGTTGTTGCTCTGGCTATCGTTCTGTCTATCCCATCGTTGGCGAGGGCCGGCGACGTCTTCGTCACTGACGCACCCTATAATGCAAAATGCGATGGTGCGACCGATGATACCGTTGCAATCAATGCTGCGCTAGCAGCGAATACCCACGTTCGCCTCCCGGCGGGTAACTGCCTGATCTCCAACCGCCTCACGTTTGGCCGTGTAATTAACTATCTGTCTGGGCAGGGCCAGGGATCAACCTTCCTAACCAACACCTCTTCTGGAAACCCATCAATCGCTTGTGGGCCGAACGCATCCACATTTGGGCTGCATGACTTAACCATTGATCGTAACGTCACCCCCGTATCCGGCGGAACCGGCATTGATTGCGTCAAGCGCCTGGATTTTGGAGACATCTACGATATCACGGTGCAGCGCAATCACACGGAAGCCCTGCTTGGACCGGTCGGATATGGTCGAATTGCGCGGTCCATCTTCCAGTCTAGCCATGGCTTCCCGCTTCTGCTCACCAATACGCCGACGAATGGCGGCATCCAATGGCAGATTAGCGATATTCTCGTCGGCGGTGGCGACCAGTCATGTATGGCTGTACTCGCGTCGCCTCCTCCCCCTGGGACGCCCGGCGGTGTGACGGGTATTTCGTTGGGGCAGTGGACCAATATCTCTTCGTTTGGTTGCTCCGGCTACGGCATTGCGGTTGTCGGCACGCCGAGTGTCCCAATCTTCAATATCCGACTTAACGGCGCCTTTTTGGGTGGTGACGGAAACCACGAGCTGTATATCGATAGCCACGCAGACGGCACCGGCTCTCACAATATCTCCAATGTGCACATCGAGCTTCCCGGATCCGGCAATACCGGCCACGCCCTGCAGACGCCGGCCTCTAACGCTGGCGGTGGCATCGTAGTGACGCAGAACAATGGGGCTGTTTCGATCAATGGTGGATGGATTAATCAGACCGCAGTAAATGGGATTGATACCTCGGCTACCGTGTCCACCATCACCAACACGCGCGTCCTGAACAGTGGGCGCACTGGCATTGCCGGGAGCCGCACTGGTATCGCTATCCGCAGCGGAACGGCGCTGGTATCTGGCAATAGCAGCTACAATACGCCCGGCGGATCAAGCCAAACGATCGGCATCCAGATGTATCCTGGCAGCTCCCGCAATGTCGTAACTGGCAACGACGTCGGCTCGTTTGGAGCAAACTTGGGTGTCGGCATCTTCGACAGCACATCAAACAGTATGGTCAACAACAACCGTCTGTAGGCCGGTTAGGCCGCGCTGACTGCCGACCTGGTCATAAAACCTGACAAAATAATAGATGCCGACCAGAATGAGCACCAAGAAGGCGCTCCCTAGTACCACGTCAATTGCGCGTCTTGCATATGATTGCATCGGTGCCTCTCTTCTCTAAGAGCAGAAACCTACCCCTGCTCCATAGACGAGTAAAGCCCACACAGCCGCCTTAACGGGCGGCTTTTTAATTCCACAACATCGGAGACGACATGACCAAGCTATCAACGCGGGGGATGATTGAAATCATC
>Ga0181339_1000203_pt1 | contig 13095 bp, 12 predicted proteins | sample Sp13VDMM110DD_FD_130101 | JGI IMG/M metagenome (GOLD analysis project Ga0181339, IMG submission 130101) | Freshwater viral communities from Lake Michigan, USA - Sp13.VD.MM110.D.D | ecosystem: Environmental > Aquatic > Freshwater > Lake | place: USA: Michigan | collected 2013-04-23 | reverse complement strand
GATTCCATTTTAATAATAAGAGGTAGGTCGGCAATTCCTAATGCATTATATTCCTTTTTCCATCTATAAATCCCGCCACCGAATGCTAACCGAATAGGTAATTTCTTGGCTTGTTCGTAAGGGGTAATAATAACGCCGTCGGGGTTTTTTATTTCTTTTAATTTATAATGTTCGGCTATTTCTTGCCTTGCCTTTTTCGGGTTCAAACAATATTCTTCTAATCCTTCAGTAGAAAGCCCTTGTTTCCTTGCTTTTTCTAATGCAATTTGTATCTGACAATTCTCAATATCACAATCAATATATTTTTCGTCAGCGAAAGCGTGTCTGGTTGGTCGGTGAAATAGAGAAAGTGATAATGACCTGTCAGCATTTATCCTGCCCCATCCGTGTTTAGAATGTGAATAATCAACCGCTACAAATTGGTCGCCATCTACCCATTTTATTTTCTTAATGTAGTGCTTATAATGGGTTTGCTCGTCTTCATACAACAATACTTTATTTTTCCTTAATTTTATACCCATTTTAGCATTCACAAATCCGTAAATCATATCAAAAGTAGGAAACTCCCTACTTCCTAAACCTACGAAAATGCTCTTTTTAGGTTTTTCCAAGTAAAATACAGAAGTCTGGGTTTCAGTCATCGTCGTCGTAGTAGTCATTATAGAATATATAAACATTTTATTTTTATATATTTTTACGCTAAATAGATTATAACCGAAATAATCTAAACTCAACAATTACTTAAAGCCCGACCGATTTCCGCCCAGTCAATATCGCTTCTACCACCAGCCTCCTTCTTATCACCGTAGTCTATATAATCAGTTTCAGGAACAATAAGGGCTCGGATGTCTTCTAAGTCTTTTTCTGACTCTTTTTTATATTGTGTGAGATTTCCCCAGTCCATTACCTGTTTAGGATCGGCTAATTGTCTATTGTATTCCCTTATCATACTTTCTAAATCCGCTATAGCCCGTTGGTAATACTGATATTTTGCCTCCCTCTCTGCGTCTTGTTCGGCTTCTGTCTTTCGTTTTGGTCCTCCACCTTGAGGTAGATGCTTTGGTGTATAAGTAGCAGGGTCATCGCCTAATAATCTTCTACCAGCAGCGCTAAATCTTGTTCTTCTTTGAAGTGGTATAGTTCCATCCCTTTCTAATATTCGTCTCGCCTCATCTATTCTCTTTTGCGCTTCTGGATCGTATTTGTTAGTATAATCTCTAAATCTATTATCATACAACCCGTATGTAGAAGCGCGTGAATCGTTTGAATGAACTATTTTACTTAATATAGATCTGAGCCGATTATCGGTGATATATGTTCTCATCTCTGCACTTAAGCCCTTCTGGTATGCTGATGCGCCTCCCTGCTCCTGTTCTTCTTCATCTACATCAAAGAATTCAAAATCAAAACCATCTAAATTATCATCTATATTTGGTAATGCTTCTTCAAAGGCGACTGGTGGTATCCCATCTTTATATCCTAAATCATTAAATAAATCATTAATAATCTTTTCTCTGCGGTTGATACTGGATCTTTTGTTGTCTTGTTTGTCTTGTTCTTTAATTCTTTTGGCTTCCTGTTCTTTAAATGTCTTTGTCAAGGCGGCTTTCTCCTCTTGATCCACTACCAACAACAACGCTTTTTTTAAGGCATTCGCAGCGTCCTTTTTTGCTATACGTCTAATCTTCCTTTCTTCGGTGGATACGTGCCTCACTGGTTTTTTTTGTCCTTCTTTACCGCCACCTTCTACTTCCATTTCTTCATCATCTCTGTTGAAATTATCTATAAGGGTTTGTATTTGTATTTCTAAGTTTGCCTTCCTTTCCATCGCACTATTTATAATTTCTTGGATGCTTTCTCTATCTCTATCCGTAAGTTTATAATTCCTTCTAAGAATATTTGATTGTCTATTTATAATAAGACTTTCTCTAACCATCCTATTCACAAGTTCTTCTATTGCTTGTTGGTGGGCTTGTGCTGCTTCTTCATCTTCTTCATCTTCTTCATCTTCTTCATCTTCTTCATATTCTTCTTCGGGTCGTCTATATAGTTCTTGTATATCTGGTCTAATTTCCCTTCCGCCGATAGCCTTTGCTTCTTTACCTGCTGCCTGTCCTACCTTCTCGCTAATAACCTTGAGTGCCTCGTTGTCTTGTCTTAAACGAGGATCGTAAGGGCGACCATACTGATTCCAGAAGGCATCTGCAGCGACTTTCCCTAATACAGGATTACCTGTGAGAAGAGTAGCGGCGGACATCGCAGTCGCATCATATACTGGTTTGCCTACTGCGACGACTGCAGGTAAAAGATTATCATTAGTCACTTGACCCATTTTTATACCTACTTGAGGGTGGTTTTTAATACCATACATCACAGGATTCGCCTTGTTAAGGTCTTGAACGAAATTGTGGATGCTATACGCCTTTTTCCTTCTACCTCCTTTCTTCTTTTGTGCTGCTGTCTGCTTCTTTACTTCATCATTAAAATTATCAGCAGCACTACTGGCGCTAACATCTTGATCGCGCATTTTTATTTGCTCTTGTTTTTGTCTAATGAATTCTCTATAGTCTTCTTGTGTTGCTTTTGTAGGATCAGGAAATTTAACATCTCTGTAATCTACAGGATTTTCGCCTTCTTCATTCATATACTTATAAACTGCAGCCAACTGCTTCTTTGTAAGTTTCGGTCCTTTACTAAAATATTCTCTTGTGGTGTCAATTGCCTTATTTAAAAAAGAAGGAAACATACCGCCAACTTCGCCCTTTGCCTTTTTCATTCTACCTCCTTTAGGTATTCCTTCGTTAGGTTTTCCTTTTTGAGGTATTGGTCGTATTATAGGTGGTATTACACCTGTGTAAGGAGGAGCAGGAACGATAGGTGTAATAGGTCTAAATGTATTAGGAGGTGGTGTTATAGGTGATACTCGTCTTCTAACAGGCGAACATCTACTCTTTTTAGAAGGAGGTGAAGGGGTCATACCGCCAACTTCGTCGCCAGTAATATCTGCACCAGCATCAAAGGAAACACCTTTACCTACCTTTCTGTAGGCTGCGACCAGCGGCTGCAGCAGGGTTCCTGTTTTTCGCACTGCGGGTTTGTTCAGGTTTTTAAGCATTTTTGCTTTAGCACGATTAATTTCTTCTTGAGTAGGATCAAAAGGGTCTTTGTATGATACAGAAGATGATGTTGATGAGGTTGATGAAGACGATGATTGTCTGGAAGGGGGTGATGATGGTGATGATGATAATGCTAACAATTCAGCGGGTAATTTTATAGTCTGTTCATTAATATTAAATTTTGTATCTTTTTGTATAGCAATAGGACGATAATAATCACTTACTTTGAGAGAAGGAAATCTTTTTTTAGCCCTTTCAACCCGCGCTATAATACTCTCATTTTCTATTCGTTTCCCCTTACCATCGGTAGACATATTTCCTCTTGGTGCTTCCAAACCTGTAGCCCAATCTTCCCATTCCTTCTTTGCTCGTGCTATTCTGGCGGACAACTTGGTATCCTTTTTTTCGCCAACCCTTTCTTTAGCACGGCGGATGGTGTTAGCAATTTTAGCCTGACGGGCTTCTTCAGCAGAAGCGTATTTAGCAGGTCGTCCTGACTTTTTAGCCTTCCCTTTAGTGTCGGGTTTAGCGATATTAATATCTTCGGCAGACACACCAGAGCGTTCTCTCTCTAAAGTTTCTAAAGTAGGTGGGGTATTAGAGCGAGGTCGTCCAACCTTTTTTTTAGGTGGTGACTTGCTCTTGCTCTTCAATACAGATCGCATTTCAGGACTGGTAGATCCTTCAAAAGGGATGGTGCTTTCAAAAATATCCGAGAATGCCTCACCTCGAGCAGGTGCGGGTTTGTCTTCCATACTCATCGTAATATTCTCCTTCTTTGCTTTCTTCTTGTCGGATACAGGTTTCCTTCCTTTATAAGTAGCGGAACACTGCGGGTTAGACATCGCACACATATACGAAACTTTATTTTTAGCGGCGAATGCTTTGACGTGATCCGTCCATTTATTTCCTCCTCCTGATAACGGCATTATTATATATTACTAAATAGATAATAATTTATTCATCAGTCGTTTTTTTCGTTGAATTATCTGGTATAGGTGGATGATTAATCCTAAATTCATCCATATCGATCTCGGCTTCAACATCTCTGATTATCTTGATACAGCAACAGGCTATCTCTTTACACTTTGACTTATAAGCCATACTGCAGAGTTTAATAATCATCCCAGAAATAGTAGTAATGAATGCTACCCAGAAAACTTCGCTTAACATATAATATTACCCCTTATTAAAATCGTCTAAAACTTGTTTAATCCAAGCGTAAATAAATCCAATAATAAATCCAATCATTATATTAGTAAGAGATTTTAATCAAGATCCAACGCTATTTTGTAATATACTCCGTTCAACAATATTCGTAGATATTGACCGCTTGAACCAGAAGAAGAAGCACTTTGAATACTTGCTCCTCCCAATATTAAATCGGTTGCCGTCTGTAATTGTAGTCCAGTTTGATTTGATTGAATAAGGAGAGGTTGAGAATCTGTTAAATTAGTATATTGTAATACACCTGTTCCACCTGTTCCAGTAAAGTTCTGTAATGCTAATTGAGTTGAAGTTCCAGCGAGGACATCTGTATAAGAAAAAGCGATTGACTGATTTGAAATACCACCTTGTCGTAGTATGGGTGTAGGTATTCCAGTAGTATTGTCTGTAGATAATATGTTAAAAGTTGGATTACCACTTCCGTTATTACCGAATGTTATTTGGTCTATTAAATTAACACTTGTATTATACATTTCAAACTCCGTTAAATCCAGTTGAGTAAAATTAACAGCACTTCCGTAATTTAAAAAGAAACCATTAGTGGTATTACAATAAATAGAATTGTCGGAGTTATAAAAACCTGCTGGTGTATAGTAAGTAGTAGAAGGGGCGGAAGTTCCAAACGATAATACTGATGGAAGAAGTGTCGCTATATCGCTGGTTGTAATATCATTAATAACTAAAGCCCCATTACCGATTGTTGTAGAGGTCACATTAGGGGCATTATCAGTTAGAGTAATTGTTTTATCTGTTGTCATTACCAAATCACCATTAATATTCACATTAGAAGTTGTTTTCGGTGCTATAATAATTTGACCTGTTCCACTTGATCCAGTAGCGTCTAATGTGAGATTAAGTTGAGAAGTTTTAAGAGTGTTTCCGTTTAAATCCAAAGGTCTAAACGAGTTGTTCTCATTATCAGAACCATTCATTCTAAAAACTAAATTATTAACGCTGTTAATTAAACTATAAAAATCTAACGCTCCATCGTGATTAGAAGGGGCTGTTGTTGTAGTAATGGTGCTTTCAATTTTACCAAAGGTTCTTTCTACCCCAGCACTATCTTTCGCATTAAAAAATACAGAACCAATTACATCATTAACCGCACCATTTCGTCCAGTTTTAGTCAGTTCAATAGAAGGGACACCATTAGTATTTCCAACAGTCGCATTAGAATTATTAAGTGTTAATTGAGGATTAGAAGTATAACCAACACCACTATTCGTAAGGTCAATGGTAGCGGTCACCCCAGTAGCAGTATTACCAGAATTAAGAACCTGTTGAAGAGTAGTATTATCAGCCGTAGCATCAGCGTAGGTCTTATTTACTAACTGATCGCCTAATGTAGGCACAACTGAAGATTGAGGTAATACGCTAAAGGTCTTGATCGCCGTGACTGTCTGAGCGGTGTTGGTAGTCATTATATTCGCAGTTGGTGGAAGAGGTGGACTTGGTGTAATCGCATTAATCTGCGCTTGTAGGCTGTTGATCTTTGAATTCAAGGCAAAATAAGAACCGCTCATTATACAATATCCATACAAAATAAAATACAAAAATAAACCTAATTCGTGAATAATCTAAAGATTATTCTCTCTATAATCTATATAATGGAAGTTCCTACATTTGACCCGTTTCAATACAAACCAAACATTTCTGCATCCAGCCGTAAATTATACACTTTTAATCTAATTAAATTAAATGGTGGAAAACCGATCAAAGACCTCAAATTTCTTTTTAAACCTGACGAGATTTTAGGAAGATTAGAGGATATTAAACCCAATACTCGTAGAACATACCTAATAGCAGTAGTGAGTGCCTTAAAAGACCGCCCAGAAGCCAAGTTCAAGAAACTCTACGCCAAGTTCTACGATCCTTTAGACAAACTAAATAAATCTCTCAAAGACAATACTGAAAAGACCCCGAAAGTAAAGGAAAATTGGATGGAACAATCCGACATTAATAGTCGTTTAGAGGAATTAAAGAAGATATATCCCGAGATTAAGGACAAAAAGAAAATCACACCAGAGGAATACCAGCAACTTCTCAAACTGGTAGTGTTGTCATTATATACGCTACAAGCGCCTCGTAGGAACAAAGATTATATTGATTGCCTGATAGTAAGGAAAGTCCCAGAGGATACTACAAAGAACTATTTAGACATTACAGACTGGAACTGGGTATTTAATAATTACAAGACCCAGAAGAAGTATAATAAGCAGATAATCCCAGTAGAGCCAGAACTCAAAGAGATACTGCAGGTATATCTAAAGTTCCACCCAGAGGCGAAAGAGATAGCCAAAAAGAAGTGTGCCGTTCCGTTCTTACCGCTAAACTCATCAACAGATATGACCCGAATGTTAAATAAAATACTGGGTAAAAAAGTAGGCTGTAGTATGATAAGGGCGATTTTTTTGACTTCCAAGTTTGGCGATCAGCAGAAAGACTTACAAGAAACCGCTGATAGTATGGCGACAAGCGTAGGAACAATACAATCCAATTATATTAAAAAGGATTAATACCCCAACCTTTTTAACCCCCGTTAAAAGGTTCTCTCTACTTTTTATTTTAGAAACCCTAAAATAAAAATCTAAAAGAATATTATAATGTTAAATCTACAAAATATAAACGACCTATTAAATCTTTGTAATAATGAATTAGCAGTAATGAATGCTACCTTGATGAAATCAACCGATAAACAGACAAATAAGATTTATATGAAACATATACAGGCGATCCTAAAAATAATCCAATCATTACAATATTACAAGAATCTTGAAACGCCTGAAGAAGTAGCCAAAAAGAAGTTCTAACCCTTGACATATTTAGCAACGACAAAATCATTACCAACCCCGCTGCCTACCTCTGCATCGGCGGTCTTCTTTAATTTATCTACAAGTTCCTTGAATTGGTCGTTAGTGAAACCCATCTTGAAGGTCTCTATCCTAAAGATAACCCATCTACCACAAGTCTGTATCGAGTTGCCTATTTTTTGGAATCGGGTTTTATTATAACTGGTCTTAAATCCGTCAGCCTCCGCTTTATCCATTAAGCGAGTCATCTCATTAGTATCTTCTCCTAAACAGGTTCTAATCATTCTATTAATGAATTTCCATTCGTAGTCGTATTTAGCCCCGTAAGAGTTGAAATACTCAATAGTCTTACCATTCCTCATCACAGCGACCCAGTGTCCCGAGTTATACTTATCTTCTATTAAAATAATCCTAAAATCCAATTGTTTAGGAAGAAGATCCGTTATAGTAGGATAATTTTTTAAATCGGAATATTTTATAATGTCTTCCTTTTTCACGCCAGTATATTTCTCCAAATCTCCGTCGGTCATCGGTGTTTTAATCCTTGTTTTAATACTTGCGATGTCATCCATTTATATATCCAAAGAAAGTTTTTCGTTTGTTTTAGGCGAATTTAATAAAGTAATAATCTATATGGTGCATTGGAATAATTCCTACAAATTCGGCAAGGCTCAAGAAGCCCGTATCCATCCTGTTATTAAGGAATACTTTAAAAAAGACATTATACCAACAGAAGGACAATATGCTAAATATGACTTCTACGATAATGACACCAACTACGAGGTCAAGTCAAGGACAAATAATTATTCAAAGTATCCTTCCACGATGATAACCTTTAATAAGTGTTGTGATTGCGACAAAGATAAGGATTTAATCCTAATATTTAATTTCACAGATGGATTATATTTCATCAAGTTTGACGAGGAACTATTCAAATTATATAGTAGAAATATGTTTAGCAGGGCGAATATAGAGGAGGATGAAAAGGAACATATTTATATTCCTATTAGCCATTTGACCTTGATCCAAAATTGGGATATTCCTACTATTCCTGCATTATCTAAATCGGGTGGATTTTAACCCCCAGTAAAAGGTTCTCTCTATTTTATATTTTTAAGACCTAAAAATATAAACCAAAAATAAAAAAATTATTTTATTTTAACTAAATAACTACGTCTAACTAAAACTAACTACTTTATCTACCGCCTACGCATCTTGGTCTTCACAATCCTTACAGACATTCCCTCCAACCTTGCTGATGATGTCTTTCACATCAAACTCTTCCTCACAGAACAAGCATTCAACTAATCCACTATCAGCATCCACATCATCCTTGTAGCAACCAGCGCAGAGGGTTCTCATCAAATCAAGGCTGGTGATTACATCATCACAGGGGGACGGCTCTTCTCCACAATTCTCACAACAATTCGCCTCTTTGAAGCAATCCTCGCACAAGAATCTTGAAGAAGACTGCCATATCTTAGCATCCAACACCACTTCACCGCATTCCTCACAATCAGTTTTAGGGTTTCCATTTTCATCTGTCCCCTTTTTCTTGTATGTAATTTCAGTCCACCCATCAATCTTCGCACCATCAAAATCAGTCTTTCCATCAAACTCAATATAACTCTCAAGCTCATACTCGTCCCGATCTGGTGCTTCATCCACATCTGTCAAAGTTGAATCCTCAAGAATCATATGTCTCACTTCAGGCTCATCATCATCAGTCTCTTCAGGCTCATCATCATCAGTCTCTTCAGGCTCATCAATCCATTCCCCGTCTTTCCATATTTGTGGATGGTCTTTATCTGATGTTTTTGCGAATAGTTCAAACGCCTCACGCAGGGTGTATCCAATACCACCAAGCGGAGAAGTTCTCTCATATTTTTCATTCCCGAGTTCGTTAGTCATTACCGCCGCGCTGTATTCCCAAAGTCTCTCAGACACCATTTCCACAAGATAATCGTTCCACCTTTCGGCGAAATCTGGATCTTGGAGATAGGTATTCTGGGTCAACTCAAAGAACAACTGCAGGTCGGTAGTGACACGGCTTACGGAGAATTTGGTTTCGTTGTAGGTAGTCATTGTTGCTTGTATAATGCTGGGTATTGGTGCACTTGGTTGGAAAGCAAAAAAGGATTTCAATTTTATACGCCCAAACGCCTTTTTACTTAATCAATTTTTTTTTACTAAATTTTTATAAATATTTTGGAATACAGATTTATAATTCCTTTTGAAATAACCCCTACTAAAAAGGTCTCTTTAAATACCGAATAAAATTATATAATAATCTATTCAAAAAGGAAAAAACAATTTTATTTTAGACTAACTACTACTAACTAATTCTAACTAAATTAACTACTACCATCCGACTACTAACTCACTATCCCCGACCTCCTTCCAAAATTTCTCTTCAAGTAATAATCTATTAATAGCACACCTACAGGGCGAAAGAAACCCTCTCATCTTCCACCACGAATTCCTATTTAGAAAATTCTTTCTGCGTATGCACGGCGTTGCGCATTCCTTCGGTAAATTCCAAACCTCCAGATGACCCTCTTCTACTCCACGAGAAATCCCAGAACAAATATACATTGGGATTATCATTAATGGCTGTTCTACGGCGAATATAGCTTCCATTAATGATTTGGTTGGTTGTGATTGTTCTGTCATTATTGGTTGCTTGTAATTTGGTAATGTAGGGTATAGGTCAAAAATTCATTTCAATTTTTTTTTATTTACTATTTAAAATGCTTTTACTAATTTTTATAATTACAGACCTATTTAACCCCTACTAAAAAGGTCTCTTTAAATACCAAATAAAATTATATAATAATCTATTCAAAAAGGAAAAAATAATTTTATTTTAGACTAACTACTACTAACTAATTCTAACTAAACAAACTACTTAACTAACCCTCAACCTCATCAATCAATTTTTTTTTAATCACCTCAAGGTGGTTCTGGATTATATTTTTACTACCACTATCTCTTGTTGTAGTGAAGGTAATACCAGCAACTTCAGCGGCTGCACTTCCTGCCTTACAGACCTTATAGTGAAGTCTTTGGCGTATATCTCTTTTATTGTCATCAAAGGTATTCCCTTTTGACACAATAAATTTACCACAAGGACAAGTTGTCACTTGACTGATAATCAGTGTTCGGTTTGGTTTAAAACTACTTCTTGGCATTGTTGTTGGTTGCTTGTAAATTGGTAATGTAGGGTATAGGGCGAAAATTCATTTCAATTTTTTTTTATTTACTATTTAAAATGCCTTTACTAAATATTTATAATTTAATTACTAAACATTTGAACCTACTACTACCATTCTACCGCCTTACCCGCCGCCATTAGTTCTTTGAGATACTGGATAGCAGGATGTTCCTTACTTGGTTTGCTGCTGATCGCCCCGTGTTTATCCTTCCTGTGTTGGTATATAAACTGCCGCTTGTATTCCTTTCCACAATCTTCGCAGGTGATATCCTCAAATTGATACGCATCACGCCTTTCTTTATCCCGCTTACTACTTATTTCTTTCGCACCTACGATACACTCATCAACAACCGCCAGTATCTTCTTGGAATATTCGCAGTCATATTTAACCAGTCTTTTCTTAAGGTTGATTAACTTGTGGTAATTTAATTGCTCCATATAGTAATATACGGGTAGGAAAATAAAAAAAATTTGAATCAATTTTATTTAAAAAAGTTGTATTTAAATACAACTTTTATTTTTACTAAAAATTTATAATTAATCTAACTACCCTAACTAAACTAACTACTAAGCCGCCCGCTTACTTAGCCGCCACAAGGTCAAGGTTCTCTACGCTTGTTCCGTCAAGGTTTTTGAAGGCAGACCACGCATTCACGCCGTGAATGGTGATATGAAGGCTCATCACAGCGCTCACCGCATTCAGCGTAAGACCCTCATCAATCTCGTCTTTGAATGAGTATCTTGCCCTGAACTTCCCAGCCCCGATGTAGGTAGCCTCCGCCCAAGCGTTTCTGGATAGGTGAGTCCATTTAAGGACTTGTCCCATCTGTAGAAACCTTTGAGCGTAGTCATCGGGGCGTTTAGGACGCATGTTCTTGCGCTTGCCTTCCTTAACAACCTTCTCAGCCTTAGCCGCTTTGGTCTTTGGTTGTTTCCTAACACCCTCAACGCGACGCTGTAAGTCTTGACTGAATGCAGTCAATCTCACTACTTCGGCTTGTAAGGTAGTGACAAGTGTCCGTAAGACAACAGGATCACTCTCAAGCGTAGGTAATAGCATCTTTGTTGGTAGGGGGTCTTCAACAACCTCAACCTCAACGACTTCAGCCTCAACGACTTCAGCCTCAACAACCTCCTCCTCCTCCTCCTCCTCCTCCTCTTTTTCTTCATTTTCATCTGCGATGGTTGAGATTGTTGACTTATCGTCATCATCCTCACCCCCATCGGAGTAGACTGCAGGGTTATCCTCAATCTCACTCTTGGCTACTATCTGCGCGACTGCTAAAACATCAGCATCGGCTAATTCCAATATATCTTCGGCTGAGTCATCATCACTCTCGGACTCAACCAAAACAGGTTTAACCTTGCGGTTATACTTGCGTTTGGTTTTGATGACGATGGTGTGGGACTCAGCGTTGTTGATGATAGTAGTTGGGTTCATTGTTGCTTGTATAATGCTTGTTGATTGGTGCGTCTGGGTGAATCCAAAAAAAGGATTTCAATTTTATAGCGCCTATCGCCTATTTTACTAATCAATTTTTTTTTACTAAATATTTATAAATATTTTTGGGATACAGATTTGCGAATACCCTTGAAATAATCCAATATTAATCTAAATATATAATAATTGCTATATTTAGATTATTACAAGAAATATATTCATATTATCAATTACATTATATAAGTAATAATTAATTAATTATTACTTATATAGATAAGAAATAATCTAAATATAATATAGAAAAGATTACTGAAATAATCAATATTATATAATAATCGCTATATTAGATTATTTCAATAATAAATGTAAATCTGTATTCCAAAAATATTTCGTTTAATAGTAAAATAAATTTTAATTACGATAAAATTGAAATACTTTTTTGGTTTCCAACAAAGCGCACCTATACCAAGCATATTTATAATGACAGCAAGAAGAAGCAATACACATATGTTCTACGCCGACCTTACCCCTATCAATGACCGAAGACACCAAGACTTCGTAGATGGTTTAAGGGATGTATTTGATTCTGCAGATGGATCAAAAGAAAAAGAAGATATACTGAATTACCATATCGGTAATAAAATGGGTTCAAACTGGAACGGCGACGTGTATGTTAAATACGCAGACGCACTCCAGATTGCCTACGGGCAGTATATCGGTGGGGATTGCTACCTTAAATCCTTTGAATGTTTCTGGCGTTTAAAAAGCGCAGGAGCAAAGAGAATGGTTGGGATAAGAACCGCTTTACCCGATACTGACACCCCTGAAAGCCCACACTTCTGGGTTGAGAACAAGGGTAAAGTATTTGATTGGGGTGGCGGACAACAAAAAATATACGACAAAGATGCATACTACGCGAGTATGGGAATTAGACACGAAAAAGAAGGGAATGATATGGGTTGTTTCCGTATAAATGAATACGAAAGAAAGTTAGAAAAAGCGTCAAGAACGATATTGGATAAGGGTGGTGTTAAAGATTTGATTGGTTATATTAAAGATTGTTGTCGGGAAGACAACCAAGAAAGATTAGACCAGTTGAAGAGTCAAGGGGTTTATACCCCTTTCCGAGAAAAACCAGAATTGGGCGAGACTAAATGGATCTTTGAAGCGTAGATAAAATTAGTTAGTTTAGTTAGACGTAGTTAATTAAGTTAAAATAAAATATTTTTTCTTTTTTTGTTTTATATTTTAGGTCTTAAAATATAAAAATAGAGAGAACCTTTTACT
>Ga0181339_1000202_pt1 | contig 13116 bp, 20 predicted proteins | sample Sp13VDMM110DD_FD_130101 | JGI IMG/M metagenome (GOLD analysis project Ga0181339, IMG submission 130101) | Freshwater viral communities from Lake Michigan, USA - Sp13.VD.MM110.D.D | ecosystem: Environmental > Aquatic > Freshwater > Lake | place: USA: Michigan | collected 2013-04-23 | reverse complement strand
GCTGTTATTAATGCAGGTACTATAGATTATATTACTGGTGTTGCAAATTTTCGTTTTAATAATCTGACTTTAGCAGGATCACCAATTATAAGTTTATCTAGTCCTTATTTTCCGGGTACTCCTCGTGTAGCTTTATTTTTTAATAATATTATTAAACTTTATCCAGTTCCTTCTAGACCGCATAAAATTCAATTTGATTGTTACATAACTCCGGCACAGTTTTTAAATTTAGGTGATTCTGTTCCTTTCAAATATATGTCTGAATATTTAGCTAGAGGAGCAGCAAGAAAAATTCTTTCTGATAATGCAGATTTTCAACAATTTCAATTTTATGAACCTTTATTTAAAGAACAAGAGAATTTAGTTCTACGTAGAACTACAAGACAAAATAAAACTCAAAGAACTCCTACTATATTTAATCAAGCATCGGCACAAAATCCTTATTTTTATAATCAAACTTATTAGGAATTATTATGGTTAAAATTGGAAAAAACATGAATGTTTCTCCCGGAAAAGAAGCGATGATGAAAAAAAAAGCCGGTGGATCAAATGTTGGAAAATATAAAAATGTTTCTAAAAATGAATTTGCCGGGACAAAAGGTGGCGCGCCTGCAGGAAGTTATCCAATCAATACTGAAAAAAGAGCAAAAGCAGCTTTAGCCTACGCACATAATGCACCTAACCCAAAAGGTATAAGATCGGCTGTAATAAAAAAATATCCTTCACTTAAAAAAGGTAAATAATGACAGTTTATAATCCAAATATACCTCAACCGAATGATGATCCAACAGCGTCACAAAATGATCTTTTACAAAATTTTGGTAAATTAAATACAGATTGGGCTGTTAATCATGTCGCGCTAACGTTAGGAGGAAATAATGGATTACATACTAAAGTTCAATTTCCTAATGTTTTAAGTGTAGATCCAACAGTGACCGGTTTACAATCTTGTGTTTATCCAAAACTTGGGCCAGATTCTAGACCGGCTTTATTTTTTAATAACGCATTAAATGTTTATCAACTGACTAATTTGCCAGTTGTAAATGTAGCTACAGATTTTGGAATTGTTACGCCATTCGGTTTTACGATTAATGCCGGATCAATTGCCTCTGGTGTGACATCTGTTACTTTTGCTGTTCCTTTTACAAATGCACAAATTTATACCGCTGAATTAACTCAAAGTTCAATGACTATTCCACCTACAACAAATCAATATGCTATTACCGCAATTAATGGAACGACTATGACAATATCATCTACCTCAGCAACAACATTTTATTATTTGGTGATAGGTAATTGATGAGTAGTTTTAATCCCGGTATGCCTCAAGCTACAGATATTCCAGCCGATAGCCAAGATGAATTTTTATCTAACTTTCAATTATTAAATCAATATTTTGGGATAGATCATGTTCCTTTTGGCAATACTATTTCTTTTGCTACTAACGCAAATCCTTGTGTTTGTACATCGATCAATCATGGTTTATCTAATGGTGATACCATTATTATTAGTCATTTGGGTAGTCTTGTTGGGGATTTAATTCAACTTTGGGATATTAACGGTGGTCCTTATACTGTCACTGTCATTGACACAAATACATTTTCTATTAATGCTGATTCTAGTGCTAATCCTACTTATTATCCAAATTCTGGAGCATTTACTTCTTCATCAATTAATTATGGATTTCATAAGAGAACTTTTTTTCCTAATGTTCAATCTTTGCCACCTAATGACAATCCCTTAAAACCTTCTCCATATTCTGCATATTATTCTAAATCACAAGTCAATCCTGATGTAAAAAATAATTTAAATTTAGCCGAATTATTTTTTCAAAAAACTGTTGGTATAGAAGATCAATTGACTAATTTAAATTTAGTTGAAGTTAATACAAATTTTGGAAAAGGCGTTAAAACTCCATGGGGATTAATAATAAATTTTGGTTCAATAATCTTTAAATCTTCGCCTCAAATTTATGATTTACCTATACCCTTTACTACTTCTTTTTGGTCAATAACTGGAACTTTACAAAATATAAATCAACAACCGGGAATAATTTCATTATGGAGATTAGCAGCTGTTGGATTAACACAATTTCAAGCTTTTCAAAGAACTGGTAGAAATATTGGATCATCACAAGCCACTTGTCCGGGTTTTTATATAGCGTTGGGGTATTAAATGCAGAAAAGTTCTTTAATAATCTCTAATTTTGCCACTGGTTATGAAACCGATAGAGAACCTTTCCTTATAAATAATGATGCTTTTCCAGTTTTAAATAATGCATATGTCTGGAGAGGTCGAGTTAAAAAAAAACGAGGAACTTCTTTTTTAGGACGATTACAACGTACTGTGTCTACTACTGGAGTTTCTACATATAATTTAATTACTGATTTAGGTTTAGGTTCTAATGCTTCAATTGTTCCGGGATCTGTTACTTTAATTGGGGCTTTAGGCGCAACTTGGACTGATCCAAACGCCGATGGTAAATTATATGATCCAATCTCTATGCAATTTGCAGATATAAATTATGCTACAGGTGTTTATACGATTGTAGGCGTACCTTTATCAGGTGGAACGCTTGATTACTATCCTAATCTTCCGGTGATGGGTCTGGAAGACTTCGATGTCGGGAGAATTAATTTTCCCGACATGGTTGCTTTTGATACTAAATATAGCTATCAATTTAATCAATCTACAAGACTTTTTTATGATGTAACATTTTATAAAGCATCCGGGTTGCCATTTACTTGGACAGGAGCTGATTATCAACAATTTTGGACTACAAATTATCAAGGTGCGATGTGGACTACAAATGGTGTTGCAGGATTTCATTTTGCTACTATCACTCTCTTTGCTGATATTACTACTTCAACCACTGCTGTTATTACATTAGATAATTCAAATTTAGTTAATGGCGATGTGTTATTTTTTTACGAAATACAAGCTGCATCTAACACTATTAACGGAGTTAATGGAATTATTACCGATGATTCTTTAGCTCCAATTTATACAGTTACATTTACAGAACCTCAAACAGTAACAACATGGACTAGTGGAATTGTACAACTTTTAACCGATAATAGATCTGCTACTGGGAATGGAATAAAATTTTATGATGGTGATCCTACAAACAACCTTTCTTTGGGATGGGTTAATTTTGCTCCTCCTTTATCAAATTTGACTCAACCTCAATATTTAATAGGTGCAGATATTATTGTGCCTTTTAAAAATAGATTGTTATTTTTTGGCGTAACTATTGCTACAAGTGCTGCTCCCGGTGGAGTTTTTTATGCTAATAGAATGGTTTATTCTGAAAATGGTACAGCTTATTATAATGCTTTAGTTCCTTTAAATCAGACATATAATAATTCTGCTTGGTTTCAAAATGTAGCTGGTTTTGGTGGATTTTTAACAGCTCCTATTCCTCAATCTTTTGTTACTCTTGATGAAAATGAAGATGTTTTGCTTGTTGGTTTTGAATCTAAACAAGCTAAATTAATTTCTACAGGCGATGATACCTTTCCTTTCTTTTTTCAAACTATCAGTTCAGAATTAGGATCTCAAAGTACTTTTTCTGGAATAAGTTTGGATACAGGAGCATTAACTATAGGAGATTATGGTATTGCTCTTACTACACAAATAAGTACACAAAGAATTGATCTTGTTATTCCAGATGCTGTTTTTGATATTTCATCATTAGAACATGGATCAGAAAGAGTAACTGCTATTAGAGATTTTAGAAATGAATTTGTTTATTTTACTTATCCTCCTAAAAATCGCCCTTTAAATATTTTTAATTCAAAAACTTTACTTTATAATTATAGAGATAATACGTGGGCTACTTTTGATGAAAATTTTACTAGATACGGTACTTTTAGATTTTCTTCAAATTTAACTTGGGCAAAATTAAATACACGTTATTCTAATTGGCTATCATGGACTGATCCTTGGAATTTTGGAGGAACAGGCGAAAGATATCCTAATATTGCCGGTGGAAATCAGCAAGGTTTTGTTCTCTTAAAAGATACTGAAACTACAGAATCTAAATCTCAGTATATAAAAGCATTAGATGTTAATACTTTAATTGTTACTTCTCCAAATCACTGTTTACAAACTGGTGATTATATTGAAATATTAGAAGTATTAGGTGTTACAAATATTAACAATCAAATATTTGATATTCGTGTTTTCACGATTGATACATTTTTACTTTTATCTAATAGTGAACAAATTAACAATCCTCCTGCCGGTTCATATATTGGAGCTGGTGTTTATCGAAGAATTACTAATATAAACGTGCAATCAAAACAATTTCCTATTTTCTGGGAAGGTGGACTGAAAACTCGAATAGGTACACAACGTTATTTAATAGATAATGCTCCGGGTGGCGAAATCACTGCTAATATTTTTACTAGCCAAAATACTGATTTTCCTAGTAGTGATCCTCAATTTGATTATCTTATTTATAGTAATATTCTTTTAACTCGCCCAGAACCAAATAAACCTTTTCAAATTTCTCAAAATCAAATTTGGCATAGAATGAGTAATTCATTTAATGGAGATTCTGTACAAATTCAATTTTCTTTATCTGATTCTCAAATGAGAAATAACACTATTAATTCCGCCGAAATCGTTATCCAATCTATTGCTTTTGATATTTATCCGGGAGCACTATTAGCATGACAACACCTTCAAATCAACAATTTCAACCTTATTTACCTACTTCACGAAACTTTCCTGTATCTGATCTTATTCAATTAGAACCTGAATTAACTAAATCTTATATAGACATTGCAAGAGCGGTTAATTTACGCACTATTGGTATATTTGAAACTGTACAAATTATTACAGGTGAAAGATGGTTCTCGATTGATCCTTTAGATGTTAATAATAAACGTCAAACATATAGAAAAGTTTTTCCATTTGGTACTATTGCAGCTGGTACAACTTTATTAATTGCTCATGGTTTAACTGGAATTAATGAATTTACTAAAATATCTGGCACTTGTGTTACTGATATGCCAGATTATCGTCCAATTCCATATGCTACAAATACCGTAAATTCTGCAATAGAATTAAATGTGGATAATACAGATATAATAATTACAGTTGGGGCTTTATCTCCAAATATAATTAAAGGTATAATAATTTTAGAATATCTTTTAAATTAAAGGTGGTTTATGACAACTCCAACAGGATCAACTCCCGGCACTCAACCTGCCGGTTATGGTGTTAAATCAATTCCTAACATGACTCCTCAAATGCAAAAGCTATATGATGCTTTACTTTCTGGTATTAGTGGTGGATCAACTGGTGGTTTAGATTATTTATCTAAATTAGCTTCTGGTGATGAGTCAACTTTTAACAAATTAGAGGCTCCTGCATATGAATCTTTTAATAAAACTTTAGGTCAAATCGGATCACGATTTTCACAGTATGGGGCGCAAAATTCATCTGCTTTTGAAAATGCTGTAGGAGGTGCAGGATCAGAATTGGCTTTAGGTTTACAAGGACAAAGAAATCAATTACAAACTGACGCTATCAATAAATTATTAGGATTTTCTAATCAATTACTAGGACATTCTCCACAAGAAAATGTTTTGCAAAAAGAAGATCAAGGTTTTGATTTTGGTTCTATTTTAGCTAAGGTTTTACCTCAAATATTAGCAGCATTATTATAGGTGTTCACATGGTTCAAATATTAGATTCTCCAAAGTCGTTTGGTACAAGATTTGGTGAAGGTTTACAAGAATCTTTACCCGATGCTTTAGAAAAACTTATTAGTAGAAAAAGACACGAAACAGCTTTAAATAAAGAAAATGAAGCTTTAGAAAAATTAGGAATTCCTGCAACTGGTATTTCTGATCCGAAATTACGCGAAAAACTTTTAGAAAATAAAGTTAAATCCGATTTATCTAATGAAAAATTATTAAATAATAAAACAATTTTAAATCAGATTGAAAAAGACAGAAATCTAGAACCGGGTTCGTTGTCATCTTATATTTCTGACACTAAATTAGCTGAACAAATTTCTAGACCACAAAAATTAAATGAATCAAGTCAACCTATACACCCTGAACAATTGAAAATTATTAAACAAGTTAGAAATTCTGAGGGTTTTAATGATTTAGATGAAGTAGATCAATATAGAGTATTAACGGATGCAGGTGTAAGCAAAGGAAATGCAGCCGAAGAAGCAAAACTTACTAGCCTTAAATTAGAAAGAAATCAAAAAGCTTTTGATTCTGCCTATAAAGCTCATGAAGATTTTATAAATGATACCACTAATAGTTATAAAGCATTTGAAACAGAAACTAAACCTAGACTTTTACAAATGCGTAGTATACCTGATGAAGATTTAATCTCTCCAACTGCTGCTGTGTTTTTAGATAAATTAGGCATTCCTTTAGGTTCTTTAGAAGATCCTTCCAGTGAACTATATCATAAATTAAGCCAAGATCTTTTGAAGGGTTTACCTGAAACATATGGAAGTAGAATTTTAAAAGTAGAAGTAGATAATTTCTTAAAAACTATTCCTACTTTAATGAATAGTGCAGATGGTAGACGAATGATTGCATCTAATATGCTTAAACTTGGTGAAATGAAAGAAATTTACTATAATGAAATGCGAAAACAACAAAAAAATGCAATTGATAATTCTAAACCTCTTCCTAAAGATTTTCAACAACGTATATTTGATCAAGTAAAACCTCAAATTGATAAATCTAACAATGAATTTGTAAAATTATCTCAAATTAAATCAGTGCCTGAAAATACAATCCCTTTTTTTTCTCCAAGTGGAGAAATTGAATTTGTTCCTAAAGAACATGCTCAATGGGCTAGTGACAATGGAGGAAAAAGAATATGGTAAATTTTAATGAATCAATTCCTAAACTAGAAAATTCTGATAAATTAAATATTTTTAATAAATCAGGTTCTTTTGATAGTTTAAATCTTTTAAAAAATTTAGAAAAAAATACAGAAGACGAACAACAAGAGGAAATTCCCGGTGAAATTAAAGATGAAATAAAACCGGAAGGAAAAAAACCTCAATGGGGAAATTTTCAATCGCCTTCTACCTATCAAGGAAAACCTGATCCTACCGCTGATGAAGACATGTTTCAGTATCTTTTAAGAGGTAGTGCAAGAGTAGCTTCTCGATTATTTGAACAAGGAACAGGTTCAGTAGGTAATTTAGAAAAACTTAGTAAAAATATTCTATCTGAGGTTCCTTTATCTACTCCTATAATTGGATGGGCTATTTCTGAACTAGTAGGAGATGATAGATGGCGACAAATAATAAAAGGTCGTCCTGGTGAAGAACAAATGTATCCCACTTCTCAACAAATTAAAGATATTTCTCAAAAATTAACTAAAGGTTATACATCTCCTAAAACTAAAGGTGAAGAAAGATTTGATGAATTTGTTGAAGATGTTGGGTCTACTCTTATTACTGCCGGGAGAGGAGGAACTCGTACTCAACAAGCTATTAATCATTTATTAATCCCTGCTGCTGCAAATGTTACTAAAAATATTGTTGAAGATTTAGGATTTGGAAAAGATAAAGCTGCTATGGCTAAAACTGCCGTTTGGTTACCTATGATGTTATGGAATAATGTTAATGGCCCACAATATGCGTCACAATTAATGAATAATGGTAGAAACGGTTTTAATCAAAATTTAACTGTAAATGTTCCTCAATATCAAAATCAAGTTAGACAAGCTCAACGAAATATGCTTCAAGGTGATCCAAGATCTTCTTTGGCTCAACAACAACTAGCAGGAATACAAAATGATTTAGCAAATGGTCAAACATCTATGCGTGATCTTATGACTAGATATGATGCTATTAATGCTGCTAAAAGAGATAGGGGATTATTTGAATTATCTAGAGGTGATCGAAATGCAGCTATTAGAAATATTAATGAAGTAAGAGATGTAGTAAGAGATCAAATAACTAATCTTGGTCAAACTAATCCTCAAGCTTTAAGAGATTGGCAAAATGGTGTCCAAGCATGGGCAACTATTCATAGAAGCAATGCTATTACTAATTATGTACAAGAACTTGCTTCTGGTCGATATGCTAAAATTCTTACTGGTCCTGCTGCTGCTTTATTTGGCATTGGCTCTTATGGTGCTTCTTCTTCTCCTTTAATTGCAGGTCCTGCCGCTTTAATTGCTGCGGGTGGTTATAAAACTTCTCAAGTTCTTTATAGAATGTATAATGACCCATCTTTAAGAAACTATTATTGGCGAGCTATTGCAGCTGCTACGGCTGAAAATACACCTGCATTTATAGAACAATATGAAAAACTAAATCGCGAACTTGAAAAAAAGAATTCAAAGAAAAAATAATTTTCATATTTCAATGTACAATCTTAATTTTTTTTGTTATTTTTTTTTAAAAAAAGGATAATATATGAGTGAAGATTCTACAGATATAGATTTAGAAAAAAAAGTAAAAAAATTTTACGATGATTTAGACGATCTTTTAATAAAAAATAAATTAACAGTTGATGAAGTTGTTTTTTATTTATTTTTTGCTAGTGTTAAAACTGTTTTTGAATATGGTGGAGATATTGAAAATTCTATTAAAACCATACGATTTATTTTTGATAAATTAGACGAGGAAAAAAAATAATTATGAAATTTTTTAATGGATGAAGAAATTCAAATGATGATTCCCGCTCCTTTACCATTTTCTGTAGATAAAAAAATATTTTTTATAACTGACGAAGAAACGGGAGAAACAATAGGCGAACCATATAGTTACAATGATTTTATTCAAAATATAAAAGATATTTCAGGCGTTAATCTTGATTTCTTATCATAAATGGAAATTAAGGAATTGTGTCAAACGATGTTGGAAGCATCGTTTGACAAAAAATGCGGAATGAAGAAGACCGCTGTAAATATTTAATTACTGTATATTACTTATTTTAAACATTTTTTAAAATAAAAATATCTCATTTACAACTTTCTAACCGTGTCATAATAGGGTACTCCGACCTGTCAGTTAACTTAGTTTTTTAATAGTTGTCTCATTGGAATCCTTTTTTTTTATATTGACAATATGTATTTAAAAGTCTATAATTTATCGATACACAATATAAAGGTAAACATGGATGAACATTTAAAAAAAATTAAAAAAAAACTATCTAATGAATTTTATCTCGCTTGTAAAGAAAAGGAAATGATGATTTATAAAGAAAATTATATAAAAAAAATTGAAAATGAAATTATCATTCTTGAAAAAAAATTAAAAGAATTAAATATGACTCTTTTTTCTTTGAAATCTTAAAATTCATAATTTGTTTTTTAAAAGGGATAAAATAATCAATGACAGGTAAAAGAATAGGATATAAAAGAGTAAGTACTTGCGAACAAAATCCAGAAAGTCAACTTATTGGTGTTGAACTAGACAAAGTTTTTATAGAAATACAAACAGGTTATTCAACAAAAAATAGACAACAATTAAAAAATCTACAAGATTACGTAAGGGAAGATGATATTGTTTTTGTGGAATGCATGGATAGACTGGGTCGTGATGGATATGATTTAGATAAAATAGTAGATTTTCTTTTACAAAAAGGAGTTGAAATAAATTTTGTACGAGAAGGGATTGTTTTAGGTAAAAAAAACGATTTAATGTCAAAACTAGCATATGATATGATGAAATCGTTTATTCATTTTTTCTCTCAACTAGCAAAAGAAAGACAAAGAATAGGTATAGAAAAAGCTAAAAAAGATGGGAAATATAAGGGCGGTAAATCTAAACTTAATTTTACTATGAAAGAAAAATTAAAAGAACATTTAAAAACAAGAAATCCAATATCAAAAATAGCTAGAGATTTAGGTGTTTCAAGACAAACTTTATATAGATATATAGAACAATTAAAATTAGAAGCGTGAAAAATGAATAAATCATATATGGAATTATGTTTAGATATAGATGGTAAAGATAATCTTTATTTAAGAATTCCAACTTTTTGGGATGCTGTAGGAAAGCAATGGGCAGCTGTTTTAAAGTTACCAGAATCAAAGAAATTAATAACAGCAATAGGTAAAGACAGTTTGGAACTTCAAAACAACACTAACATTGAATTGTCGAGGATATTGAAGAAAGAAGATGAAATATCGAAAGAGTTATTTGATATGTTTATGCCTGCTTGGTATTGGGAAAAGGAAAGTAAAGAATAGTGGATATACAAGAGATACAAAGAATATTGAATTTAGTTCCTCCTTTACCTTGGCATGTATCAAATGGGGATGATTTTGATCATTGGGAACTTTGGAGTTCTCACCCCATTAAAGGATGTTATATGATTCAAGATGATAGCGAAGTAGAATCAGATAAAGGATTTTTAGAATATTTAGTAAAATCTAGAGAGATTATTGAGTATCTGTTGTGTGAATTGAAATACTTGAAGAAATGAAAGGAAAACAAGATGACTATAGACTGTACTTTTATATCTGATCTTCACGGTTATTTACCTGAGTTAGAGGGTGGAGATTTACTTATTCTTGCCGGGGATTATACTGCTAAACATACAATTTCAGAATTTGAATTATTTATTAAATGGTTAAATAATCTTGATTATAAAAAAATAATTGTTATTGCTGGCAATCATGATGAAGTTTTAGAAAAAGAAGGTGATCAATTTTTTAAATGGGCAAATTGTGAATATTTATGTGATTCAGGTACTGAATATAAAGGTTTAAAGATTTATGGAACGCCTTGGTCACCATATTTTCATAGTGTTCATCCAAAATGCAAAGCATTTATGAAAAATGACGATGATTTAGAGGAAATTTTTAATAAAATTCCTAAAGATTTGGATATTTTAATTACACATACACCTATGAAATATATATTGGATACAAGTTATGATGGATACGCTTGGGGTTCTAATTATTTAAGAATTGCAATTGATGAAGTTAAACCTCGATTTCATATTTTCGGACACGTACACGAACAGGGTTCAAAACAATTAATGTATAAACATACGGGAAAAGATACATTGTGTATTAATTGCAGTTATGTAAACGAAAAATATCAACCAGTTAACAAACCAATAAGAATTGTTATATGAAAAAAAAGATTAGAGATTATATTTTTAATATACATGGTTCTATCTGTTGTTTTTTAACAATAATGTTTTTTACATTATTTAATGTATTTTTATCATTAGGTTATATGATTTTATCACTTATATTTATATTTTTCTTTACAATATTTTTGGCAATTATTTCTTTTAAATTAGCCTTTTTAGGCTATTATAAAGAATTGTATGAAAACGAACTATTAATATCAGATAAAATATTGGAAAGATATAATGATTTATATTTTAAATATATAGAACTAAAAAATAAAAAAATGATGGATGAAAAAGATGTCGGGTGAATGTGATATTAAAACTATGATGATAGAAATAGATTAATTATGACAGAAAAAATGATAGTTTGCAGATGTGGAAACAGATACATGATAACTTACCCCTACGGTAGTATTTGGTGTACAATTTGCAAGGGGTATATAACTTGGAGTGATAAATGAATTTAGCTGATATCTGCTTGTTGATTTCAACTTTAGGAATCCATTTTATTATAGGATATTTTTTTTATAATAAAATTAAAAAAATTATGAAAATATAAGGATATTTAAAATAGATGAATAAAAAATATAACGAATTAGACAAATCTGAAAAAGAAGAAGTAAAATTAGATTTTATAAATAAACAAAAAAAATTTTATGATGATTTTATAGATTTCATGGAAAATAAAGCAGCTTTATCTCCACCTATTCCAATATGCAGATGTCTTTTAGATTATGTAACTTTTAATATGAATTTTTTACAAATTCCTAAAGATCAATTTTTACATCTTGTGGATATAAGTTGGGAAGAGACAAAGAAACTTTTTGAAGAAGAAAAAGCAAACGAGGATGAATAAATGATTGATGAAAATATAATTATAAGATTTTATTTTTCTTCAGGACTACACATGGATGTTTCATATAGTACAGAAAAATTTAATGATGTTATAAAATTTATAATAAACGGCGGCTTTAGTGGTGTTATAGCTTGTGACGAATATGGAATTAATTTTTCACAGATAACTCATTATGAAAAAATATAGGAATAAAAAACAAAATTAACTCCGAACATTAGACGATCGAACTTCGAACATTTGATAGTTGAACTCCGAACAAATAAGAAAAAATAATAATATAAAGGGATATTTTTATGGGCATGTATACAGAATTGGTTATTAAAGCAGAGATTATGCAACATTTACCATATAATGTTGGGATTATACTTGATTATTTGTTTAATCCAAACACAGAGATTGATATTTATGATGAAGATATGAAAATTAAAAGTGATATAAAATTACCTAATCATCATTTTTTTAGTTGTAGTAATTGGGATGCGATTGGAAGATGTAGTTTTTGTTATCACATACCAGAAAGACAATCATTTTTTGATGGAGATTATTTATTTTCTCGTAGTGATCTTAAAGATTACGACAATGAAATTGAACAATTTATAAATTGGATTACCCCATATCTCGATGAACCAGAAGGTAAATTTATAGGCTGGATATGGTATGAAGAATGGGCAAAACCTACATTTATATATAAAAATGGAAAATATAATGAGTAAAGAAAAAATTGATACTTGCGAACATACACTAGAATTGTGTCCCGAAAATTATCCGTATAACCCAGAATTTTATATATGTACAAAGTGTGATGCAACTTTTATAAATTCAGAATTTGACGTCATATCTGACAATGAAAATTATTTTCATAAAATAATTGGTCGTCTTGAATATAAAATTGAAGATTTGAGTTTTAAAACTTCTATGCTAGAGAGAGAAGTCAGTAAACATACAAAACATATCGAATTTTTTCTACAAGAAAGAAAAAACCTAATGAAAGATTTTTATTGAAGTACTGGCGAATTTATGTCATTTTAATTTTGAAGCAAGAAAGGAGAAAAAATGATGGCAATGATCTGGAATGACGTAAAATTAGGCAACCCACCTATATAAGGAAAATTTTTAGTTTATAAACATTACCCTTATATTGATAAATATGAAATCGCTATTGAAACT
>Ga0181339_1000201_pt1 | contig 13144 bp, 20 predicted proteins | sample Sp13VDMM110DD_FD_130101 | JGI IMG/M metagenome (GOLD analysis project Ga0181339, IMG submission 130101) | Freshwater viral communities from Lake Michigan, USA - Sp13.VD.MM110.D.D | ecosystem: Environmental > Aquatic > Freshwater > Lake | place: USA: Michigan | collected 2013-04-23 | reverse complement strand
ATACTGCCGAATCCATGCTTTCCAAGTGCTTAGGAAAAATGAATCTATTGTAAAGTCCTTTTTCTGAAACTCTTGCTTTCTGATCTGGTCGTATTCGCGCTTTGCTGAATCAACGAAAACGTACTGATAGAACTCAATATAGGCATCAGTCATCAACTTAGGATCAAAGCTAACCGCCTGAGCCTTGAGAGCGTTTAAGAATAGTTTTGTACCTATCCTGTCATATCTCAAAATTGCTCGGTTATTTGCTAGCCTTATCTGATTTGGGTTGAATGATGGCATAAAGGAAAGGGAGTTTTTAGGCTCCCGTTATGATTTAATATTCGATTGTAAATTCTTTGGTGTATGTCATTCTTCCCATTCCTTTCATCATTCCTATTAAAGACCAATCACCATTAACATTCAAGATATTCATTCCGCAATCAGATTTAAACCAATTTCTTTCTGATGGAATCAGATTGTAAGTCTTGTTTTGCTTTTGGCCTTTTCTATTTGTGGCTCCTTCTACTTTTCCGATTATTACTTTCATGATTTTGTCCGTTTTGCTTATTCAAATCTAAGAAATAAATTAGAATAAACAATACAACCCCCAAAAATAAATCAATTATTTTTTACGCTTGAAAGTCCTGAAAATCTGGATTACCTAATAGTGCATCCTGAGCAGGAATAAGATTAGTCGGAACCCAATACGTTGAACCTTCAGGGCCTTCAATCTCATCAAAGCCAAGCATTACTCTGATCTCGTTCCAAGTGAATGCAGGATGCTTTCCATAAGTCTCAAGGATCATCTTAATATCCGGCTGTAATTCAGCGTAAACGGTAGTATCAAATTCCAGATACTGAGCTTCGCCTGGATACCTTGGAAGCAACCAATCAGAAAGTCCCTGCTCCAATTGCTTCAAAAATGGCATGGATACATCCGTTACCAAAGCCTTTAACGCAAAGCCCATGTTATCATATTTCTGATCGCTTGAGAATATAGCAGGATTGACCCCCCAAAGATTGCAGAACATTTTAAAGTCCTGATCCATTCCCGCCAATGTGTCCATATCTACCGGAGTTTTTCCAATGTCAGTATATCGGATCGGAACGCCAAAGGTCGAAACCTTATTCTTATTCATTGCGCCCTCAACACCTTTTTGAATTTGCTGTTTAAGCTCCAATAACTGAGTAGGAGTAAACCATTCCTCAGGGTTCTTCATATCAGGGGAAACGAAGCCTTTTGCGCCCTCATTTTGCATTGCCCTGTAAAGGGATGCAATAGATTCGTTATTCTTTTGCAGGTACTTCAATCCAGCTAATAAAGCGGACTGACTTCTAAGCTGTGAACCTTGCAAATTCCAAGTGGCATTTGGTGTCTTAACGTGCAAAACCTCATCCGGCTGTAAAACTACCATCTGATCACCTACTTTGAATTTATACCCTTTAACAGGCTGAAACATATCGCCCTGAACGATTTCAACCAAGTGCGACGGTAACACGAAAATCTCGCTAAACTTATTAGCATCCCTGCCAAGTCCTATTTTAACCCCGTAAATGAAAAATTCACCCGTAAGCCTCCAATACATCGAAACATCTTGCAGAAATGAGTATTGAGTTTGTGATTTGTTCGGTTTAGCCAATAAAGCCGTCAAATCTGTTCCCTCTACCAAAGTCAGTTCCTTTTTTAGGTATAGCCTAGCCTCTGCGATTGATAGCGGAGTACCTTTGTATTTTACTGACTTGTCAAACTTCTTTTTACCTTTAGATGTCTCTTTAAATGCTTGCAAAGGCGGTTCAGCATCCTTCATCATGATTTTATTCACGATTGAATAAATGGCAGCATTGCCTTTATACCCTTCGTCTATGAAGGTCTGAGCGTTATTATCTAGCCATGTGACCGTACCATTAAGGTTGTAGGCTCCAAAAAATGCCTGATAGAGCTTGTTTACCTCTTCTTGGTTTTGGTACGTTATAGGGTTATTCTGATACCCTAAAAGCTTCACAAGTGCATCTATCATATTTTGGCTAAATCTTTATTGTTCAAATATAAAGCAATTTGATTAATTTATCCGTATTTGGATTTCCATGTCCTTATATCGTAAAAGTTCAGATTCTTATCGCTCGACATGATCCCAAACAAGCATTCATCTTGCTTTGCGATAATGGCAGGGAATCGTTCCGTCAGATACTTGTTGTATTCAATCGCTTTTAACCGCTCTTTAACCTTGGATGTATTGAACCAATAAAAAGAGCCTGAATAGTGAAACGGTTCAGGAACGTAAGGAGGACATGGTAAAAGTTTTCCGCAAATGCCTGAGAATAGTTTATGGCTAAGGTCTGGAACATAGTTTAAATTAATTTCATAAAGGTTTTTAATCCAAATGTCTAACCCTTCCATCTTTGGGCGTGACACCCCTTTGCAGTGAGCGTAGAAAGTCATCCCATCACTTACCTGATCAAATGAGTTCAGAAAATGTTTAGCCTCACCTAGATTTGGATCGTTTTTAACTAACTCAAATTGGCAGTTATCCGGTAATAGCTCCAGAATCTGGCTAATATCATATCCACCGTCAACAGCTATCTTAACCACCTTTTGACCAGAAAAAAGCCCCCAATACTTTCTAAGGTATTGGAGGTTTAATTCATGGTAGTGGTTCAATTTTCCGTTAAAGTAAATGAAATAGATTAGGTTCATTTTAACTCTAGTTCTTCGTTTGTAAGTGCCTTGTAAAGGTTTTGAAGCTGATGAACATACTTTATTTTTGTATCTCCAAATAAATTATGGCTATAAGTGCCTAATTCAACTAAAACAGAACTTTTTGTGGTATGGACATTTATACGCCCATAATTAAGAACATCCAATTTAAATAAACCTCTTTGAATATTCTCAAACCCAAACATAATCAACCATTCTTCTGTGAGTGGGATTGGTGAAGGAATTATGTCATAGAAACCATCTATTGACCCCTCAATTCTTCCTATTATTTCATTTTGTTCTTCCTCAGCTGATTCTGAATATTCTTTTGATTGAATTTTTTCAACTGTATAGTAATACGGGTTTTCTCGATCTGAATCGAAAACAAAATTCCCGATCTTTAAATCTTTAGCGTCTATCATTTCTTTGTAAACAGCATCGCCCAGGGTGTCGGGGTTTTAGGGTATTCAATAAAAGTATATCCTAAATTTTCCCAAAATAATATCCATTCATTTTCCTGCTTAATGTTAATGTGATTCCATTCTTGATCTTGATCAGTATATTCCGGAGTTGAAGAAAATAGAATCTTTTCAGGATCAATCAAGGAAATGGCAGTTTTTATCTCGTCATCTGTCATGTGTTCAGCAACTTCAATAAAGCACATAAAATCCGCTTTCTTTGGTTTTGAAATAACTTTAACATCTGAATGATTTTCCTTGACATAATCCCTATGAGCCTTTGATACATCTTGAGCTAATACGTTTAACCCTTTTTCAAACATAGCTTGAGAATAAGCACCTGTTCCACATCCATAGTCTATTACTAACTTTGGATTATGTGTTTTAACATAGTCAGCCGTTTGATGGGCTAAATTTTTAAAATCAACATTTGAATAGCAAATACCCATTTGCAATTCTACATCAAGAAATTCCTTTTCGTTCAGCTTCATTTTTATTTTAGTTTATTTTTCACCATACTTCAACTCCATAAAGACCGTAATCCCGATAAAAGCCAAAACAATTATCAAACGGCCTAGCCAATGCCATGCAAACGGGTTTAGACTTGAAGCAACAAATGCCACAATCAGAAACAAAACCACTATCAGGATCAAATAACCCTTAATTCTTAATCTATCCATACTGCGAAGTTTAATTCTTTTTTCAATAATAGTTCTGTAAATCCCCAAACCAAAGCATCAACCCGATCCGGAGATTTACCCTTTTCAGGATCAAAGCTAATCATTTGCCTTTCAAGGATTGGGAAGGTTCCAACATGGAAAACCTTGTTTTGCTCGTACATGGAATAAACAGGTTCAGCCCTTACATACTTTCCTTTTGTGGCTGTAACTAGGATCACGCGCGTAACTTTGTCATGCTGTCTAATCATTGACTCGACCATGTCCCCTCCTTGATTCTTTTCAGCTACGATACAATCAGCACCCCAATTCTTAACCGCCTGAGTAGCGACCTTTGACCATTCATTAGGGCTATACTTTCCAGATAAATCCTCTAATAGATAGCCCCTACCTTCTGAATCTTTACCCAATATAGTTATCCCTGTTTCATCGCTTTCTAATGAGGCTGTGACCGCAGGATCAATTGATACTACTATCCGTACAAGTTCAGGCCGTTGGCTTATCCTGCACCTGTCAATCATTAACCTATTCCAAAGCAGACCTTCAGCATCATCTAGCCATTTACCTAAAAAAAGATGTTCATACCTATGTAAATTTTCAGACTTTACTCTTTCAGCCTGTTCAATAAATGAGTTTGAAAGATTAGATTTATTATCTAAATAGGTAGTATGAATATGAGTGCATACGTTTTTATTATGATTTAAAACAAATCTATTATAAATCCAATGGCTTTTAAATGACGGGTTCATAATCATTATTACACGATTTGGATGATTTTTATCCCTTACAGATAAATCTATTCTATCAAATACATCCTCATCTACTAATTCTTCAGCTTCTTCCAAAACAAAGGTAGTAACCCCTGATATTGATTTAAGATTTGCGGTATTTACACCTGAACTTGTTTTTATACCTCTAAATAAAATCTTTGATCCTGTTTTTTTATTAATTATTTCTGATTGAGTTATATCAAAGTCATTAGCCTTTCCAAGAATTCCTATTTTATCAATGAATTCCGGAATGATTGAAATAAAAGCAGAAACTAAAGTATATCTAGTAAATAAAATAATATGACCTGATTCGTAAGTGAGGTTTAAAAGAAATAAGTTAACTGTATAGGATTTCCCAGACCCCCTTGATCCAGTTACGAGAAAATATCTTGTATCAGGTGGATTAATAAATAAAGGCTTATACGAATCAATGAGTTCTAAACGTGCTTCCATGTTTTACCCCTCATCAGGTCTTTATACATATGAATACTTATTCCTAATTTTTCAACAATTATTTTTCTTTGAATGCCTTGCGATTTCAATCTATAAATCTCTCTAACCGTATCCTCATTCATTTTAGATTGCGTTCTTTGACTTCCCCTTGTAACTGGTAGTAATCCTGTTTTTATAGCATGAATCATATTTTCCGATCTAGAAACCCATTCTAGATTTTCGGATCTATTATCACTTTTAATTCCATTAATGTGATTTACTTCCAATCTGTCTTTTTTTCCATCAACAAAGGCATTTGCAACAAGTTTATGTATTCTGTAAGGCACTAGTTTTTTATTAATTGAAACAGAACCCTTAAAATATCCGCCATCCAAAGCAGGTTTTAAAATCTTGCTTTTCCTTGTATGAGGCGATCCATTTGATCTCATAATTATTGCATCTTTACTTCTAATTCTTCCAATATTAGAAATTTGATATTCATTATTAAATTCAATAATATCTTTCCAGCTTTCCATAAATAAAACCGCCCCACTTCAAAGGGTCGTAGTCCTTATCCATGAGGCATTTGGTTTTTAGTTCTTGTTATCGCTACGACTCGATTAACAAATATAATCATTCTCCGCTAGAAATCCATGATATTGGAGGGGCTATCTTATCGCCTCCCGTTGTAAGGTCATTAGCTACTCTGTCAGTCCAACCAAATCTATTCTTCATATTCATATACCATCCGGTATAACTGAAGTCCTTATTCTCTAGGTTTTTCCTTCCTGACTTTGACCACCAAGCCTCTGATAATAGCCTCCCTGTTTTTATGGTTTCCGAAAATTGAACTTCTTCTTTAATCCATCTTTCCCACAAATCATTTGAAAAGCTTTTTCTCCAACCATAAATTAAGGCTTTAACCTCTACATCTGAGCCTCCCTCACTGTATAGGTCTAAAACTTCATTATACCAATTTTCCGGTAAATCTAACGCTTGCTTATGTCTCCCTGCTTGCATATCCAAATTTAAGAAAAAAAGCACAAAGAAAGTCCCTGTGCTTTTATCAACAATTAAACCCAAAATAACCAAGTGGAGTATGCAGAATCGAACTGCCATCACTTCTCAGGTAATCTAACTCGATAGTAGAGAATTACAGATTCAACCCTTACGGTTCCCCAGATACTCCATGTGCTCGTCTTTCCGAGCTGTCATCTAATTGCCAATCTGTTTACTAGAAACCGAGGTCGTAGCCAGTGAGGGATTCAAACCCTCATCAACCCTTTACAGGTACGTTAATCCTAGTCGGTATTCATTCCCGATTACGCTAACTGGCTATCCTTTAATCTAATCTAATTACCTCACCTGTTTCTGATCCATCAAAACCGCAAAGTTTACCCTTATACTCAAATCTGATTTCCTTTTCCCGATTCTGATACTGTGAAGCTAAAAGCCGGATCTGTTTCTGAACTATTGAAATATCCTGAAACGTACCAGATCCTTTATTCAGCCAATCAGACCAACTACCATCCTTTAGCCTGTACCTAATTTCGAGGCTGTAATCAGTTTTAGACCTTGGTAATTGAGCCATTACTTTTCCCTGATTACTACCTCTAATCCAACCGCTTCAGTGATCTTTCGTAAGTTATCCAGGGAGACCCCTTCCCCGCCATTTTCCAGACGGTGGATTGGGTCTACTGAAATACCAATGTGATTAGCAAATTCTATCTGGGTATATTTTAGCCTTTTTCTGGCCGCCTTAATCATCTTTCCTTCTTCTAAACTCATGTCGTTTCTGCTTTATTGATTACCAAATATAAAGGTTTTTATTTGATTCTTTGTTATTGCTTAATTAAGTCTAGAATAAAGAAGCCTGCTTTTCCTTTTGCTTAAATCTTTTCTCAGCCTCTTTAAGGTTTAAAATAGCCTGCTTATAGTAGCTATCCTTTAACTCGATTCCTATCGCTTTTCTGCCCATTGAAACAGGGCTAAACACTTCACTACCTACTCCCATAAATGGAGTCAATACAACCTCTCCCGGATTAGAATACAATTCTACCAACCTATCAATAACATCCAATTGCAATGGGTGTACGTGCTTCTCGTCATCCTCTTCCCTTGAATCTCTGAAAGGTAAAACATTGTCAATCCTTATATCATCCCAAACGCTAGAGGCATACCTTTGCCAAACGTAGTGATTCAGTTTTGTAATCTTATCCGATTCATTTGTTTTCTTTAAATGCTCCCAAAGTTGCTCTTCATTTAGATTAGCATCATTGGCATTATTCCAAGCCCTTAAAATATTTGGAAGTATTGGAGTTTCCCCAAAATATTCATTCATTCCGAAAGGATGTATTACTGGCACTTGGTTTTCGCCTTTCTTTGTAAATACTAAAACGTAGTCAGGCATAGCGGTAAAACATTTAGTAGAATCTTCCATAATGAATTTATGCATTAAGGATTGAACCATAGTACGCATCCTAACTTTTAAAGGCTCTTTCCAGATTGTGATTCTATTTCGATATTCAAACCCATGCTTTTCATGTAGCTTAATTACCTCACTTGGAAAGTCCCAAAGCCTACAAGTATTATCAAATACATCCGTAACATGAACGGCTGATATTCTACCCGGCTTTGTTACTCTTGAAATCTCTTTGATAAGAAACTCGTATTGATCCAAAAATTGCTCTTTGCTTTCGCAGTTACTAAAATCATTTTCTGAACTTGAATAGTTGTAAAGCCCTGCAAATGGAGGTGAATAAACTGAAAGGTCTATACTTTCCTTATCAAGTGTAGGCATTACGAGCATACAATCTGAATTATAAATGGCATACTTATCGGTTACTACCTGATCTTTTACTTTGTTGTCTGTTTTCATAAAAAGGATGGTTTAATTATTTCTTTGTTAAAGTCTTTTCTTTTGTTTACGAATGATCCGTTTACGTTTTTGGTAAGGTTCTCATGTAGTTCAATTGCTTTCTTTGTCTTTTGTTGTAGAGTGTCAATAACTCGCTTTTGACCGTCTGAAATAACCAATTCAACCGTTACCTTATCTTTCTGGCCAAACCTCCAAAATCTACGGATAGCCTGATAATATTGCTCATAACTCCATGTCGGGAAAAATACCGTATGGTTGCAGTGTTGCCAATTCAAACCAAACGAAGTCATTTTAGCCTTGGTAATTATCCGGTCTATTTCCTTATTCGCAAATGCCATTAGAATCTCTTCTTTACGGTCGATTGACTGACTACCAATAATCTCAACCGCATCCTTATCCATTTCTTTCAGGTAACTGCTTTCCTGATTTGTATTACACCAATAAACCGAAACTTTTCCAGAGGCTAATTCTACCGCTTTCTCGCACCTTTGTTTTTCAGTTTGTTTTTGCTCAAACCTAACCTCTGACATTGATTTTGCAATAGGTACAAACATTTGTATTTGTCCGTCAATATCTACCATCGAGTTATTTTTTACCTCATGCTTTCTGGTAATCAATTCAGGTAAATGATACCGTTCATCTGAAAAACCTAAATCACTTGGCATTTTGGCCATAATTGACCATTGATTAACCCATGAGAAAAAGTCTTTTTCAGCATGAGGCTTTAGATAAAACTTTTCCCCTATGTTTCTATTTGTTGAATCAACTGAGTTCTGATTATTCTTAAAGAACTTGGTAAGCATATCCATGTAACCCATGTGTCCTAAAGCCTCCGAACTTGTCCCTAATTCTATGAAATCATTTGGGCTAGGTGTTGCTGTTGAAAGGAACCTATAAGGGATCTTTTTTACAAATGATGTTACCTGAGCTTTTATCTGGCCGTCAAAGTTTTTCAGAATGGAGCTTTCATCACAAATAACCCCCTCAAAATCTGATGAATTGAAATAATGCAATCGCTCATAATTGCAAATAACAATCTTCTTTGTAAACCTGCCGTCTTTTGAATATTCAATATCATCAATTCCCAACTTTTCAGCTTCTAGGATAAACTGAAAAGCAACCGCTAAAGGCGTAAGTATCAGGACTGGTTTATTTGTCTTTAGCACTACGTTGTAGGCTAGTGATAATTGAATCAGTGTCTTTCCTAATCCGGTGTCCAGAAAGTTTGCATTTCGGCCTCTAATCATTGCCTTTTCGATTGTGTACTTTTGAAAGTCAAAAGCCATTTCAGGAATGAATAAAGGTTGAAATCCAAAGTTTCCGAGTGAGTGCTTTTTGCGCTCGATAAACTCTAAGTATTCCATTTTGTGTCTGTTTGTTTCCGTAAATATAAAGCTATTTATTAGATTTTAATCTATTCCTAATATTATTTTCACTCAAAAGGCAAAAGATTGTAAATCCCTATATCAATGAATTCCTTTCCCTTCTCAACCTTGCATTTCCTGATATTCAGTTCAAAGATATTACGATCATTGAAACCGTACTTCTTTTGGGCTATGTCCAGAATCATCTTCACAGGATTGTCAATGTCGGATAAGGATGAACTGAACCCAAAGAAAAGCTCAACCCTGAGCAGTAATTCAGGGTTGATTTTTTTAGCAGGCATTTGAAACAATACAGCCTTTTCAAAGGATTTGTATTTATCTGTTTTAAATCTTTTCCCCTTCCAAGCCTCATTAACAGATAATGGCTTTTGGTCTAAGTGAATTTGAAGCATCAAAAGGGCAAAGTATCTCCCGAACTGTCAGAAGTGCTAAACGTATTATCCGGAGCCTGATTCATAGCCTTTGGAGTTTGTGCTGTCCCTGATCCCTTGTATTGGTTCACCTCACAATAATGGGTCGGCTTTCCTTCGATCTTATCCTTTTTCTCTTTCAAGTCAAGGTTCACCCATCCGTTGCCGTCTGAATCGCAATACTCCAACAGCTTTTGCAAATCGGATCTGCTGAAACTTAATTTTGTCATTTGTCCGTACTGAGTGCTAATCACCTTTCCTGAACCTGCGAAAATCTTTGTCTGTTCGCTCATAGTTTTAATTTTAGTTTGTAAATCTCTTTTTCTAATTTGTCAATCTTCTCACCTAGCCAATCTTTGATGTCGGCATAAAACGGGTCTGTTACCCTTTCATTAGCAGAATCCAATTGATGCTCCAATAGGGCTAAGGTGTCAATTATCTTTTTTGTGTCCATAATTTAAAACGGTGGATTTGTTTCTGTTTTGGTTAATTCAAAGTCTGAAAATGCAGTGCTTTGCTTGAATACGTTATTGTTTTGGATTTGAATCCCGCTAGGCTCGTTTTTAGGTACTGCCACGCCTTCAAAGTAGTCGAAGCCATCCTTTCCTATGTATCTGTTCCTTTTCCTGTTAAAATCAATCTGTGATTCAAATGGGATGCCTACCAACTTTTGCTTTTTAATCTTATCCGATTTGATGATAACCGTTGTATCATTTGGGTCAGTCCCTCGGTTTGGCCTCCACACTGAAATTGAATTATCCGTACTATCCGCAAATGTACCACCGCCCTTGATTTGGTAAAGACTTGGAGCCGGATAGTTTCCGTTCTGTTCCTTTCTCGGTGTCGTTTGGTGCATGACCAAATGATAGCTTACATTGTTTTTCCTTGTAAAGTTAATCCTATCCATCATAAAACGGGAGGCATAAAGGTGTTCAGGCTCTCCCGGCCCCATTTCATGCCTGATCTTGATGTAAGGATCAACTATTACCGCTTTCACTCCCTTTTCCCAAACCAAGTATTCAAAGACCGATTCGATTTGTTCTATTCTAAAATCTGGCTGTCCATCCTTTTCAGGGTAAACAAAAAAGAAATTATCCTTCACCATGTCAAAGGCTTTCAAATATTCGGCTTCAGTCAAATCAAAGTTCTTATAGTTCTTATCGGTGCTTTTCCCTGTGATCGTATGGATAATATCGTCGAAAAATTCATCCGGCGGATAGTTTTCAGGACTGAAGAAAGCGAATTTCCAGCCTTCATTAATTGCCTTCAAAACACAAAGAAAGATCAGGAATTGGCTTTTACCTTCGTTATTGTAACCTGTCCAGATATTAAATTCTCCAGACCTCCAAGACCACATTTTGTTTTTAAATCCGTTGGAACTGATTTCGTCAATGTCTCGAACATACGTTTTAGAACCGGGTTCCTTTCCATTCCTAAACATTTGAAGCATTGAATCTTTCTGTCCTGCAAAAGTTTTAATTGATCCTTCACAAAAATTAAGATCAAATAGTTTTTCTGATTTCTGTTTCATGTTTTAAAAATTTCGTCTATCCGTTCTTTTAGCCTGTCATAATTCCCATTCCTCTTTGCTACCCCTATGTACCAATCCTTCTCAAATTCATAATTAACAGCGGAGACGGCATCTAAATCATTTTGAAGGCTTACCACCTCGTAATCATTTGCATTCAGTAGATCAATGTAATGAGACTGCAAGCCATGTAATCTTTTAAGGTTCTTTTCAAGGATTGCGAAGTTCTTTGTTTTCAATCCAATGTCGATCAAAGCCCAAATATCTTTGTTTGATCGGTTCAGTTTGGCTAGGTCTATTTTTTTCATTTAAAAGTCGTTGTCTTTGATTGTGGATAGTGCATACTTAGGTTTTAATTCATTCACCTTGTCAGCCTGTGATTTTTTCAGCAACCAATTAGCAAAGTGATTTTTTGCCTCTGGTTCATTTTCCTTTAAGTTGCTTCTAACTACGCATTCAATTCTAAATTCATCCAGCAATATTTTTATCTCTTGAACTTCTCTTTTAGAGTTTTTAGCAGTTACCTCAATCCATTTTTCTGACTTCAATAATGAATCGATTATCTGATCATGAATATCGTTTTCACTTTCATCTTCTATTTCCTTTTCCTTTTCATTTTTAGGAAGGATTAGGTAATCCTTTGAAAGGGTTCCGAATGCTTCAGTAAGATTAAATTCAATTACGGCTTTTATGCTGATTTTCAGGTTAGTAGGTAATTTCTGATAATCTGATAAGGCTGATTTTTTCATATTGGTATTGTATGACTGATTTTTGATCCAATTAAATAAAACCACATACCCATTGATATATTTACCCTTCTTTTGGCTTTCAAAGGATTTAAAAGCCTTCCGAATGTTTTCTAATGGTAAGCCAATTTCAAAAGCTATCTTTTTTTCAGACAACTCATAAACACCTAGCATATTGGTATTTTTGTTTGTCAGCAAGTAAAGCCAAACCAGCTTTTCTTCACCTGTAAGGGATTCAAACCAAACATCATCCCATATTTTCGTATTTATTGATCTTCTTAAGTCCATTATATAAAAAATGGAATTTGCGACCAACCTATCATTTTACCTTCAATAATAAATGGCTTAAAATCCATTAATGCATCTTGTAACTCTTGTTTTTCATGATCATACCAAACAACTGCCCTAATACTAGATTCATCATCTTCAGAATATATAATGACCCAATAACTGTGATCCATTTTTATCTGGAATGCTTCTGTAAAAACTTCAATCTCAATTTTTTGCATGGTTTTAAATAGAAAAAGCCCCAATCGGTAGGAGTCGAAAGGGGCTAAGGTTAACATTAACCTGACAAAGAAATTTGGCTCCTACCTCAAATTTCCCTGATTTGAATTCAAATATACTTCTTTTTTCTGATAAAATCAAAACATTTACTTATCCCCATCTTCTTTTAAACCTTGTTTAATCATCACCTGATCCATTGCATCTAAGCAGTCACCGAATAGATTTCCGCCTTTGTCTATTGCATTGTGTAGGACTTCAAATATGTTAGTGAAGTTGTGAAATTGCTTAATTGCTTCCTGATCTTTATCATCTTTCTGGATGAATGCGTAAGCAAAATTAGAATTATGTTTTAATCCTTTTACTAGCTTTTTATGTCTTTTATGAAGGTTCTCATTGAATACTTTTAAGAATCTGCAATCCTCGTAGTTTTCAAGTAGTACCTCTTGCATTGCTAAATAAGTCAGGTATTTTAGGCTTTGTCTTATTTGCAATTCTGAGGCTAATTCTGTTTTTGTCATCGCTTTTTAATTGTGTATTGCGCTATACGTTTTCCATTTAATTCAATCATTTTAGATTCTATTGGCACTCCGTAAGCAATTAAATTAAATATCCTTGCGCTTAGCCGGAAGCAACCAAATAAGGTCAATGCTTCCAAAGGTGTCAGGGACTTACCTGT
>Ga0181339_1000199_pt1 | contig 13329 bp, 23 predicted proteins | sample Sp13VDMM110DD_FD_130101 | JGI IMG/M metagenome (GOLD analysis project Ga0181339, IMG submission 130101) | Freshwater viral communities from Lake Michigan, USA - Sp13.VD.MM110.D.D | ecosystem: Environmental > Aquatic > Freshwater > Lake | place: USA: Michigan | collected 2013-04-23 | reverse complement strand
GGACTGCCTACTGGGAAGTGCGTGGTGGAGCACTTCGGAGGGGTCGGCGTGGGCTCGGTCGTCATCCAGAACGTGCTCAAGCCAGTCTCCCATCTGATCTACGACATTGACGAGGACTGCGTGCGGCAGCTCAAGGCAACGTTCGATGGACAGCCGGGCATCTGGACCGGCTATGGTGATGCCAAGGAACTCATGGGGCATGTCCAGGCTTCCATCGTGGTCCTGGATCACCCATACCACACCGTTCGCACTCACGACGAGTGGGCCGAACAGTGGGATCTGGTGTTCAGGAACAACCCTCTGGCCGTCATCTGGCCCGATGCCGCCTGCCGCCGTCTCCATCTACATCGCCATCTCTACGAGCCGATGCTGAAGTATGTCTCCTCGAATCGAGCCTACATCTGGTCTTACAGCCGATGGCTCTACGAGCGATACGGCTACAGCATCCGTCGTGCAGCATGGCACGCCTACACGTATCTGCTGGTGGAGAAGGGTCCGCCCATCGACGATGCACTGGTGTGTTTCAAGTGGAACTCGAAGATCAACGGACTGGAGCCGTTCAAATGAAGTGCATTTGTATTGGTCCCGGAGCTCGTCACCCGCAGTGTAAAGTGGATCACCACGCGATCGCAGAACGGTCGGGAAGAGTGGAAGTCCATCTCATGGGTATGCCCGCTCTGAAGAAAGTCTTGGCCGAGATGGAAACTCGTCTGAAAGCCAAGGTCCAGGAGTCGTTGGAATCCATGGCCGAGCGCGAACGGCGCGGCGGTGTCCTCCTCTTGGTGGAAGTGTTTCCCTCGGAGAAGCATGTGCAGAAGACAGCCGAGCGTCGCACTCGTGCAGGACGCCAGGCGCTCTCCTTCAAGGACGAGGTGGAGAACCGGGTGGGCGAGGCGCTGAAGCACAACTACATGTTCGACGATGTGAAGATCGAGGTGGTCTAGCATGGCGAAACCTAAGATTCAGATGGTGTTGGAAGTGGAACAGTCCACGACTGACAAGCCGCTGAAGTCCATCCTGGCCCCCATCTGGTCGGCCAAGACTCTCACCGTGCGTTATCACAAGTCCCGGGAAAAGGAAGCCTTGGGCGAGATGGAGGACGCGGCCTTGGGCTGCACAGTGATCGAGCGTCTGGAACCTGTGCTCGATCCTGGGGATATCCGCAAGGCGGTCTGGACTCTCCAGTGGCGGGTGTTGGTTCCTCCTCCCGTCGATGAACACTCCAGCAAGAAGGTGCACTGATGGGATGGATGCACGGTCACTTCATCGAGAAATGCGTCAAGTGCTTCGCTGTGATCTCACAGTGTAGGTGTGCCCACCCACACAAGTTTGTGCGGGATGTGGACCCATCGAAGTGTCCCTTCTGCATCGAGAAGGCCAAGGCGGCTGAGGTCAAAGATGCTTCGTAAGATCGTCTGGATCCACCCGTCAGGGGTTTTCGGGCCGCACGTTTCCGTCCTGCTTACGGACTGCGAACATCGTCATGTGCGCCCCAACTCCATGTTCGTTGGATTGGAGGCTGGGCTGGATTACGACTGTCACACCTGTGACGACGATCTGAGACGCTTCCAAGGCGTTGACGGTTTGGTGGACAGCCTCAAGAGCAATCTCTCCTGCTGTTGTCAGATGCACGGCATTACAAACTGCCCAGTGCATGGAGGAAGCGCATGATTATGATTCCCATGCCTTACGATCCGAATGAGCGTCCTCCCACCTGGCGGGAGTGGATGCAAATCATCCTGTGGGTCGTTTGTATCGGATGGACTCTCTTCATCCTCACTGAGTGGGTCTATCTGAATCAGACGGACTATCTCTCCGATGCTGACCGATCCAAGACCTTGGTGTCCGTCATCCAGTCTCATGGTCGCTTCATCTGGAAGCTGCTTCAGAATGTCTGGTGATGCATGAGTCTTGATCGCATCCAGTTCGCCCTGCAGAACATCGACACTGTGAGGCGAGAGCTCGCTCGTCGGACCACGATCGGATTCACGAAATACACGTTCCCTGGATACGAGACCAACTGGCACCACGAGGTGGTGGGACATGAGCTCGATGAAGTCCTCAATGGGAACAACAAGAGCCTGATCATCTGTCTCCCTCCCCAGAACGGCAAGAGCGAGCTCGTCAGTCGTCGCTTCCCTGCGTATGCCCTCGGGAAGTATCCCGACAAGCGCATCATCGCGGCAAGCTATGGTGCGACACTGGCAACGGAGATGAGTCGCGACGTCCAGCGCATCATGTCCACGACCGAGTTCGCGGAGCTCTTTCCTGGCACTCGACTGGGCACCGCCAAGGACGATGAGATTCGCTCCCAGGATGCATTCGACATCGTGGGTCGTCGAGGGAAGTATCGCTCAGTGGGTGTCGGTGGCGGCGTCACTGGTAAGACGGCGGACATCGGCATCATCGACGATCCTGTCAAGTCCAGAGCCGAGGCCGAATCGGAGGTCGAGCGCGAGAAGGTGTGGCGATGGTATCGCGACGACTTCCGCACTCGTCTGTTCGGTGATGAAGGAGCGATTGTCATCCTGTGCACTCGCTGGCACGAAGACGATCTGGTGGGCAGACTGTTGAAGCTCGCCAAGGAGAACCCGAATGCCCGACAGTGGCGTCTTGTCACTCTGCCGGCATTGGTGGAAGCCATCGATCTCCCTCTCCCGTCATACGACCCACGCAAGCTGGGCGAAGCCCTCTGGCCGGCAAAGTATCCGGTGGCGGAGCTCCTGGAGCGTCGTGTTGGCAATGAGTATGGCTTCTCCGCTCTGTATCAGCAGCGGCCTGTTCCTCCTGGTGGCGGTCTCTTCAAACGCGAATGGTTCGAGATCGTGAAGGCGTTGCCGGCCGAATGTCGATTCGTGCGGGCATGGGACAAGGCTGGCACTCAGGGTGACGGAGACTGGACCTGTGGTGTCAAGATGGCCGAGCACAAGGGCATCTTCTACGTCTGCGACGTGATCAGAGCGCAGCTGACCAGTGGTCCCCGCAATGATCTGATCCGCCAGACCGCAGCCCTGGACGGTCCCTCGGTGCCGATTCGGCTCGAGCAGGAGCCGGGCAGCGGTGGCAAGGAGAGCGCGGAGATCTCCATTCGAGAGCTCGCGGGATACGATGTGCGAGCGAAGCCATCGACCGGCGACAAGGTTATTCGAGCGATTCCACTCGCAGCCCAGGCAGAAGCCAAGAATGTCCGACTGGTGGAAGGCCCATGGAACGCGACTTACCTCAATGAGATGTGCACTTTCCCATATGGAGAGCACGACGACCAGGTTGACCCTAGCTCTGCAGCCTTCAATGAGCTCGCTCTGGGACCGAAGCCGGTTGTCGTGCGGAAAGCCATCTGGGGCTGATTTCGCTAGTATTTCACAGCAGTTTCATATACGATAGGAGCCAATTTGATCATTCCCGACTGGACTAAGACTGCAGCGACGGAAGTTGCGCGACGGATTGCCCGCGATGGTGATCGCAGCGACGTCCACACAGCCCAGCAGATCATCGAGAAGCACTGCCCGTTCAAACGAGGAGTGGCTTACGAGGAAGTGTCCACCATCAAGGACGACGAGATTGCCAAGCTCAAGGCGCGCATCGTGCAGCTCGAGAACGAGCTCAACGTGAAGCCGAAGGCCGCGCCAGTCGTCAAGACTCCCACGACAACCTAGCGAGGTTCCTGCATGCCGAAGAAAGCTGCCCCATCCTTCGCGGATTTCCAGAAGATCGACAAGAAGGCCCAGGCGATGTCCAAGGCCGCATGGAAACTGCGTGCTGCCGGCAAGATCGATCAGTCTGAGGCCAAGTTCGATCAGGCCCGTCGGCTTCATTATCAGTCGAAATCCGTCTTGAACGCCTACCATGCCGAGAAGAACAAGCCGCAGCGCCCAGTGCGACGTGGGATGACGAACAACGAGTCCTACAATCGGGCCAGCTACAAGGACGTTGCCACCAGGGCCAAGGCCAAGACTCCTGGAGTTGCGCTGTCCAGTGGCTACAAGTCGGCTTTCACCGGGAAGCCGGTTGCTTCGGCACGATTTGCCGGCGGCACTGGAGGGACCAAGATGTCCCGCGACCAGCTGGCGTCGAGCCTCAGGGCCAGTCGAGCTTCGCTGCTCAGTCCGGAGTATCGATCTGGCACTCAGTCGCTGAGGATCAACGGCTTCACCTCTGACGGGGCTAAGACGCACAGTGCCAGGATGAAGTCATATGGTGCGTTCAAGAATCGCTACGTGGAGCCGAAGAGCCCACACGGAGACGGCGACACGATGCGACGCAGCGGCGGTTCCGTCGTGGCCAAGATGGTCGCGGCCGACAAGGCGCGAGCCGCAGCCGGAACATCCATGGTGCCCACCGGGAAGAAGGACGCCCAAGGTCGCATGATGTTTGCACCAGCCAAACCCACAGGCACCACCGTGACCAACAAGTCTGGCGGCGTCCAGATGACCGGCAATGTGAAGAGCTCTGTCGGCAAATCTGTCTCGATGTCTCAGGTGCTCGGCTCTGCGGGTGCCGCCAAGATGAATGCTGCAGCGGCGGCGGCCAAGGCGCGCACCGCAGCAAACGTGTCTGGGGCCAACGGAGGGGGAACTCCTTCCAAGGCTTCTGGTGGAGCCAAGGGTGGCGGCGGCAAGAAGGGCGGAGGCCGTCGTGGCAACCCGAACCACGGCGCCAGAGGTCGGTTTGTCTGAGATCTGTCCGGAGTGCCAGCAACCCAAGGTGGTGACTCGCACTCCCACCTCAGATGGAAAGTCCCACGTGCGAACGACTCGATGTGCATGCACGATCTACACGTTGCGTGAGGATCTGGTCATTCGACTGATGGAGGATCGAAAGTGATCCAAGAAGCTCCCGTCACGTTCGTCCCCCTGGTGCCCGAGGTCGTTGAGGGCGAGGAGCGACGATTCGTCTTCGTGCTGGTGACTCGAGACGGCGAGCTCGTTGAGCGCTGTCCAGTCCCGCTGATGGAAGCATTACCGGATTGTCTCGTCTGGAGAGAACGCATCTTGTTCACTCTGTTGACAGACGATCACGACATCGATATTGAACACGTCAACTTGGATGACAACGAGATAGCCTATGTCGAGGCGTTGTCATTCACAGTGGGCTAGACAAGGACCAACATGCCTGTAAACACCCCATGTGACGGCTACACGAAGTTCGCTCCCAAGTGGAAGCGACTCCGCGACTGCGAGCACGGTCGCGATGCAGTTCTCGCTGCCGGCAAGCTCTACGCTCCGGATCTCCCTGGTGCAGATGCCGCCGAGAACAAAGCCTATCGCGAGAGAGGCAATTTCTACAACGCGGTGCAGCGCACTGTGTTCGGCATGGTGGGCATGCTCTACTCGAAGGACATGGTCGTCAAGTTCCCCAAGCGGCTGGAGAAGCTGCTGGAGGACATCACTCTGACGTCTGTCAGCGCCGAGATGTTCGCCTTCAATGTCACCAAGGAGACGCTCCTGATCGGGCGTTACGGTGTTCTGGTGGATATGCCTCAGAAGGGTGTCCGTCCCTTCATGACCGGCTACCCTGCGGAAAGCATCGTCAGTTGGAGCACCCAGCAGTTCGGCGGTGACGGCACTCTGACTCGAGTGGTGCTGAAGGAGATGCACGAGGAGACCGATCCCAAGGACGAGTTCGTCATGAAATGCGAGGAGCAGTATCGGGTGCTGTCCCTCGAGGGCGGAATTTACACCCAGCAGCTGTGGCGCAAGGGTGATAAGGACTTCGAGAAGTTCGGCGATCCCATCGTGCCACTTCGACGTGGGATGGCGCTGCCCTTCATCCCCTTTGTGTTCCTCGGCCCTCTCCACGTGTCGGCTGATCTGGTGAAGCCTCCTCTGGAGGATCTGGCCGACGTCAATTTGGCCCACTGGCGCAACAGCGTGGATCACGAGTATGGTCTGCATCTGACGGCGCTCCCCACTCCGTGGGTGTCCGGCATGAAGGCTTCTGGCGGCAAGGATGAACCGTTCAAGATCGGTCCGTCTGTTGTTTGGGAGCTCGACACTCAGGGCTCGGCGGGCATGTTGGAGTTCTCTGGTGCCGGCCTGAAGTCTATCGCCGACTCCATGGAGGAGAAGAAACGCCAGATGGCATCCTTGGGTGCTCGTCTCATGGAGGCGGAGGCCAAGGTGCAGGAGACTGCGACCGCCGTCTCGATGCGTCACGGTGGGGATCATGCCACTCTTCGCAGTCTGGCAATCGCCATCGGGCAAGGGCTGTCCATGTCCTTGCAGATGATCGCTTGGTGGATGGGGACGGAAGCCAAGCCTGAAGAGATCGACGTCACTCTGGAACTCAACAAGGACTTCCAGAATGTCAAGGCCACGTCGGCTGACATCCAGACGGCACTGGCTGCAGTGCAGGCTGGCAAGATCAGCTATGAGACCTTCTGGCATCTCATCCTGACTGGTGGATGGGGACGCGATGGCGTCACCGCCGAGCAGGAGCTCAAGCAGATCCAGGTGGAAGAGCCGATGAACGTTTCGACCGATCCTGAGTTCGTTCGTGAGCCTGGATCGCCGGAGCCCAAGAAGAAACCTGCACCCACAGAGGAAGAGTGATGCCTGTCGAACTGAAGATCACCGTGAACGACGATCGGACCATCTCAGTCAGTGGTCCGATCGATGACAAGATCTACTGCTATGGGCTGCTTGCAGTGGCCCAGGAGTCGATCGCGGCCCACCACGCTCGAGCGGCATCGCAACGGGTGCAGGCTGCATCGGCATCGGATCTCAAGCTGATCAAGCCATGAGAGAGGCCGAGCTCAAGGACGTGCTCGCAGCAGCAGACCACTACGAGGTCAGAGTGGCTGCTGCCTTCCTCCGTGGGGCTGTGAAGCTGCGGCGAAAGCTGCTTCCCATCGAGAAGCTCGCGGACGCCATCTCCATGCGGAGCAAGATCACCTTGCCCGTTGAAGACTCGTTGGAGGAGATGGTGGACATCCTCTTGGCCGCTGAAGCCAAGGGCGTGCGGATTGGACAGCAGAAGCTCGAGGAGACCCTCTCATGACGTTGACCATCGAATCCCAGTTCATCGACGACAAACCCACTGGTAATGTGTGGATGAGAGCGGATGGGCTTCCAGTCTCGAAGGCCACTTTCCTCCGACTGGTGGAGGAATACTATCCCGAGAAGATGGGATGGGGCACCACCTACAAAGACGAAGATGTGCTGGATGTCCCCGAGCCGAAACCGTCTCCATCCACTCACCCAGTGAAGATCAAGCTGGGCCAGAGCTCCGTCGAGGCCTTGCTGAAGATCGGCGATCTCGACATCACCAGCCTGGTGCAGAAGGTGAAGCTGCAGGCCGGTGCTGGCAAGCTGACCACTGTGCAATTCCAGCTCACCCATCTGGGCAAGGAAGGCGAGATCGAGATCGAGAGCAAGATGGAGGTCGAGGTCATCACTCGTGGTCATCGATTCCGCCTCCTGGAGATCGAGAAGCTCCCAGAGAAGCACCACGTCTGGGCCAATGGTGCAAACGTCTGCAACTGTGGCGAGCAGCGCAAGCCTGGATACGAGAACGTGTGTAACGCTCCTCCTGGGTGGCCAGGCGTTCCCTCGGAGCCGGTCTGCTTTGTGAAGGAGCCGCGATGAAGCGCCGAGTAATCGCCAATTTCTTCAACAAGGTCAATCCACCGACTGGTGGAGACCCCAACCACGTCAAGAAGTCGCCAGTCCTGGATGGACAGAGCTACATCTCCCATCAGGGACGCCAGCAGCGTCTCCGTCGGCTGCGACAGTTGTGCGCCAAGACGCTGCGATCGAAGGATCCGGGTCTGATGGAGGCCGTCGAGCGAGTGCGAGTGGCCACCTCCACTGAAGCCACCCCGGAATATGGGTTTCTGTTCCTGATCAATCGGGCCCAGATCATCTCAGAGGAGAGTGGAGTTGATCTCGCTCTGGCGATGTCCATCATGATGGACCAACTGATCGAGCTCGTGACACAGACGGCTCCCACTCAAGTGATGATCGGCGACACGGATGTCACCGAACACGTCCAGGGTGTCACAGCCGAATTGGAACCTCAGTCATGAAGCGACGCACCTTCTTCCAGTCGTTAGTAGCTCTGGTCGTTGGGTTGAAGTTTGCTCCGATCGAGGCTGCATCAGTCCCAACTGCAACGATTGGGCAGACAGTAGACATCGTGGTGGGAGGTGAACGATTCGGTGGGATGATCACCGTGGTTGCCCAACTGGACGGTAAAGAGATTGCTCGACAGATCGTCCCTCTGATTCCAGGAGTCATGGAGTATCAATTGCTCCCACCTGTGCCCGGTAAACGATACACTCGAGTCGAAGTAGACCTGTCTTACGACATGTCGAAGATCTGCTCGCAGTTTAACTGCTTGCCCTCTGAAGCCGTTACCACCCTGAAATCACATGGATAGACGTGGGTTCCTTCGCACCCTCGGGCTTGTAGGAGCCGGGATGGCTCTCGACCCAGAGCGTCTGCTCTGGGTGCCTGGGCAGAAGACGATCTTCATCCCAAGTCCATCAGTATCGCGACTCAGCAATCTTGATCTCATGGATTTCATCGTGCGAGAAGGTCTAACGACGATGCGGCGGTCCCTGGATGCTTCGATGTATCTCAATCGGCAATATGGGCTGAGCGCCACTCTGCACACTGGGGACATCCTCCGTCATGGCTAAAGCTGCTCTGAAGAAAGTTCTCCCAGGTTTCTCTGGTCTGAACCCCGAGGCGGAGGCCGCTGCCAAAGCCCAGACCCACAAGTTGATCGTGTCGATCTCAGAGGAGACTCGAGCGAACATCCGCAACCTGATCGCACGATCCATCCGAGATGGCATCGCACCGCGAGACGCGGCCAAAATGATCCAGGGTATGGTGGGCCTCACTCAGCGGCAGGGTCAGGCCACGATGAACTACCGCGAGACTCTGGTGAAGCAAGGTCTCACATCGAAGCGAATTGAGATCCTCACTCAGAGATACGCCGACAAGCAGCTTCGCTCGAGAGCGGAGATGATCGCTCGCACTGAGACCATGCGAGCTCTCAACGATGGGCAGAAGTCTGCGTGGGTGCAGGCCCAACGAGAGGGTCTGCTCGGTCCAGATGCACGCAAAGAGTGGATGACTGTGGATCAGGCCTGCTCACTCTGTGGCCCAATGAATGGTCGCACTGTGCTCCTGAAGGACAGTTTCGGTATGCCCGATCCGCCGGCACATCCACGATGCAGGTGCTCTCTCGGGATTCGTCCAGGAGACGTCTCCAGATGAGAGGCGCTCTCGAGCCCGAGACGGCACGCAAGCACATCAATGACCGTAACCCTTGATCGCTTCGAGATCGTTGCTCTCCGAGCCTCCGATTGACCCGAGAAAGCACCGTATGATCACAGACGATCGCCGTAAGACCCCAGAAGACCGCCGAGAGCAGGATCGACCCTCTCCAGAGCGGCGGAAGGGTGGTCGCCCACCGAAACCAGAGTCGGAGCGCCTGAGCGAACAACTGCCTCTCAGAGCGACCAAGGAGGAGGCCGATCTGGTCATTCTCCGAGCACGGCGCATGGGTCTCACCACATGTGCATACCTGCGGCTGAAGATGCGTGAGGTTCTCGCAGCCGAGGTTGATAATAACGGAAACCCCACTGTTTCGGCTTGACTTCCAACTCGTAAACCCGGATACTTGGAGACGTTCACATGAAGGCTGTCCTTACCTCACTGTCTGATGTTGCTGAAGCCCTGCGCGGCGAATACGAGGAGCGCGGCGGCAAGTTCTACCTCAAGGTGGAGGGTGATTACGCCCCATTGGTCGAGGCCAATGCCCGCGTCGTGGAGTTCCGCGACAAGAACATCGCGTTGCTGAAGGAAGTGGACGATCTCCGTCCCCTGAAGGGCATCGCCGAGAAGTTCAAGGACATCGACCCGGATGCGGCTCGTGTTGCTCTGGAGAAGGTCAAGGCGCTCGGCAAGAAGGGCGTTGACAGCGCCGACGACGTGGACAACAAGTTGAAGCAGATGCTCGAAGAGGCCATGAAGCCGGTCAAGGAAGCCTTGACTGCTGCTGAAGCCAAGGAGCGTGCTGCTGAAGCTCGTGCCAACGAGCTCACCTTCACCACGACCATCGGCCAGAAGGCCAAGGCCGCTGGTGCCCAGGACTCGGCTGTCGAGTATCTCGCCAGTCTCGCCAAAGACGACTTCGAGATCAAGGACGGCAAGGTCCTCCCGAAGACGGGCAAGTTCAGCAAGGAAAAGCCAGGCGATCCGCTGAGCGTGGATGAATGGCTGAAGGACGTGGCTGTGGAGCGTCCGTTCGCGTTCGCTCCCTCGACGGGTGGTGGCGCGAAGCCGGCACCGGCAACCACTGGTGGAGCTCCTACCCTGAAGACGGGACAGACGCTCCTGAAGAACCCGACGCCGCAGCAGTTGGGCGAAAACGCGAAGGCCATCAAGGCCGGCACCGTCGTCGTCGAATTCGAGGAAGCAAAGGCAAGTTAAGACATTCACCATAGGTGGAGGGAGGCTCGGGGAGTCTCCCTCCTGACTCTGAGTCTGGAGTCCGGTCCCGGTGGGACTGCTTGGGATTAACTTTTCCAAGGAGTCTCACACAATGGCAGCAATCGTTACGACCAACATCCTCGCCACGCTCGTGGCGATGGGCCTCGACACCCTCCGCGATCGTCTTGCACTCGTCCTCGTGGCCAATCGCGAATACGAGCGCATGATCACCGGCGCCACTCGTGGCGGCACCGTCAACGTCGCCGTTCCGGCATCGGTGGCTGCGCGCACCGTCTCGCCCGACGTCGTCCCTCCCGCCGTCACGACCGTGACGCCCACCAGCGTGCCGATCACGCTGGACCAGTGGAAGGAAGCCCCGTTCGCCATGGACGACAAGGGTCTGATCCAGGTGCAGAACGGCATCCTCCCGATGCAGGCCGCGGAAGCCGTCAAGTCGGTCGCCAACACGATCGAGGACTACCTCTGGTCCTTGCTGCAGGCGAAGATCAGCAACTACGCTGGCACCGCCGGCACCACCCCGTTCGGCTCGGGCCTCGATGACTTCCTCGCGGCCGACAAGCAGCTGAACGACAACCTGGCCGATCCCGAAGATCGCTTCATGATCCTGAACACCGCCGCCAAGGCGAGTGCGATGGGTCTGCGCGCCATCCAGGACGCGTCGTTCCGCGGCAACAAGTCGGACTCGCTCATCAACGGCGAGATCGGCGATGTGCTCGGCGCTCGCTGGCTGATGTCGCAGCGCGTCCCGAACCACGTCTCGGGCACCCTCGCTGGTGTCGGCACCACGGTGACCGGCGTCAACGCCATCGGCGCGACCGTGATCGCGCTCTCGGGCGGTGCGAGCGGCACCATCCTGGCCGGGGACATCATCGACTTCGGCGTCACCAACGCCATCACCGGCGTCCTCGAGACCTACAACGTGGTGAGCTCGGTCGGCGGCGCGACGCCCTCGTCCGTGACCATCGCGTCCCCCGGTCTGAAGACCGCCACCGCCGGTGCCGAGGTGGTCTCCATCAAGGCCAGCTTCAAGCAGAACATCCTGCTCCAGCGGCACTGCCTGGCGTTCGCCATGGCTCCCCTGGTCGACACCGTCCAGGTTCCCGGCGCGACGCTGCAGCAGGTCGCCATCGACGAGGTCTCGGGCCTCAGCCTCCGCCTGGAGGTTTCCCGCCAGCACCGCCAGGTGCAGTGGAGCTTCGACGCGCTCTACGGTGGCGCCGTCATCCGGCCGCAGCTGGGCTGCTGGCTGGCCGGTTAAACCTCGATCCACTGGCCGACTGGAGCACAACCCTCCAGTCGGCTACTCTCTTGCTGATAATCAGCTGGAGGGCGAGCTCTAGGCTTGCTCTTCATAAGGAAGGACGGTTCACATGGATTCTCGCCTCTATCCGCAGGGTGCCCAGGCTCCCAAATCCCGCACCATCAGCAACGTCTTCGTGGACTTCGGCGTCGCGAAGTTCCAGCGCACTCGGGTGACGTTGGCCCAGTTGAACGCTGGCTTCACGTTGCTGCCGGCGCTGCCTGGTGTCCGTTGGCGCATGACCGACATGGCGATGATCGCCATCGGCGGCGCAGCCACTGCCGGCACGTCGGCCAACATCATCGGCACTCGGTCGGCCGCTGCAGTGCAGCTGCTGGTCACCGCCATCGCCGCGCTGACACGCAGCGCACTGGTGCGGGCCGGTGCGACCAACGCAGTCATCCTGGCCGACGGTGCGTCGTTCACGGCCCTCGACGCCAACACGGCGATCACGACCATCACTGTCGGTTCGGCCATGACGACCATGACCCACCTCGACATCTTGCTCGGCTACGTGGCCGACCAGGCGTAAATCATGCCCATCTCCGCCCTCGTCACAGACGCTGGTGCTGCAAACGCGAACGCATACGTGTCGCGTTCAGTTGCAGATCAGTATCATCTGGACCATCCTCAATTTGGGACGACGGCGGCAACTGGACTCTGGTCGGCGGCAACTGCCGACCAGAAAGATGCAGCGATCTTGTGGGCCACCAAGCTCCTGGATCGCTTGTTCGTCTGGAAGGGCTCGGTGGTCACTGAGACCCAGAAGCTCCTCTGGCCGCGATCCGGTCTGGTGGATGTCAACGGGTGGAACGTGCTGAGTCTGACGGCGATCCCGGAGCAAATCCAGTGGGCCACTGCCGAGTTCGCTCGGCAGCTTCTGGTGAGCGATCGTCTGGCGGATTCGGACATCGAGACCCAGAAGATCAAGTCGCTGAGCGCTGGCTCTGTGTCGCTGACGTTCGGCGATGGGGTCACCGCAAAGCAAGTTCCCGATGCAGTGGTGGAGTTGATCCCTGGCGAGTGGGGATATCTGCGCGGAACCAAAATGCGCAAACTGGAGCGAGCATGAAGAATTACTTACAACTGCTCTTGGCCGTCATGGCCGTCGTGGCGGTGTCGTTGATGGCACCAGTGCAAGCCCAGGATCCCACCGCGATGCCGGTGGCCTACAGCTTCGAGGCGGTCACCATGGATGCGACTGCAGGCGGCATCGGATTCACAGCCTCTACCCTGACGGTTCAGGGACAGCAGATGCGATTCTGTGAGGGAGTGGTCGAGACCGCCGTCGTGCGCTATCGAGTGGACGGTTTGGGTGCGCCCACTGCACTGGTGGGACGCCTGACGACTGTGGGCGAAAAGGTCCGAGTGGATGGATTTACCAATCTGACCAGATTCCGCGGGTTCCGAACTACCGGCACCAGCGGTGTCATCCAGTTCACTTGTTATCGGTAACTCATGTCAAGTCTCCTGCGTAACGGCGTCGCGGTGTTGGACAAGGTTGTGACGGGCTTAGGTTTGCCCTCCACGATTACTGTCTATCCGTGGATCGCTGCCGGCACGTAT
>Ga0181339_1000195_pt1 | contig 13530 bp, 21 predicted proteins | sample Sp13VDMM110DD_FD_130101 | JGI IMG/M metagenome (GOLD analysis project Ga0181339, IMG submission 130101) | Freshwater viral communities from Lake Michigan, USA - Sp13.VD.MM110.D.D | ecosystem: Environmental > Aquatic > Freshwater > Lake | place: USA: Michigan | collected 2013-04-23 | reverse complement strand
GCCTCGGCGAGCAGGGCGGCGGCAGCGGCGCGTTTCTCCTGAGCGATTTTCTCGGGCGATTGTTCGCCTGCGTTGTTCACGGCGGCGTCGAACGTCGAGCCGTCATAGTTTTTATACAGACCCTGCGAGCCAATCGTGAACGTGATTTGAGGCGATGCGTTTCCGCAGTCGGTGCCGTAAACGAGCACGTTCAAACTGACTTTGGCATATTGGTCTTTGGCAAATAGCGTTTGAACTGTTTTTGCGCGCTCAATGATGAACGCGATGACCTGCGCTTCGGTGATAGTGTCGGGCGTGGAACTCATGGTGATTTTGATTGTGGAACTTGCTGCGTTGCAAAATGCCGAGACTTGGCGAGAGCGCGCTTCAAGCAACTCGCGTTGCGTCTCGGGATGCGGCAACTGCCGCACCGTGCTCGCCCCTGTCACGGGCGAGGTCGGTGCGTCAGGCGATGCGGCGCTCCCATCGATAGCAGAAATCATAGAATCCGTTGAACATGAGTTCGGCGTAACGGTCGGGGCCGAGGTTTCCGCGAGCGCATTCGGGAGACACCTCAAAATCGCGGCCTTCGTAGTTCAAAATCCAGATCGTGAATTTCATGCAGTTGGTTTTTCTCTCGGCCTTTTCTCCGGTGATTCGGAGGTGGAACGGCTTCGATGGGCTGAGACAATTCCAATACTTGCACGATTGCGAGAAAAATCGTGCAAGCATTGAAAGATTTCCGCGTTTCACCTCTCAAAACAGGGCCAAAGATTTTTGGCACGCGCGCCAATTTTGCGCCGGTTTTTAATTTTACGCTTGCGCGCCGCGTGTAATGACACCTTGTTGAGCCTCTGAACAGCACGAGAATTATGAGCCGCCTCACCTCTTACCGGGTGGGGCGGTTTCATTTTTGAGTTTACAAGCTCACGGCGCGCGGCTTGGTTGCGCTCACGACTAATTCTCGTGCGTAGGCTCCTCGCAACGGAGTAACCTCTCAGCCGTTAGCGCGACTAGGAGGAGTTGAGATTTGGGGCAACGTCGCCGACTGACGACCACAAAGGGAATAAGAAAGCCGTAAGTGCCTCCCCTCCGAGCTAAAAAAGCGGTGACGGACTCACCGGACAATCTGACTCCACCGAAAAGCGGAACTCCTTCGGGATATTCCGAGCCGACAGCCAAGCCGAGAGCAGTTCGACAAGATCGAAACTCTCCGCGGGCGACTGCCCGCGTAGCAATAAAGTCGGTGTGTTCGCATGAGCCGAAGCGCAACGCAGCACAAAGTTTCAATCATTGCACAAATGTCTTTACACGCGCGCCGAAGCCTGAAACGGTGCGCACGTCGCAGGCAGTTCCACTTTCCGCCGCGACAATGCTTATGCCTAACAACACCCGCATCCAAGACCTCCCTCATTCCGAACGTCTAGCCAAGCTGGTCGAAATTACCCCCGTCGTTGAGGTGATGATGGAGCGCGATCTTCCTTTCGGCCGGCGCATATACTACGGCCTGCCATTGTATCAGTCTTTTGGGATGACCAAGCGCGCCGCTCTGCAAGACGGGAAAAGCGATTGGCTGATGCTTTTGGGGTGCGATTTAAAAATATGAGCCCTGCCGCCAACACCGGCAGTGAGCCAACGGCGAGGACGGACGCTCGCACTCGCCCCTGAGATTATCGCCGTTGGCTCTGATGCCATGGTTCTGCTCTAATTTTAACGATGCATACCACCTACAAATTCCGCCTCTACGTCCAAACTCCCGACAACCAAGAGATGCGCTCTGCCTTCGACGTGGACGCCCATGTCGCTCGTGATGCCGGCTGGGAGCCCTACGACCTGTGCGGCGATGCGATGACCGCAGCAATCGCCGACGGTGTGACCAGCCTCGGCGCACAACGCATCGACACCGAGCGCGAAAAGCTCGCCGCCGACATTTCGCGTCAGCTCACCGCGCACATCATGACCGCGATCAAAGCTCGCGACCTGCGTAACGGCTATCCGCAGAACTCGCACAGTGAGCCACGCGGCCCCAATCTCTCGAACACATGAAAACTTCACAGAATAAGGACGGAGCCTTGTCCGCGTTGGCTCTACGGCTGGTTCGGCTGGCTTGGGTTCCGTGCTACGAATACGCGCTCGCCGAACGCTCCCGCGTGATGCTCTGGATCATTTGGTGCATCTTCGCACGCATCGACACTGACCGCCCGTTTTACGCGCCCGCGCTGCGCCCGTGGCTGTGGAAGTGCCGCAAATGCGGGAAGACCTTCCCGCGCAACCGCTCATTCTCGACGACCACGCACAACGACAGCGAATGCACTGCTTTGCCGAACGCGGAGATCAGCCACGACCGCGAACGGAGAAAAGACGCATGAAACCCACCGCAGAAGCACTCATTGAAGAGGCATACAAACGCGGTCGAAAGGCCGGACGTGAGGAAGCCGCGCGCGAACTCGCCCCGTGCAAAACCGCAGGCACAGTCCCGGTCGTTGCTGCTGTAGCGACTGGTTCTCTTCCGGGGTGGGCCGTCGATATTCTGGCGGAAAGCTGGCACGTCTCCGCAATCTTCGAGGGAAATAAACACGTCCGCGCGACACTCGACCGATGCCTCAAAGAACTGCGAGCGGCGCAGGCCCGTGCGAATAAGCGCCAGCCGGAAGAGAACACTGAGGTGAGCCGCGGCGCGTAGCGCCGTTGGCTCTACCGTCTGGTTAGCCTCCGATTTTATGACCTTCGAACAACAGCACATCGTAAACTTCTCCGGCGGGCTCTGCTCTTTCTGGGCGGCTGCACGCGTGATCGCGAAACACGGGAAAGAAAACGTCACGCTGCTCTTCGCGGACACATGCATGGAAGACGAAGACCTCTACCGCTTCAACGAAGAGGCTAGCGCCTACCTCGGCGTGCCGCTCACGCGCATCGCAGACGGACGGACTCCATGGGAACTCTTCGAGGACGAACGCATGATGGGAAATCAGCGCATAGCCCGCTGCTCGAAAGTGCTCAAGCAGGAGCTGATCGACAAATGGCGGCGCGCTCACTGCTACGAGATGGCTACCACGATATACGTCGGGATGGACTGGACGGAAGGACATCGGCTCGCGCGGATGCGGGCGGCGCTGCCCGGCTGGAAGGTCGAAGCTCCGATGCTGTGGGAGCCTATCTGGGACAAGCAGCGCATGATGTGCGAACTCTCGAAAACTGGCATCGCTCTACCGCGCCTCTACACTCTCGGATTCCCACACAACAACTGCGGCGGCTTCTGTGTGAAGGCTGGGATGGCTCACTTCGCGCACTTGCTGCGGGTAATGCCGGAACGCTTCGCGATGCACGAAGCAAAGGAACAGGAGATGCGCGCCAAGCTGGGCGACGTGAGCCTGATGAAAGATCGCCGCGGCGGGGTGACTCGCACGCTGACCATGCAACAACTTCGCGAGCGCGTGGAGCGTGGCGAAGAATACGACAAACTAGAATGGGGCGGCTGCGGCTGCTCCATGGACTACGCCGAGCCCGTCTTGGCTAACAAGGCAGATACGACGACTTTAGCGAAATAACTCCCGCTTATGCTTACCGCCCTGCTCCGCTATCCACGCCGCGAACGTAGCGCCATTGCTCAAGCATGGGCGCGGCGCTCGCACGCTGCGCAGTCTGAGGCACGCATCGCACGCGGGCAAGATGCTGACACGGTGCGCCGTCGCGCGCTGCACGATGCGCGCGGTCAGCTTGTGCGCGAGGGCGTGACGTATTTCGGCAACGGTCGCGTCATTCCGTGGGAGGTGCGTCGCTCGCTCATTGGGCGCGTCGATCAATTTGACATCATCGTCAGCGGCTACGTGTGGCGCACCTGTGGCGCTCGCCGCGTTAATGCCATTTTCAGCGCCCGCTTGGTAGCCGCAGCCTAGAATGAGAAAACCTGCCAAGGAAACAAACACTGCGTAGCGAGAGTAGCGGGCGCTGATTCCCTCTTGCGGTGAGGCGCGCACGACGCGTCAAGGCGGGCGACAGGTTTGACGCTCGGCGCGTGGCATGACCACGCAAAGCACTCGCCGCACCTTCGCCACGCAGTTCACCGGCTCAGTCGATAAAACGGCGGGCATCATTCGCGGCGTCGCCGTCATTACGGCGGGCATTGCCAAGGGGCACGGCGAGGAAGTCGATGCGGTCACGCTGTCGCAGGTTGCCGAGTGCGCGCGCAGCTTCGCGGGCGGGCTGAAAGTGGTGGACCGACACACAAAAAGCTCCGACTCAATTTTCAGCACGACGGGAACGCTGCGGAATTTCCGCGTTGAAGACGGCAAGGTGCGCGCCGACATGCACATTCTCGCCACCGAACCAAATCGCGACAAGTTGCTCGAAATGGCTGAGACGATGCCCGACACGTTCGGGCTAAGCATCGCGTTCAGCGGTCCGACCGAGACGCGCGACGGGCGCAACTTCGCGCGCTGCGCCGAAATCTACAACGCGGCGCTGGTCGATGTGCCTGCAGCAAATCCCACGGGGCTTTTCTCGGCAAACGTGGAAGTTGAGACGGAGGTGAAAGTTGACGCAACCGGCGCTGGTAACTTTCCACCCACCATGACGCCCGACGAAATCCTTAAACAATGCGGCGCGCTGATCGCCTCCGCCACGACCGAACTCGCTTCCCGTCTCGCCAACGCTGAGACGAAACTCTCCGCGATGGAAGGCGGTATGAAGTCCGCCACCAACGCCGTTACCGAGTGTTCGGCGAAGATCGACGCCACGGTAAAAGAGTTTACCGCCAAACTCGGCGACGAAAACAAGCGCATCGAACTCACGGCGCAGACCGTCGCCAAGGAATTTGCAAAGCACGTCGGCACCTCTGCCGGTGTTCGCACCGATGGCGCGGCTGGCAACGGCACGCCCCCGGCTCCGTCCGCCGCCGACACTTTCGAGGCCACCGCCAAGAAACATTTTGCCGCGACGAAATCGCAGGCAAAGGCGTTCGAGCTTTCGATTGCCGAAGACCCGAAAGGCTACGCCGCTTTCCGCGCCGCGAACCGCGACATCAAGTTTGCCTGAGCGACCGCACCGCTTCCGCCCGCACCTCTCACCGCACACGCTAACCAATCACGAACATGGCAACAGCCAACAATCTTACCCGCACCTTTCCGGTCACCGTTGCGATGAGCAAGGGCACCGTCGTCCAGCTTCACACCGACGGCAACATTCGTCCGAATCCGATCAATCAGTTCGGCATCGGCGTGTTGCTCGAAGACTGCACTGCCAACGCTTTCGAGAATCCCGCCGTGCGTCTCTGGGGCGCGGGCACCGTTCCCGTCATCGTAACCGGCACGCCGCTCACCGCTGGCAATACGCTCTACGCCGTTACGGGCGGACAGGTCGCCGGCACTAACGGATTCATCGGTTCGACCAACGCAGGCCGCATCGTCGGCGTGCTCATCGAAACCACGGGCGCATCGCAGAACGGCAATCTGTTCGAGGCGCAGATGTTCACCTCCATCGGCGCGTAAACGACGCCGCCGCACCGCACTCACACAACGCACCGCACGCACAGCAATCCTCTAAACTTTACCCACCATGCAATCACTCGGCGGCACACAACTTCGGGCAGACCTTCGCGGCGTCGCGGAAGAAGCCTACCTCCAAAGCGAACTCTACATCGGGCCGAAGGTTCTCCCTCCGCTCCCGGTCACGGCGAAGTCGGGTCAATATCCCTACATCTCCGTCACCTCTGGCTCGCTGCTCCGCAACGAAGTCAAGCGTCGTGGCCCCGGTGCGAATTACGCGCGCATTGCCCGCTCGTTTTTCAACGACAACTACACCTGCCTCGAATACGGCATCGAGGCTCCGGTGGACGACAGCAATGCTGCCGACGTTGCGCGCTTCTTCCCGCTCGAAGCCACCGAGACGCGCCGCGCGCTTGGTCAGGTGCAGCTCGCGCACGAGATTCGTTCCGCCGCCAAGGTGTTCGACCCGTCCGTGTTCGCGCTGACCACCTCCGCGACGGCTTACACCGCCGCCAACCTCGCGACGTTCGACCTCGGCCTTGACGTTGACACCGCGAAGCAGGCGATTGCCGCTCGAGGCGAATCGACCGAAGGACTCACCGCCGTGATGTCGCTGTCGATGTTCAACCGCGTGCGCGCCTCGACCCGCATCCAGAACCGCATCCGTGGCACCATCTCGACCGACTCGCAGCTCGTGCTCACCCGCGAGGCGCTCGCTCAGTGTCTCGACCTCAAGGAAGTGCTCGTTGGCGCTGCCGCCTACGACACCAGCAAGCAGGGCGCGGCCTCGCCGGTCATGTCCAACATCTGGTCCGACACCTACGTCTGGATCGGTCGCTGCGTCCCCGGTGGCACGCAAGAGCAATACTTCAACGGCTCGACGGGTTTTACCCTCTACTGGAACGAAGATGCCGCAATCTTCCAAGTCGAGAGCTACCGCGAAGAAGACATTCGCAGCGTGATCATCCGCGCTCGGCAGAACACCGCCGAGAAGATCGTGATGGCGTCGGGCGCTCAGTTGCTCGTCACGCAATACAGCTAAGCGATTTTTGGGACTGGGTTGAATTTACGCCAAGCCGCCTCTGCAAAGGGGCGGCTTTTTTGTGCCTGTTGCCAAAAACGTCGTGACAAAAGCGCGCGAGCGTGTTCTCGGTTGCGAATGGCGAAAACGACGAAACGCAGCGAACTCGCGCCGCTCTCCGCAAAGTTGAAGCTCAATCGGGTGCTGCTGCCGACGCAGCGCGTGCGCCCCGAGACGATTGCGAAACTCGAACGGATGCGCCCGACGCACAAGGGAATCGGCAAGGCGATTGATTTCGCCGTGGAAGGAGCGAAGGAATGAGCACGCCGCGCATCTCGCTTTGTGTCATCACCGGCAACGAGGAGCCTGCCGTCATCGGTTTTCTCGACTCGTTCGCGGGCGCGTTCGACGAGCTGTGCATGGTGCGCGCTGTCGGAAGCACGAAGCCGGACAAGACGCTGACGCTGGCGAAAGATTGGTGCAAGAAGCACGGCAAGGCGTGCGTGCTCGGCACCTACGAAAACGCGGCGGGCGAAGCGCGCGAGTGGCCGCACGTTGACGATTTTGCTGCGGCGCGAAATCAGGCGTGGGGCATGGCGACGGGCGACTGGCAACTGTGGGCGGATCTCGACGACTTGCTCGTGCCGCAACGCGGCGACGTGCCGGGAGGCGCTGAACTGATTCGCCTTTGCGCGGGCGCAGGCTCGCACGATTATTTTTTCTTCACCTACGACATTCGCGGGCAGAACGAAAAGAACGTGCGCGAGCGCCTGTTCCGTCGCGGGATTGCGCGCTGGGTGAATCCGCTACACGAGACGCTCCGCGAGTTCCCGCAGGTCGAGGGCGCGCCCGCACGTCGCGCGCTGATTGAGGAGCGCGTGGTGTTCGAGCACGCGCCGCAGGCTGGCAAGGAGCGCGACCCGATGCGCAACCGGCGCATCATGGAGTTTCACACGCGCTATGTGAACGCCTACGCGTTCGAGCTTCACCGGGAATTTTACTATGAATGGGCGGCGAGCAAGAAACCGGAGAGCGCCGAGGCAGCGACGAAATGGGCCGAGCTGACGCATCAAACCGACTGCATGCCTGAGCAGCGGTATGACGTATTTCTCCACCAAGCGCACATTGCCGCCGAAAAAGATTTGGAACACGCGCTCGATCTGTGCTGGCAGGCTGTGCGCATCAACCCAAAATGCCGGGACGCGTGGGGCGACTTGGCGGAATACGAGATGCGGCTAGGACGCGGCGCGCGTGCGGCTGTGGCCACGGGTTTTATGCAGTCGATTCCGAAAGCGCCAACGAGCGGATACCCGCAAAGCGTGAAATATTTTGGCTATCACGGCGCGCATCTGCGGGCGCGTTCGCTGCGCGCGGCAGGCAAGCACGATGACGCGGCGAAGGTGGAGGCGACACTTTTCGAGAAGCACGGCAAACGCATCTCGCTTCTGCACGCGACGCGCGGGCGACCTGAGCAAGCGATTGCGACGCGCGAGACGTTTTTCCGCGCGGCGAACAACCCGCTCGGCGTCGAGCACATCTTCGCAATCGACGCGGACGACGCCGAATCGCTGGCGAAACTAGCGCATTTCCGGCACGTCGTGGTAAAAGAGCCGCGCGGGTGCGTGAAGGCTTGGAACGAGGCGGCGGCGGCGTGCAGCGGGCATGTGCTGGTGCAACTGTCGGACGATTGGTTGCCGTGCCACGCGTGGGACGATTTGGTTTGGGATGCGTTGGCAAACGCTACGCGCGTTCGGTCGCTGGTGAAGATCGACGGCGAGGTTCAGCCGGAAACGATTGGCGGCACATCGCTTGTCTTGGCGATTCACGACGGCCATCGCAACGACGCGCTGCTGTGCATGGCGATTCTCACGCGGGCGCGCTATGATCAGCAGCGAGATGAAGACCCCGAGGCGGATTTTGAGGAGCGCACGCACTTTGGTCCGGCGTATTTGTTTCATCCCGATTATTTCGGCGTTTTTTCGGACAACGAATTCACGGTGCGCGCGTATGCGGACGGCGTTGTTGTGCAGGCGCAGCACATTACATTAGAGCATCGTCACCCGATCTTTGCGGGCAAGCCCGTCGAGCAATGGGACGAGACGCACCGCAAGCAGAACGCGCCCGAACGCTACGCCGAGGGGCTGGCGATCTTTCAGCGCCGCAACCCACAACACGCACAAAAATGAATCCGCAGATCGAAGAACTGATTTTGCAAGGCTGGCGCGTCACGAGCGACGGGCCAACCGGCACGCAGTTGCAAGCGCCGAAGCGCATGAAAAACAGTGATCTCGTCGCCATGTTCGCGGGCGTCGTGCTCATTCCGTTTTTCGGCATCGGGCTTTTCATCATCGGTGCCGCCGTCATCGACTACGTGCGCCGCAAACCCGAGACGAAGTTTATTTTCAAAGTATGAATCCAGAAACCAAATTGTGCGGCGTCGCCGTCGCCATCGGCGTGCTTGGGTGCGCGCTCATCGTCGCGGGACTCGGCGGACCACGCACGCCGCTCGCCTCGCTCGCTGTCGGCGTCGTGTGCGTTTGCGTCGCGCTGTCGCTGTTCACCGTGGCATGGAGGGACAGATCGTGAGCAATCCGCACCACATCACGCATTGCGCGCTGCGTCTAGGTGACAATCTCGCCGCGCTCCATTTCCTGCGCTCGCTCGCACTCTCGAATCCGTCGCACCGCTTCACGCACTACGCGCACCTGTGCTATGTTGCGCAGCTTTCGGAGGTGGTTTGCGACCTGCGCAACCTGCAAGTGTGTAGCCTCGAAAGCGTGAGCGAGTCGGTGAACAGCGCGGGCGGCTTTTGGAGCATGAAACCGCGTTTCGCATCGCTCGACCTCTGGAAAAATGCGCATGGGCATTGGGAGCGCCACCCGCTGCGGCTCGACTACGCTCAATTTTACTTTGCTTTCTGCGCGCAAAAGGCGCGGGCAATGGGACTCACGCCCGAAATCTGGCGCACCGATCAAATCCCGTTCGACTATCCCGCGCTGACGGCGTGGCAGTATGAGCCGTTCGACGTGCTCGTTGTGAACTCGCCGCCCATGAGCGGACAGTTCCCGGCCTACAACGAGGGCGAAATGAACCGGCTCGTCGGCGCACTTGTCGCGCGCGGGCTGCGCGTCATCACGACGGCGCACACGCCGCACCCGTGCGGTTGCACAAAGGATCACGGTCTCACCGTCTCACAGATCGGCGCGTTGTCTCACTTCTGCAAATACATCGTCGCCGTTTCCACCGGCCCGAGCTGGCCGACCTTCAACACCTTCAACGCCGAGAGCGTCGCGCTGCGCGTCGTGCTCATCGAAAAAGAGCAGGTGATGATTTCGCCTCGCACCGTGAACGTGAACAACGTGAGCAGCGCGCGGCATGAACTCAGCATCGCGGGAATCCTATGACCTACAAAGAATCACTCACCGCCGCGATGACGGCACTAGGCCGCGACCCGCTGACGTGCTTCCTCGGATACGGCGTCACGAACGACAAGGCAGGCGGCACGCTCGCGGGCGTGTCAGCCGAGCAGCTCATCGAAACGCCTGTTGCCGAAAACCTCATGGCGGGGCTGGCAATCGGCATGGCGCTGACGGGACGACGCCCGCTCGTGTATTTCGAGCGGTTCGACTTTGTGCTCAACGCTGCCGATGCCATCGTGAACCACCTCGACAAAATGGCGCTGATGAGTCGCGGCGAGTTTTCGCCTGCCGTCATTCTGCGCTGCGTCGTGGGCAACACGCGCAAGCCGCTGTTCACGGGCGAAACGCACACGCAAGATTTCACCGACGCGTTTGCGTCGATGCTGCGCATGCCTGTGCTGACGTGCCACCACGCGTCGCACGTCGAGAGCATTTACGCGCAGGCGCAAGAGGCGCAGGCGTGCGGAGGCTCAACCATGATCGTCGAATACAAGGACTTACTGTGAGCGCAAAAACGAGCGAGCTGATCAAAGCAATCCGAGCGTTGCCGAATGGCGAAAATATCCCGTGCATTTATCAGGCGCACATGGCGGCAATTCGGACTGAGGACGAATTGCAGCACGCGCGCAAAGTTGTGCATGAACTTTTCGAGTTGCTCGAAGGTTCGTGCGAGGGGCCGGGATTGCACAACGAAAGGGAATGGGAGATAAAAGGGTTGCTCACGTTGTGGGGATTTTATCCGAGCAAAAACCAAACCGAGGAAACACCATGCGCGCCGCAGTCCTGACCGAACTCAACGCACCGCTAACGCTTGCTGACGTCGATCTTCCCGAGTCGCTCGGATACGGGCAAGTGCTCGTTCGCGTGCTTGCCTCTGGCATTTGCGGCGCGCAGCTCCAAGAAATTCGCGGCGAAAAGGGCGGGCCGTTGCCGCATTTGCTGGGACACGAGGGCTGCGGCGAGGTGGAAGCCATTGGCCCCGGCGTCACGCGCGTGAAGGTGGGCGAGCGCGTCGTGATGCATTGGCGCACGACGGCAGGCATAGCGTCCGCCTTTCCGCAATACACGTTTCGCGGCGCGCCCATGACGAGCGGACTCGTGACGACGTTCTCGGAGAAAGCCGTGTGCTCGGAGAATCGTCTCACGCCAATTCCGAAGGACACGCCCGTTGAGCTGGCTACGTTGCTCGGCTGCGGGCTGTCCACGGCGCTCGCCACTGTCGAGAGCGAGTTTCGCGGCTTTGGCGAAAGCGTGCTTGTCATCGGCATGGGCGGGCTTGGCTTGTGTCTGCTCGGCGCGCTCGACCTCACCACGCCGTCGCGCGTGTGCGCGTGCGACATCCACGAGAACAAGCGGCGCAAGGTGGAAATCTACGGCGCGGAATACGTAAACGTGCGCACGGAGAAAATAAGCGGGAAGTTCGACCTGATTCTTGACACGGCAGGCAACGAGGAAGGCATGGAGAATGCGCTTGAACATCTTGCGCCGTCTGGTCGCTACGTGATGATTGGCCAACCTGCGCCGGGCAAACCCGTGTGCGTTCGCAACGCGCGCCACATGTTTGACGGCGAAGGGAAGACGATACGCGCGACGCAAGGCGGCGGATTCCGTCCCGAGCGCGACATTCCGCGATACCTCAAATGCGCGGACTCACTCTATATTCACAACATAATGACGCATCGCTTCGGCCTTGAACGCATCAATGAGGCACTCGACCTCGTGCGCGCTGGCGAGGCGGGGCGCGTGCTCATCGAGGTGGCGTCGTGAAGAACTGGCGGCGAAATCTGACGATGACGGCGGCAGTCATTGCCTCGGCAATCGTCGTTGCGGCGTCGCTGCGGACAATCGGCAGTCCGTTTTGGGGCGCGTTCATTTGCCATCTGCTCGCCGGAATCGTCATTGGCCTCAATCTACGAATCACATGAACCACGGACATACAGCGGAAACGCTCATTGCATTTGAACAACGGATCGTCGCGCTGTTTGCAGCGGGCGAGCTTCCGTTCCTCGTCCACCTGAGCGGAGGGAACGAGGCGCAGCTTTTGTCGATCTTCCAAGCCGTGCGCGCGGGCGATTGGATTTTCTCGGGGCATCGCTCGCACTACCATTACTTGCTCGCGGGCGGCAGCGAGGAGCGGCTTGAACAGTTCATCCGTGACGGGCGCAGCATGTTCGTTTTCGACAAGGCGCTGAACTTCGTCACCTCGTCCGTTCTCGCCGGAACGTGCTGTCCTGCGGCTGGCGTGGCGCTCGCGCTGAAACAGAGCGGCAGCAAGGCGCGCGTGTGGTGCTTCATTGGCGACGGAGCGGAGGACAACGGGCATTTCTGCGAGGCCGTGCGCTTTGCCGAGGGTCACGATTTGCACGTGACGTTCGTAGTGGAGGACAACAATCGGCAGGTTGATTCGTCGTTCCGCGAACGCTGGGGGACTGAGCGCCGTTGGCAATGGGACAACAGCCCGAAGGTGGGCCGCTACCACTACGCGCCGACATTCCCGCACGGTGGCGCGGGGCTTCCCCCCGGCTCGGTGAAGTTCAAGCCCGAGATTGTTGCGCAGTTCGCCGGACGGTGACTTGACGCACGCGGCGAGGCATGGCCGCAATCGACACATCCTACTTTGCCGCAGACCTCGCCGCGATGGTTGCCGACCTTCCGTGCGTCGCGAAGTTCGACACGACTGAATTTAACTGCTCGGCGACGCAGCTCGAGCAGACCGAAATGCTCATGCTGACGGGTAACGACAGCGGCTTTGTCATTCGCATCATCTTCCCGATTACGGCGTTCACGGTGACGAGCGCGTTCAAGCCGCAGGCTCGGCTGCAGCTCAAGTTTCCCGTGCTGACTGCGTTCTCCAATTACGAAATTGTGAGCATCGCCAAAAGCCCCGACGCCGTGGCCTATGACGTTGTGCTCAAAGCCGACAACCGGAGAACGTAAACCGTGGCAGGGTCAAAGCGAGACGGCGGGCTGACGATCAAGACCGAGGAGTTTTCCGGCTTCCTGCGCGCGCTCAAAGAGAAGCTCGGCGACAAGACCGATATGCGCACCATCGTTGACTACGAAATGGGACGCGTGCTGAACCGCGCGCTCGCGCTCACCGGCAAGGCGAGCGAGGAAAAGATTGAGACGAAATTCAAGACGCTGCGCGCCATTCGCGTGAACGGGAAAAAGATTTGGCTTACGAACGCCAAAACGGGCCGCGCGCAACGCCTGCCGGATGCGGTGTGGGCAAACGTGCAATCGGCGCGCGCAACGGCACTTGCTCGAACGCTGGCAAAGATCGGAGCCGCGAAAGCGAGCTTCGCCGCCATCGCCCGCAAGCTCGGTCAGCAAATCACCGTCCCGAACTACGTGAACAACGTGATGATCAAAGGCGGCGTTGATCGTTTTGCCGAGGTGGACAGGCGCGATGATCCGTTGGCCTACGGCGTCGCCATCACGAACAAGATGCGCGTCCTCAACTACGCCCCGAACGGGCGGCAGGCGCTTTTCTCGGCTTTTGCCGGACGCATCGGGTTCTATCGCACGAACATGGCGAAAGGCGTTTTCGACTCAATCGACAAGCTCGCGCGCAAATACAAGGGCGTGCTGATCAAGCCGAAGTCTTGACGCAACGCGCGCAAGCATG
>Ga0181339_1000194_pt1 | contig 13667 bp, 18 predicted proteins | sample Sp13VDMM110DD_FD_130101 | JGI IMG/M metagenome (GOLD analysis project Ga0181339, IMG submission 130101) | Freshwater viral communities from Lake Michigan, USA - Sp13.VD.MM110.D.D | ecosystem: Environmental > Aquatic > Freshwater > Lake | place: USA: Michigan | collected 2013-04-23 | reverse complement strand
TTCGGTCAGAGTGTCGGACACGGAAGGCCGGATAGGGCTGGCGACGAGGCAAAATTCACTTGTCGTCGTTGTCGCGCAGCCAGCGCTTGAGAGCGCTATCAACGTCAGCGTGGCCAAGGTCTGCAATTTCATCGTCGGATTCCTTTCTGGTTTTGACGGCGTCGAGCTGACGGGCCATGTTCTTGGCCCGCTCTTGTTCAGCGCCTGCGTTCTTTGCCCAGCCGAGGCCAAGGGCGGCGATAAGGGGGATTGCTGCGCCAATGGCAGCCTTCCAGCCGAAGGCGCGCTCTACGGCTGCCACAGCGACAATTGCAGCGATGGCCCATGCCCACCATGGAATGAGGGAGGCGACCCACGCGATCATGTCGGCGTCCCCGCAATGCGCTTGAAGGCATAGAAGGCGCCGATCAGGACAGCCACGACAAGAACAACCCCAAGCGCCCACTGCACCGGGCCGGACCCGGAAAGAACCGCAGGCGTCAGGATTGCCCCAGCCCCGGGCAGGATCACTTCGGGCTTGGTCCATGGATTGACTGGAGCGGGAATGGCCTTTGCATCGCCGCCGGCAGGTGCAACCGCTGGCGTCTTGACCGGCTGGTGTTCAAGCATGGCCAGCGCATTGCCGCGAACGCCCGGCTGTTCCTTCCACTGGCCCTTCGGGTCCACGCCAGTTACGCGAATAGTCCAGCCGCGACCATTGACCGGAAAGCCGGTCTTGGGGTTTTTCAGGGAGCGCAGAAAATCCATGCGCGCCTGGCAATAGTCGATGATGATCCGCGCAGCGCCGCCAGGATATGCTTCGACGGCAGCCAATGTCTGCGGGCCTGCATTGCCATCGGGCACGACGCCGACAAGCGCCTGCAGCACCTTGACCGCACGGGCCGGGCCGGAGTTGACGCCGAAGTCGAACGCTGCATAATCCAGCCCTACCGGCAACAGATCGCCGCCGCTCTGGGTCCAGTAGCCCTTGCGGTAGATGTCCTCGGCCTCTTTGAGGGTCAGCGCCTTGACTTCCCCCGCCGTGACCGACTTGACGCCACGGTGAGCCGCTAGCGTTTTGTGCGTCACACCGTACTTGGTCGGGCCGCCGCTATCGGTCTTGACGTTGGAATAGCCGCCCTCATGCCCGAACATCAGTTCGAGCGCGCGCGGCAAGGTCTCGCGTGCCATGGTGGTCTCCTGAGATTTGAGGTATGCTGGTGAAACCGATGGAGGTTCAGATGGTCGTTTGGGCTACAGCGATAGCGGCAGGTTCATTTCTGTTCTGGCTTCAAAGCGAGGCCAAGACGCCTTCATGGCGCCCATACCGTGCGCAGATGCGCCGCTGGGAAAATGGTCAGTGGGAATACCGCGCCTTGACCGCCGCCGAAGCCCAGCAGGCCGATGACGAACTCAGCCGGTGGTGATGCTACCGGCCTCGGGTATCGAACCACCCAGCCGTGGCTATGGAGACAGTCACGCTAGCGTCTGAGGAACCGAGACGGACGCGGATTTGTCCCGAAGTATTGGTGCGCATCGGGAACGTGGCAGCAGCGTTTGCCACACCGCCCGCGCCGTTGATCACATTCATGATTTGAGCCAGCGGCGCCACGGTCACGGATGGCGCCTGGTCGGTCTGATCCAGCGAGCTGGCATATAGTGTGGAGACAACGCCCGTTCCCGAATTGGATAGGCCGGCGATCACCTTGGCCACCACTTGAATGCCAGTAGGAACGGCCAGCACCTGCGAAAACGCTGCAGTGCCGGGGCCAGGTGCTGAAACGTCCAGATTCACCACTGTGCGGAGGAACTCGTCGCCAACCTGGGTAAAAGCCACGATTGCGCTTGATACTCTGAGTATGGATCCGATGCGCCGATAATGGGTATAGCCGCTAGGCCAGTTTGGCTCGGCAGTGGGGTTCAGCGATTTCGAGAGGCCACGGCCAACCGTCGTGCCATTCGAGATGATGAACACATGCCATGTGCCATTGCTGATCGCGCTATCGAAGCGGCCGCCGCTGCCGGTACCATAGGCAACGTCGAGTTGCACGCCAGTGGCGCCGGCAAAGACCATGAGCAGCGGGGAGGCCTGCTCGCTGGCCGCCTCGCCCGCTGAAATGTCGATATCATTGGTCGCATCTGTCGTGTTGTTGGACAGGGTCAGTCCGGTGAGATGGCCCTTAAGTGCCGCCCCGATGTTGGCGCGGGACTGGCCCTGCTGAGCAGCGGACAGCACCATGATACCGGTGACAAGCATCGTCCCGTCAACGTCGGGAACCGTAATGGTCCGGGTCTGGCCGCTAGTGATCCCCGATAGATTGAAGGCGAGGCGTTTTGTCTGGTCGGTGCTGTCGAGGATGCGGAACGCATTGCTCAGGAATATCCGTGAAGGGGCAAGTTCCTCGACCGTCTGGACCGTGACATCAGCCGAGGTTTTCAGGATCGTTTTGATCGCCGTGCCGTCTGTCAGATAGATCGGCGGAAAAGCGCCATTGGACGCGGCAATAACCGGGTTGGTGTGCGGGGTCGTGGCCGCATAGTCCTGATAGATCGTGACGGGGGTGCTGGTGCCCGCCAGGTAGAAATACAGTTTGGCGCCGGCCAGGGGGAGGCCGTTGGCGTCCACAGCCTGATAGAAGGGGTCAAGAAGGATGCTCATGGTTTTCTCTTGCTGTTACGCGCGACGGCGCAGAGGGAGCGCTAGGGGTTCGAATTTGACGAGTGGGCGCGCCATGGGCACTTGCGCGTAAAGGGGCTGGGATGGGTCAAAGACGGTCTGCGGCGCTACACTTGCGGACAATGCGTTTCCGCCGCCCAGTGCGTTGCCTACGGTTTGGCTGGGCATTCCGCCTGCCCCATATGCCTGCGAAAATTGATCGGCCGTCACGCCCTGCTCAATGCCGCCCGGCAAGGAAGTCCATTGTCCCTTGAGAGCGCTGGCAACACGGCTCGTGTCCCCTGCCTCGAGGTCGGCCTGCAAATCCCGCCCGGTCTTTTGTGCGTAGGTTTCTCTAGCCAGGTTCCAGGCCGCGGCGTCCTGGCTTTCGGGGGAGAAGTCAGCGAGCCCGAGTTTGGCGCGCTGATCGTCCCATGTTGAACCGAGAAATTGATACTTCCCGGCCGCGCTGGACTTCTGTCCCTTGTTCGGCCCGGAGGTGATCGTCTTGTACTGGCGTGGATGGTCGGAAAAATCAGAGAACCGATCGCCACCATATATGACGTCATATGCCCCTGCGCTCTCGCCGCCGGCTATGGCATCAAGCAATTGCCGGGCTACCTGCGGGACGTGAGCCATTGAGTATCCCCCATAGAAAAAGGCCCCCGTTAGGGAGCCTTGTGGTATTGGTGCCCTCGCTATGGAGGGTGGTCATGAAACGCTATAAATCAGCCGAGGGGCCGAACAAGCTGCAGGATATTCAGGTGCGGAAGCTAGACGACGAAAGTACCGTCGCCATTGTGGTGTTGGACACCGATCATGGGCGGGTAGATTTTGTGGTCAATCGAGGGTTTGCCGAGTTCATCCGTGCGGAGATGGATGAGTTTTTAGAGGGGAGAGCCGAGTCTTTCCCGAAAGACTGAAGGCGCTCCACCTGCTAGCGCACCGGCCTGCTGGCCAGCCAATTCTTGACGCTAGCAACGACCCAGAGCCAGAAGAACCCGCCCATGCCCGCTTGCCACACCGTTTGAGGCAGTGGTTCGCCAGCCATTTCAGCCCCGAACGCGATGACCGCGCACACGATTCCGCCCCATGCGCCCCATATGAGCGGATTAGCCTGTTTTGTCTGCATGCGGTCTTTTATCAGTTCAGCGCCCTAATCCGCAAGGGAAGAGTATTGTTCTGCTGGTTGCTGTTGAAGTTGGCCGCTGCGCCCAGGGCCGGACCTGCCGCCATTTGCGGAACCCGCACGGTGTTCGGCAAAAGCTGGTTGGTCAAATAGGCCTGTCCGGGCTTCGACATCATTGCCGCACCAAGAGCATTGGGGGCCATTGTGCCTGCAGCGGCGCCGGCCAGCATGCCTACCCCACCACCAGCATCATTACCCACTATCGCGCCGAGGGTCGCGGGAATGCCGGCAGTCGCCCCGCGCACGGCAAGGCGGCTTGCTGTGCCGCTATTGGGAAGCGGCGTCATTCCAGCAACGCCTGCTCGAGCGAGCCGGGCCAGATCGCCCTGACCGCGCACATAGGCCCCCTTGCCCTGACGAGCAACGGCCTGACGGAGCATCGCCGGGGAAATCAGTCCAGCGGCCGCACCCTCCCCAGCCCCGCCAACAGCATCGACCAAGGCTAGATAATTCCGGTAGTCGCTGCGAACCTGTTGCCAACTGCCGAGGTCTGGCGAGCCGGCAGCCGCCATGGACCGCTCCATCGCATCGTCTAGAGACGACATGATGCCCTTCAATGCCCCTGCCAGCTCTGGATCCTTTGACCCACGCAAGGATCGGCCAAGACGGCTGCGCATGGACTTGTAAGCCTCGCCCGAGATCGTGCCGCCGTTGTTTTTTACGGCGTCCACGATATCGCGCAGGGTGTTCTCCACGATGGGAGCGCGGGCGCTTTCATTGACCAGTGAGTTGTATTCACGCACGACGCCGCCAAGGTCGGTACCCATGGCCTGATCCGCGACGATATTGTTGCGGCTGGCCAGCGTGTCGAACTGCGTGCCCAGATCGTCATAAGCCTTTGCCATGACCTCCGGCGTGGCGCGTGGCGCACTGATACCGGCACGACCAAGAGCGGCGCGGGTGAACTGTTCGGACTGCTTTTCGAGCATGTCCGCAGCCTTGCCGCCGCCGACTTCGCTCTCTGCATATTTCAGGGTCTTGTTGCCCGTCGCCTGGCCGGCGGTCAGGTCAACGCCCTCGCCAGCCAGCGTATCGCGCACCGCGAGCTTTTCCGCCGACATCGGGTTGGGTGTGATGATCTTCTGACCAAGTTTGGCGGCCCCGACGACAGCGCCGCCGCCCAGGATTTGCGCGGCAAGCTCCACATAAGGGTCGTCCGAAACCTGCTGTGCAACGCCGGCAGCGGCGCCGGAGCCAGTCGCCGTGGCGAGCTGACCAATGGCCGAGCGGATCGGAGCTGCCGATTTGGCGACTACCCCAGCAGCGGGCACGAGTGAGGCGCCCACCTCCTGACCGATACGGCGGACCACCTGATTTGTAGGGTCGTCGCTTTCGGGTCGAATGGCCGGCGCCATCATGTCCTTGAACGTCTGACTGCCGCCAGCGGCATTGACGGGCAACTGGATATCGCTACCCGTCGCCGCGTTGATGCCAGCAGCGCCCAGGCGCAATGCGCCCTGAGTTATATCGACGGGCAGGCCAAGGACCGATGCGATGCCTTCATTGACGCCGGAGGTTCCCTGCGCGAAAGCCGTCTCATTGAACCCGCCATCTGGCTTGGGCACGGGCGCTGCCTTCGGATCCCCAAGGCCAGGGCTGCCGGGCACAGGCAAGTCGGCAAAATATGGGTCTGCCGGCGCTGCTTTAGCCGGAGCCGTGGCCGCCGATGCCCGCGCTTTGGCAAGCGCCAGGGCCCGGGCCCGTGCGGTGTTCACTTCTACCATAGCGCACGATCCTCGGGGCTCATAAACTTCCACATCTCTGGCGTCACCTGCGGATCACCAGCGCCCCAGCCTTCCGGGGCTGTGTCAGCGTTGTAGTCGATGGAGGAAGGTGGCTTCGGCAAAGGCGATTCGGCCGTACCGGACTTGTCCCCGCCGAAGTCACGGCCAAACGCCTGCTTGCGTTCCGCCAGAACCTGCTGCGAGAGCGTCTTGATCTGACGCAGGTTTTCCAGCAGTTGCGGCGCGGATTGCCCTTGAGCAGTGGCGCCTTCGACCGCCTGCAAGAGGCGATTTTCAGTATCGGAGATTGCACCAAGCGCGCCGCCGGTCGGGCTGGCTTCCCGCATCTTCTGCAAGGCGTCAAAGCCGATATTAGCCTGGATGGTCAGCAAAGTCTGCGCAAGATCATAGGCAGGCGAACCCGGCACGACCTTGGTCCATTCGCCGCCAATCCCTGTCAGCAGATTGGGGTTGCCCTCGATAGAGGAAATGGCCTTGTCGAGCGTACCGGACATGAAGTCGGCCTTACGCTCAAAAGAGGTCAAAGCGCCTTCGGCAGCAGCCTTTTTGGCTGGCAGTTCAAGGGCGGTTGCAGTCTCGGTCTTGCCCGCCTCGCCACCAGCGGCCTTGTCATAAGCTTCTTCGTAGTTGGCCTTGGGCACGCGCTCTACGACCTGGCGCGTCAGCGGGTCGAGAATACCCCACTCGGTGCCAAGGTCGATCTTGTCACCCTTGGTGGCCAGAGTCACGCCGTCCGGCAGTTGGCTCTGGATCATCGTGCCATCTTCGCGGGTCTGGAGCGGCACGACATTGCCGGCCGCATCCTTACCATAGGACAGGTTCAGACTGGCCTTGGGCGCTTTTGCAGCAGTGATTACATCCTGCTCGAATTTCTTCATGGCCAAGTCGTATTCCTGCTGGTTCTGAGCCAGTTGGAGCTGCTGCAGCGCCGTCATAGACGACCGGGCCACAACGGGCGCCAGATCAGGCCGACCGCGGAAGCCTTCAACGTTGATCCCGTTCTGAGCGAGGTAATCAAGCCCCTGCTCAAACATCTGGGGATCCGCCTCGCCGTCCAGTTTGCCGCCCATGGCGCCGAGAGCAATGCTGCCGATGGTTTCAAGGCCCTTCTGCGCCAAGGCGATATTGTTCGCGTCGAAGGTCTGTTTGGCCTGCTGGCCTTCGGTGAAAGCCCCAAGCGCGTTGATCTGGGGGGTGTTGCCGCCCAGCGCCATTGCCTGAATTGCCATGTGCTATACTCCCCTCTGATAGCCAAGACGCAGGGCGTTGTTGTTGTTCGCCGCCCCACCGAGCATGCCGAGGCCATAGCCAGCCTGATTAGACACGTTGCTGATCGCATTGCCCCAGGCATTGGAGGCACCGATATAACCCGATGCAGTCGCCGCGCCTTTGTCCTGCAGGGTCTGACCCGCATTGGTGGCATAGTTGGCGCCGAGGGCATTCTGGTTGGCGACTGTGGTCTGCCCGCCCGTCGAAACCCCGGAGAGCCGGTCGAGATAATTGTTATAGGTCTGGTCAGCCAGTCCGGTACGGAATCGGGTGAGGGACTTGAGTGCGGCGCCGCTGTTTTTCATCCCGAGCGCAGCCAGATTGTTCAGCGCGCCCTTTTCGCCCTCCTTGACGGCGAAGCCATAGCCGGGCGTTTCCTTGAACCCGGATTTGAACGTGCCATCCTTGGCAGCAGTCGAAAGCCCCAGTTCGCCCATATAGGTATCGAGCGCTGTCTTACCTGCCTCCATCCACGGCAGGTTGTCGGCGCGGGTCTGGTCGTACTGCTGCTTTTGCAGTTGTAGCGACTTGTCGGCCGCGCTGGCCTGAGCGTCAGCCGCTTGGCTGGCCGCATTTGCGCTCATCACCCCGGAGGCGACAGAGCCGGCCGCGCCAATGGCGGCCGCGCCCAAAACTGCAGCGGTTGTCCCGATCATGCGACCAGCTCCTTCATATAGCGGCGTTCGACGGGCTTGTACCCGTCGCTTTTCATCAGCCGGTCAATCGCATCGATCCGGTCGTTTTCGAGAGTAGTGAAATAGACAAACCTGGCGCCCATCTTGCGGGCCATGGTTTCAAAGAAGCGGCGCAATTCCTGGCCGCCCCCCTGCGCCCACCAAAAGGACTCTTCCATCATGGCAACGTCAGGGGCAAAAAAGATCGGCGCCATCATCCCGCCAAGCACGCCGGTTTCGCTGCGCACCACCAGACCCGATGGGTTGTCGATCAGAAAGGATATCGTCCGCGCCACTGCATCTCGGTCGTAGTCGCCAACCGGCTTGTGCGGGCTCATGGCATGGAATTTCGCCCCCATCTCGACCAGAGCGGGGATATCTTCTGTCGTGGCGATGTGCGGGGGCATACTTGCTCCTGGGCGACGATCAGCGCCGGAAATTACGAAGCTGGATATAGATTGCGGTATTGGCCACGGAGGTAATCGCCGCTAGTTCGCAGGTCACCGAATAGGTGCGCGTCCCGGCCGAGGGAATATCCGAAAATTGGATAACCGCGTCTCGTGCCGCTTCATCCTTGCCGATTGTCCAGACCTTGGTTGCGATGGTCACGCCGTCGCGCTTGAGCCGATAGGTCGTCACTGGCTTGTCGGTGTTGGTGCTTTCGGCCTTGGCCGTGAACAGGATAGAAACCTCACCGCCCGTCACCACTATGTCGTCGGTGTGGATTTCGGTCTCGCCGGCGGCAAAGGTCACCGTGATATCGGACCCGCTAGAGGATGCGCCGAGCGTGACGGCATCAGCGAGGATTTTGCTGGTCGTTACCGCGTTGTCGGCAATCTTGTCCTCGGTTACGGCACCGTCCTCGATTTTTGCCGACGTGATGGCTAGGTCTGCAATCTTTGCCGTCGAGACCGGGCCGTCATCAGCAATTTTCGCCTCGGTAATCGCGGCATCGGCCAGTTGCGCCGTCGATATTTCGCCATCGCCAATGGTGATGCTGCTGACGATATCGGCAATTGATCGCATGACGCGGAAGGCTTCGGCGGTCAGTTTCCCGTCCTTATCAACCCACGGCATACGCTGATTGATCGGGTACTTCTGTGTGCTGACACTAGCCATCGAGGATTTCCCCGTCCGCCTGCGCGCCCATGATCGAGAAGTCCGCGTCGTCGGTGAACATGATTTCTATGGTCATGCGTCGGCCGCGGCCACAGCCCCGCCAGACGGCGCGATGCACGTACTCACCGATCACGCCAAGCGAGCGCCAGCGCTCATTGCCGAACTTCTCACCGTCACGCGCGATGCGCAGCATGATCCTTGGCTCAAGGCCGATAGCAGCCCGTCCGACCTTGCAGTCAAGGAAGTACGACCGCAGCACGACCCAATTGTTTGAGGCCGCCAGTTGAGGCGATATGCCGCCTCGAGCGAACAGGCCGCCATTGTCGGTATTGATGCCGCGCACCAGCGACGCCAGACCGGCCGTGGTGAGGTAAAGGCCGGTGTTGGAGTACTGTGGCCCCAGAATGTCCCAGTCATCCTGTCCGAACGTCCTGGCGACGTTCCAGAACATGGTCGCCACATTGTATTGGAGGGTCAGATGACCGGGAAAGGTGAAGGTGATGAACTTGTGGCCGTCGTCGCTGTAGCTGAAAGCTTCACAGGTCGCCTTGACGGAATCTGACAGATCAGCAACGGCGCGCTCCACCGTATGGTTGGAGATTCGCATCGGACGGAAGCCATCAGCCCGGTAGAAAATGAAATCGTCGCCCAACCACATCAGCGAGTTATCTTCCGCGACAACCGCCAGAGGGGCGCCCAAACCACGCTGCATGGCCGCGTTGTACGAGAACGGGGTGTCAGTGCCGCCCGAGAGCGTCCAGATTTCGATGGTCTCCGTGCCGTAAAGCCAGAGTTCGTTCTGCGCGGCATAGACCCGCACCATATTGTCGGTCTTGCCCTCGGCCGTCGCAAAATCCAGCGCGTCCCAGCTCGTCATGTCGTTGACAGCAGACCATTTGAACTGGCCAGTGCCGGGAACGCTGCCAACCGCGAAGCCGCCGAGAAACGTCAGCGGGCCAATATCGCCGTTGGTGTCAGGTTTGGAAAATGTCGTCCCATTCCAGTGGTACGCTTCCGTGCCATCTGAGATCAGCACACTGCCGTTGTCGTCAAAGACCATGGTGCAGCGGCCGGCGTCGCTATCGAGCGTACCGTGTTCGGTATAGTTGGTGCCATCATAGCTGCCGAACTTGCTGCCGATCACCGTGTAATGGATGCCCGAGTTACGCTCGACGCAGCGTTTGACGCCTGTCTTGGCATAGACGGGCTGGACGCTCTTGCGCTGCCGGCGAATGAGCTTCGAATGCCCGGAGGTTTCGATTTCCGAGAACATGTTGATGAGCGTTTCCCGGCTGTTCTGGGTAACGCTGGAACTGCCCTCGAGATTGGCAAAGGGAACTTCAATCTTGGGCATATCAGCGCTCCGGCGTGATGCTGAGCGAGCCCATGCCCTCGCCCACGTCGAAGCCCTTGACGATGGTGTAAGTTCGGGCTGCAGCCGCCGTTACGCGCGCCGCAGCGGGCTTGCCATCCATCGAATATGGGCCGATGAGTTTCTCGGCCAGGCCAAAGACCACGGCTTCATACCACTCCGGCGGTAGATCCATGTTGTTAGGGCCTGCATCCATATCCATGATGATGCGGCGATAGGTGAATTTGAGGGTTCCGGCTGTCGCGTCCGGTGCGGGCCAGACGTAGAGCGTGCCGCCCTGGCGCTGCCGATCATAGTAATACTGTGTCGGGTACCCTTGGGTCAGCTTGTTGGGCATGGCGCGATATTCTTCGCGGCTCAACCGGAACATCGGGAGGTCATTGGTCCCGCGGTTGATCTGCATGTCGAGCACTTCAAGCGGGACAGTCGTGAAATCCCCGCCAGCGCCGAAATCGTAGCTTTCCTGCCCGGCAATCAGGGTCAGCGTGCCATCGGTCAGCGTCCATGTCATGACGCCATCGGCCTGCCAGGTCTTGAGCATCCGGGTCAGGATGCGCAGCCCACGGGCCAGATCGGTGGCCTCTAGCGGCTCCTCGTCGGCCAGAACGCCGAGTTCTGCCAGGGCATCGGTAATCAGTTCTTGCGCGGTCTGGGCAAAATCGATGCTGTTGCTGACGGCCATCGTTTCGTCTCCTAGAGGTCGTCAGCGGTCACGTCGCCGGGTCCAATGAACACATCGGCCGGCCGCGGGCGTGGATCGTGCAGCGCCTGGTTGTCGGGCACGCCGCGTACGAAGTCTTGAGGGTGACGGGGCTCCCAGCAGTCCTTGCAGACCCGGAGCCCCGTCCATTCCTTGCGCAGTGCATTGAGCTTGTGCTTGAAGCCGCAACGGTCGCAAATCCCGAGGGCATGGGCGGGATTGCTCATGGCTAGACGACCGCGTGCAGCGTAACCTTGCACACGCGCTGCGAGGTTGGCGTGTAGGCGCCAGCAGTCACCAGATAGCCATAGACCGAGGAAGCCTCGTCGGGGAGGCGCAGCAGCTTGTTGATCCCGTTGGTTTCGACCCAGAGGGTGGAGCCCAGATCGACAGGCGTCCCGAGGTCGATAAAGCCGAGATAACTGGCGCGATCCCCGGCGGGCAAATCCCATGCGGTATTGTCAGCCAAGGCGCTGGGCGGAGTCACGTTATAGAGGTGCAGGCGATAGGAGGTCTCGCCCGAGATTACGCCCGTGTCGTTGACCATGAGCGAGGCCGCCATGACCATCATCGTGGACTGGCGGGGGCCGAATGTGCCGATGGTGAGGGGACCGCCAACAACGTCGCCCGCCGTATAGGGCGTGGTGTCCGCTGGGCGGGTGATCGTGACTGAGGGGCTATAGCCCTGGCGGGTTGTCATGGCGGGCTCCTTACGACAGTGCCACGGAGCCGGTATTGACCACGATGGTGCCATTGCCGGCATTGTCGAAGAACACCAGAAGGCTTTCGGCCGGCGCATTGAGCGTGGCAATCGTGGCCGTGCCGTTCCAGGTGCCGCCGGTAAGGGTAACGGTATGGGCGGCAGTGCCCGAAGCGCTGGTGTCAGTGACGGCGAAGAACCCGCCATGCTTGGTGGCATCCATGGTCGCCGCGATGACGACAGTCGCATGGTTGAGCTGCAGCGACGCGACGCCGTCGAGCACGGCGCCCGATGCGGTCAGGGTCTGCTTGGAATTGGTACCGCCGACCTGGGTATTGCCGCCGACGATCAGATTGCCGGTGACGGTCAGGTCGTTCTTGATGGTAGTTTTGGCCATGATCTGGACCTTTCGATAGAAGGAATCCTCGCGCCGTCGCTATCGCGTCCGTCCGGTCGGTCTGCGTGAGTGGGGAATCCGGAGAAAGAAAAAGGCCCGCACCGAAGTGCGAGCCCTGTTTGCCGATTAAGCGGCGCCTTCGGAGCCGAAGATGGCGCGCCAGTCGGTCCAGCCCGCCGAGTAGCGTTCGGTGGCCTTGTGCTTGAAGTTGCCGGTTTCGAAGTCGCCGTCCTTCTCGAGGGCGAGTTCGCGGCGGTTCAGCACCTTGAGGCCGTCCGATGCGTCGGTCTTGACGAACCACTGGTCGGCGTCGGTCAGGTACGACCAGGAGAACACACCTTCTGGCAGCAGGCCCATCGAACGCATGGCGTTGACGGCGTTGTTGGCAGTGTCGTTCTGCAGGGTGGACTTGACGATGCGCTCGGCATTGAAGGCATTGTTGGGGGCAACAATGAGCTTCCGGGGCTGCAGAGCGATGCGCAGGCCGCGCCCGTCCGTGGCATTCATGATCTGGATGAAGATATCTTCCAGGGAAGCCTCGGACAGATCGGCAGCAGTGGCCAGTTTGTTGGACTGGTTGCCGCCGGCAGTGGGATGGGCCGTTGAGAGCAGTGCAACACCGTCGCCGCCGGTATAGTTGGAGTCGGTGGCGCGGTTCAGGATGTTGGAGGTCACCGTTTCCTTGGTGATGCGCATCGAACGGCGGAGAGCCTTGGTGCGCTTTTCAGCCTGATCCTTGTACTGGTTGTCCTCCACCGCTTCCTCAGTGACGATGAAGCCGAGGCCATAGGTCACGTTGATGTAGCGCTTGAGGTAGCCATTGATCGTGGTGTCGAACGAGATCGAGCCACTTTCAGCCTTCTGGGGGGCAAGACCGAAGCCGAGCAGCTCCTGATCTTCCTCGTAGGCCTTGGTCGAAGTACCCACGTCAAAGACCTGTTTGTAGCCCTCGGGCTGGTCCTTGTACATGTTGCCCCAGATGGCCAGGAGGCCAGGCCAAAGGAGCTTGGGATGTGTGCCGGTAGTAATTGCGGACATCTGTCAGTCTCCTTAGACGCCGAGGATACCGTCGCCGTTGGCAGTATTGCCCATGGCTTCGGTATGGTTGATGAGCAGGACTTCGACCTTGGCACGAGTGATCGTGGTGTCGTTGTCCTCGCGGTTGACGGCGCGCAGGATCAGCATCTGGTTGGATGCGTCGGCAGCGGGAACGTCGGAGGTGGTGTCGAGTTCGACGCCGGACAGGCCCGTGGTGGTGCTGCCCGACTGGGTGTAGATGAACACCGCGTTGAGACCGATGGACGTGGCCGGAATGGCGCCGTCCGCCTGAATCTCGAACACGAGGCTTGGATCGTCAGCGACCCAGGCTACGCGGGCCGTGGAGGCCGGGTTGTAGTTCTTGCCCAGGTCGGTAGGCAGGGCAGTAAAACCGACGATGGCGCCGGTCACGCGCTGGGCATCGCCAGCGGTTGCCTTGTTGATTGCAGGCATGGTGCCGATGTTGAATTTGCCGGCGCCGGGGACATTGACCTCGGCAGTGTTGGCGGTGCCAGTCTTGATAACGGGATCCCCGATGAACAGGGCCGTGGCATAGTCGGACTGGATGTAGTAGGGCGTTGCCTTGCCATTGTAGGTCGCGCCAGTGAGGTACCGGACGGGCTTGAGCCCGAACGGGGAATTGCTGTTCGCCATGATGGGAACTCCGAAATGTTGAGGGAGAGCCGGAGCCCTCTGGCGAATTGCCTAGAGGCTATTCCCGGCTGAGAGTGTTCGAACCGTTGGGCGTGTATGCGATGTCGCCCGCCAGTTCGCGTTCGTTCTGGGCCTGGTGGATAGTGCCGCGACGGATCGCTTCATCCTGCTGGTC
>Ga0181339_1000193_pt1 | contig 13842 bp, 25 predicted proteins | sample Sp13VDMM110DD_FD_130101 | JGI IMG/M metagenome (GOLD analysis project Ga0181339, IMG submission 130101) | Freshwater viral communities from Lake Michigan, USA - Sp13.VD.MM110.D.D | ecosystem: Environmental > Aquatic > Freshwater > Lake | place: USA: Michigan | collected 2013-04-23 | reverse complement strand
CATTCCGCTGGGATCGTAGAGGAAGTGACCAGCTTGCTTCCAGCATCCGAAGAAGGCGACCTTCATGCCTTAACCTCGGGATACTTCCCCAGCTTCGCCGCGCTGGCGAGGGCCTTCACCTCGGAGCTGAAGTCGTTCTTCAAGATGAAGTCCCAGTATCCGTTGTCGGCCACCGTCATCGGCCGTCCGGCGTACTTGCCCCACTGCGAGAAACACGGGACTCCGTTGACGAACATGAACTTGCGATCGAGATCGATCATGCCAGGCCACTGCGCCGCGTGAAGCGCGTCGAGGTCCCTTGGGAGGTTGGGCCATGTCGTCAGCTGCCCGACGAGCACGGCCGTCGAAGCCTGAACGTCCGAGAGTGCGCCGTGGGCGCCTTCGTGGGGCCTTCCTACGCGTCCGGTTCCTCTGCAGACTTCGCAAGTCAACAGAGCTCGATCGGTCTTCCCCTCGAAGAGGGTCACGCAGTTCGGACACGGCTCCGTGACGTACTTCGCATGGAGGCTTCCGAGGTCCCTTGGAATTGCCAGCTGTTCCAACCGCTCGGCGTCTACGATTCGAGCGCCGGCGATGGACCACGGCACGCCTTCCCGCGCCATCTCGGCGAGCGTGATGCGGACGTCGAAACGGATGTTCTTGCCGCCAAAGTCGCAGTTGGTCATTCCCTTGGCCAAGTTTGGCGCGAGCTGCGCGAAGGTCAGGTGAGGCTTCCACGCGTGTTCTGCGTCTGGGTGCACGTCGACGTGAGCTTCGGCGAACTCGCCGCATACAGAGCACTTCTTGAAGTCGTCGTCGTAGATGCCGTGCACCGCGGACGCGCCAGGCGGAATCGGCACGCGGGGATTGATCAGCGTCCGATATTCCTTCACCAAGCCCTCGGGACCCCATTGCTGGAATCCGAACTCGATGATGCGGTCCTTCTGCGGGTCGACGCCGGTCGTCTCGGTGTCGAAGATGAAGAGCGGGCGCGTGAGGTTGAGCAGTTGATGAATCATCGTCCTATCTCCGACACCCGATCGTATCGAACCTTATCTTCAACGGACTTGACGTAGTCGCTGTTACGGATGAGATGAGCCAAGACATCGGCAGCGGTCTTCTCGCCGTAGTATTTTCTTGACTCCATGAGGGTCTGGTAATCGTCCCTTGAAATTTCGATCTTCATCGCTTCTTCCCGGAGACAAGGTGCAGCTTCCGATCGCGCCGATCGATCGTCCATCCAGGCGTCTCGTAGCCGCAGAGCAGGCACTGCTGAAACAGCTTCGAGTCGGAACGAGCCCGGTACAGCTCGTGACCTCCGTTAAGGACAGGGCAGGCCGCGTGGTTGACCTTCGCCCATGCGCGGCGCAACATCTGCCTGAGGGAGGTACCGAAGTCGACGCTCGTTTCAAGCAACGTCATTGGAGCCTCGACGCGGGCGTTGATGCCTCTCATCGTATGCCTCCAGGTTGGTTGGCCCGCATGATGCGGTCGAACGTTTCACGTTTCGCTGCTGCGGTCTTCCGCTCTTCGTTTCGCCGCATCAGCATGACGACGCCGAGCATGAGGGCGACGATCGCCGGCATCAGAACTATGAACACCATCAGAGGTCCTCCAGCTTGTCGATGACGCGCACGTCGGAAAGGTGATGGAAGATGTTCGATCGCACGCCGAGGATGACGACCTTCTTGCCGAGGGTCCAGGCGTACATGAACTCGCAGTGCCTTCCGCCGGTACCCGAACGTCGGTATTCTTCCGGGTTGAGCAAAAGCAGCACGTTGGCCCTCATAACGTCGGCAAGGTCCATGCGCGCGCCCTTGTCTCCTTCTTCGTCAAGTGTCGTCAGCCACGTGGACGTCACCTCGTATCCGCAGCCTTCCAACAGGCCCTTGATTCGGATGGCCTCGTCGCGCATCTCGTAAGGTGCAGCGATGTAAACCTTCGTCTGCACCTGCACCTGGAGCCGACTCGCCGCCGTTTGGCTCATGTAGTGGCTGCCCTCGTCGGAGCCGCCAAAGTCCTCCGGTCCGCCGCTCATGCTATGACCTCCTTGACGATCTCGTTTAACGGCACCCAGACCTTGACCTCGACGAACGCGCCGCCGTGCATCAGGTTCACCTCGCCGAAGTGCTGGACCTCGGAAAGGCCGTGAAGCCGCGCCGCGGCCTGTCGGGCCTGCGCCTTCAGCTTCTTGTTCTTCTGGCGGGCTTCGTAGACGGGACTGCTCATGGTTGATTGCTTCTCCTGCGATTGACCTGAACTCACTTGCCTGCCTCCGTCGACACGACGCCGTCGAGCACGTCGGACGCGAACTTTGAGACCGACACGCCCTTCTTCTTGGCCAACGTGCCGAGCCCTTCCTTCGTCTTGTCCTTGACGGACACGCCGAGGAACTTCGTACGTTCGCCCTTGTCGACGGCCTTCCAGACGCCGGCCTTCTGGAGAATCTGGAGGATGCGCTGGCGGCCGAGGTTGAACTTGTCAGCGCATGCGGCGACGGAATGGTCGGCCTTGTAGTAGGCGCAGATCGCAGCGTTGCGTTCTTCCATCGTCATCTTCTCGGTCATCTCGTTTCCTGTCCTTCTTCAAGGCCGGCCTTGCGCCCGGCTTCGAAACCGTCATCGTAACTTTTTGGAGTCGGAAGGTCGTCGACTTCGATCTTCACCTCACCGCCAACATAATCGACGCTGACGATGTTGGCGTCCGTCGTCTTGGTGCATACGACGACGTTGGCGCTTTTGGCAGAAGATGGAAGCAGCGCTTGCAGATCGTCGATCAAATCCTGTAACGTCATTTGGTCCTCATCAGCGAAATCACGCCAAGGTGGTCGCCGTCGTTCATGATGGCGGAAGGTCCTCCGTCGGACTTCAACGCCAACGTAACCTGCTGACCGTTTGCCGCGGCAAGGAAGTCCAGCATGAACGTGCCGTTGATGTATGCCTTCAACGGCGGACCTTCGTAGCTCACGTTCACGCCTTCCTTCGCCGAACCGATGCCGGCGCTCGCAGACGACAACGTCATGCGGTTGTCCTGAATCTGCAGGTACACGGCAGACGTTTCGACGGCGGTCAACGTAACGCGCTTCAACGCGGCCGCCGTGCGGTTGCGATCGAGGTACACGATGGCGTCGTTGTCGGTCGGGACAAAGCTCTGATACGCCGGAAACTTCCCTTCGAGCTTGCGAGACGTGAGCAACCTGCCGCCGGAGGCGAAGAACAGATGCCGGGGGCCCGAGGTGAGCGTCATCTCACCCTCGTCGGAGCCACCTGACAGCACGTCGAGGGCCTTGGCGGGGACGACAACGTCGAGGTCTTCGCCCTGACGTGCCGCCGTGGCGAGCGCCAACCGGCGGCCGTCGGTCGTGACCATGGCGACCGTCTCGCCTACGAACGTCAGCAGCGATCCCTTCAACACGTGCTTGGTTCCTGAGGCGTTCAACGCGTGCCGCGTCTTGGCGATGAGGCTCCGCAGCGTGCCGGCGTCGATCGTGGTGCTGGTTCCGTCGAACGACGGCAGCGTCGGGAAGTCTTCGACGGGCAGCGCGTTGAGCTTCGACGAGAAGTCGCCGCACTCCACGTGCAGGTGCTGACCTGACGCTTCTAACGTGACGGAATCGTCGGGGAACTGTTCCACCATCTGGAGCAACTTCTCGACTGGCACGGCGGTCGATCCTGGCTCTTCAACCTTGCCAGCGCATGGCCCGGTGAGCGCGACCTCCATGTCCGTCGCGTGGAAGCTGATCTCGCCGTCGTCGCCGGCGACGAGCAACGCGTGGCTGAGGATGGCGATTGCAGGCTTCGTCGGCACGACCTTGTTGAGGAGTCGCAGTTCGGCCGCGAGATTCTGACTATTTACGACAATCTTCACTGAGTCACCTCGACGATTGGAAGTTTGTAGCTGGCGCACGTATGTGGACTCAGCGTAACGCCGGTGAACGCTACCTCCATGCAGGCTCCGCATTCGACGTCGACGCCGCTGTTACGCAGCATCTGCATGACGTCTTCGTCCAGCCACGACCGCGCCTGCGTCAGTTCGTTGCCGAACGTGGTCCAGCCTGGGCGTTCGCGTCGTGCGAACATCTCGCAGTATGGACCATCGAACAGACCCTCGACGATCTCGTAGAACTTCTCGGGCTTCTCCGAATGGCGTCCAGCCTGGGCGGACAGTCCAGCCCAGTCGGTCACAAACGTCGAGCGCGTCGAGTGGTTCTTGACCACCGGGCGGCCACGAGTCGCCAAGATGCACGTCTCGTGTTCAGCCCTGAGCGTCCGGCCCATGCCGAACCACCGCTCGCCGTGCTCGGTCTTCTTGAGCCACACGAGGTCCGTCTTTGGCTCGAATCCCCACGCGTCGATCACGTCGAGCGCGTCACGCTGCATCGCGGCGACGCGCCACATGAAGAGCACGCAGTCCGGGGCCATGGGAGGCAAGGGGAAGCGCATCAGCTCGCGGCGCGTCAGGCATGGATAGTTGCGCTCGGCGCCCCGCTTTGCGCCGGGGAGCTTGTCGCGGAACTTCCACGGAGGGTCGACGCAGAGGACCTTAAACATAAGGCACCTCTATTTCGTCAAGGTATTTCCAGTTCTTACCGTGAGCGATGGAACTAATTGCTTGTTTCGATACTCCAAGCTCACGCGCTAGTTTTCCAAAGTCGCCAGGCTTTGTGGCTCTGGCCCGCTTTGCCTGAGCAACGGTAAGTTTGCGGGTCAGCCGCAACTTCATAGCTGCGTCTTTTGTGTTTCGCTGTGCCGTCCCCTCGAACAAGTGTCGAGGGTTGCAGCAGTGCCTGACGTCGCAGGAATGACAAACGCTTAACCCTGGCGTTGGCTTTCGTCCGTGATGCAGTTCAAAAGCAACTCGATGGGCGCTTTTTGTCTTTCCGTCGATGTTGACCTTTCCGTAACCGCCTCTTCCTTCATCATCACGCCCATCGACGGCACCTGTGTAGAGCCAACATTCGTCGGCGCCTGCAAAGGTTACGGACTGCCAGAAGTTTTCGAGCTTCATCGGGTGCGTTCCACGATTAAGCGCATGAAGGTGTTCATCTTCTCAACGTTGGCAGGATCGTTCCAATAGCGATTGACTCCCGAGGGATGCGGTACGATGTAGAGCCTTGCGAAGTTGACGCGCGTCTCGACGAAGTAATGGTCGTGAACGCGGAAGGCTTCGGCCACGCGCCCGCCCAACAAGAGGACGATCTGATCCTCCTTGAAGCCGTCGCGGAGCCTCTCGGCTTCAACTCGCGCCGCCTTCAGGTCGAACTCGAACCCCTTCTCCTTCGTGTCCTGTCTGACGTGCAGCAGGTTAACGCGGTCAAAGTGTTCGAGGAATTGGACCAGAGGCATGCCGCAGCACCCTGCCAACCGCTTGCCGACGCGGCCCTCGATCGGGCGTTCGGTGAATTCGTTCTTGCTGGGGGCTTCGCCGACGATGAGTGGCTTCATTCTTTGAAGCTCCTACCACCAAACGAGATGCGCGTCGACAGCTTGTCAATTTCTGTCGATGTGTCCGGGCCCTCGACGATCATTCGAGCAACTAACAACAAGATGCTGATGGTAATCCGCTGCCGCCACGTTAGGTTGTTTTCGTCGGTTTCCTTCATAATCCATGCTCCTTCAAAACGTACTTGACCAACCACTTCATGTCGAAGCCCTCGCAGTACGCTTCCGCCTTCAGCCCGTGCGCCTTGCCTTGCTTCCTGAGGACTTCGCCGGGATGCACGATCAACGTCTGGCGTACCGCAGCAGATTCATACCAGATGACGTAGCGACAATGTGCCATCGAGGCAAGTCTGGCGCACATCAACTCTTGGTCGCCTGGACTTCTGAAGTCCGGCGTCGCGTGCTTGGCCTCCCACCTCGTAGTGATGCCGTTGCCGACGACCTCGCGGTCCGGCGCGCCGTTGGTCTGATACTGCAGGACCAAGAATCCCGGAGCCTGGCGCTTCAGCTCGGCTCCGAACCTTGACTTCAGCTTGCCTTCTTCCTTGGCGGTGTAGATCATGGCTACCAGAAGTTGGCCGACACGTCGATGCGATAGGTGCAGTCGTGCACCTTGGCCATTTCATTGGCCCACTCTTCCAGCCTTGTCTTGCGGGCTTCAAGGTCCGCCCATGCGATGACCTTCCCGTAACCATAGGTCACGAGGTCATAGAACACGAGGTCGCCTTCGTTGGCTCCGATCTGCATTCCGTCGTCGTAGTCCGACTCCATGACGATCGGCGTGTAGCCCTCAGGGAGTTTGATTGCATCGTGGTGATCGTCGCGCTTGTAGGGACCGCCAAGGATGTTGGCCATCGTTTGACGGGCCAGTCCCTTCGGCGTAAGGACGGCCATCAGGATTACGTTCGGGTGAGTGCTCATCGTTGGACCAATTCTATCACAGCTTAAAAGGAATAGCTACAGATTCTTCACGGCGCCCCAGTTCGGACCGCGCTTGCATTCCCACAGGATCGGCACCGACAGCGCGTAGCTCTGCGCGTCCAGGATCGCGGCGACCATCGCCATCGTATCTTCTCGCGTCACGTCGCCGAGCACGGCGTCGTGGTTCGTGATGCGCATGACGAAGCCCGTTTCCTTCCGCTTCGCGTGCAGCTCGGCGAGCTTCTTCTTCATGATGTCGGCGCCGGTGCCCTGCAGCACTCGGTTGAGGCCGATGTACGTCTTGTAGTTTGTCGGGAAGCGACTGCGCCTTCCGACGAGCGTCTTCACGAAGCCTCTGTGCGGATACTGACGGTGCAGCTTGTCGCCCTTCTTGCAATACTTGTCGCACTCCGGCTTCGCGAGGTGACTGGCACGGTCGAGGAGCTCGCCGGCCTCAGGATGCGCCTGCTTGTAGGCGGCTTCGATCTCGTGAATCAGGTCGAGGCGCTTGTCGTCCCACCGCTTGGCTTCGCGTATCTCTTGGCCTTGGCGTTCGGTGATGAAGCCCATCATCGTCGCGAGCTTGATGGATCTTGCGCCGTACTGCGCCGCGAAGTTGTACGACTTCGTGTGCGTGTACAACATGTCGGGCTTGTGGACGAGCAACTCCTTCTGCATCGACTTGTGGAAGGACATCTTCGGATCGTCCCTGTAAGCCTGAAGCAGCTTCTTGTTCTGCGAGTAGTGCACCAGAAGGCGGAACTCGATCTGCGCGGCGTCGGCCTCTCCGTAGCCTAACGCGCCAGCTCCAGGTATGAACAAGTTCCGAGGGTACAGGTTGTCGCCGAACGCCGCGAAGTGGTTGTCGTAGTTCGGAACCTGCTGCACGATGCCGATGCTGAAGCGGCCGCTCCGCGTGCCGCCCTCGTCGTTGGCCAGCTGGTTGATCTCGTAGCGAAGGATGCCGTCGACGATGTGATCCGGATACGCCTTGAAAATCTTGCTGTCAAGCTGTGCGTATTGCTTCGCCTTCTGTCCCTTGCGGATGAGCGGATGATCGACCTCGTTCAGCGCGGCTTCCGAGAACCCATCGGGAGGCGTCAGGCCGAGGGATTCGATCAGCCTCGTCCATCCCTTGTCGTTATGCTCGAACGCGAAGCCTGCCTCTTGGCTGACCTCCAGCATCAGCCTTCCATGCTCGGCGCGGCATTCGCAGCCGTAGCGTTCGAGCAGCTCCATGTCGATTGGCGATCCGTTCCGCTCCATCTCGACGACGGCCGGAATGACGGAGTCCTCGAGGTCCTGGACTGCGCGCAACTCCTGTTCGTCGATCATGGGATACATGACGTCGCGAAGCCGCCAAACTAACGACGCCGTGTAGCGTTCTCGCTCGGCGACTTCGGCGGCGTGGTGCTCCAAGTGTCGACTTTCGTCGACGCGAGCTACGGGCGGCAGGTCTGGCAGATAGCGCGGCGCGAGGACGTCGAGCTTGACTTGTTTCACGTGATCGTCTAGCAAGGCGGCCGTGTGCTGTATGTCGCTGAACGTGCATCCTTGCGCTTCGAGGTCGACGCCCCACTCACGTGACATGTGCACGTCGAACTTGGTCTTGGCGTTGTATATCTTCTTGCCGCGCAGTTGCTCCTGCGCCCAACGCTTGACCTGGCCCTCGTCAAGGTTGCCGCTCAAGAAGCGGAACGGCAGGAAGCGGACCATCTGCCCATCCATCGTGCTGACCGTCAGCCCGCCAGGACGATCGCCCTTGACCCAGTCGACGCCGTCGGTGGCGAAGTTCAGCACAATCTCGTCGATGCCTGTCAGGTCGGGCGGTTCGTCCGGCACGTAGTTCGGATCGACGCGCGGAGGTTCGGAACCGAGGAACTGGGCCAACGACTGCCCTTCGACGGGATCGTTGAAGAAGGTATCGACCGCTGAATCGTCTACGATTGGGCCTGCGTTGAATCCATGCAAGCCGGGATCTTCGTCGAGCAGGTTCACGAGCCTTCCGGTGACCGTAACTTCCCTCCCCGTAAGGCCCGACGATGGGGGCGCCACTTGCGCCAATGCCCCCGATGGCTCTTCACCCTGGCCTGGGCTAACATCCGACTCGCATACCCTCGGATCCACGGGCGGCGCCTGAATGGACGCCGGAGCTTCGATCGCCTTCAAGACGACATCGGCGTCGAGGTTGCAGAACCACGCGAAGTCCTCCGAAGCCCACGCGTCCGGGTCCTCAACCGTGAACTCGTCGCCGGTTCGGACGACCTTGTAGCCACGGGAGGCGAGCCAAATCCTTACCCCTTCCGCGTCCGGGACGACGTCTGCCGCCGCCCACGATTCCGGGGTCGATCTTGAAACGGCCACGGCCGGCGGTTCGGGACGTCGAACGCCTTCAGGTCGGACGTCGTCGCAAGGAAGGTCAGGCTTGGCGGCTTGATCTCCATCACGGTCGACTCCGGCTGCGGCACCTTCCGCGCCAGTTCGAACATCGTCTCGACCAACGTCCGAACGATCAGCACCTTGCGTTCCATCGCTCTTCTCCTTGTTCGGATCCAGCCCCTTCTTCAAGGCTTCCATCAGGTTGACGACCTTCGGCGGCTCCGGCGCGGCCGCCTTCCTGGCCATGGCGAAGTTCAGGGCGGAGGGCTTAGGAGCCGCGCCAGGCTCAGCGGCAGCCGGAAGGGACGGCTTCTTCGGGGCGGACGGCTTAGCATCCACGGGAGCTTCGGCCTGCCCCATGAGGCTGTTCCGGCGGTCGTGGCCCATGGCTCCCCAGCCCGTAGGCATGGCGTCGAGCGTCATGCCGTAGTCCTTCACGGCGGACGGATCGAAGTCGGGCCGCAGGACGAGCTCGTTGTTCCTGAACTGCCTGTAGTCGACGAGGTGTTGCCACCTGCCCCACTTCCGCTCGACCGAGGTGACGTCGGGGTGTTGCTCGCGAAGGTGTTCGGCCATCCGCCAGCGCCCGTCCTTCTCCAGGATGACGCGGCCTTCGGCGCAAGGTTGAACCTCGGATCCGTAGCCGTCGGTGCACCGCTTGCAGGCGGCGCAGGACGCGGCGTGCGATTCCCATTCCTTCTGTGCGGCTTCGGCGCCGGCGTAGAGTTCGTCGGTGTTGCCGCCCTTCATCGTCAGCGTCGGCTTCTTGTACATCAAGAAGGCGTTGAAGAGCGCCGTGCAGTGTCCGTCCTTCAACAGCCGTAGGCTGAGGTCAGTATCCTCGTTGTAGCGCCCGCGCCACCTGTGCGGCACCTTGTTGCTGAGCAGAATGCCAGAATAGCAACGGGTATTCAACGTGATCGGCTTGATCTTCGCGCCTTGTTTACGCGGCGCGAAGTAGTCGTAGTTGAACGCCGCCATCGCCACGTTCTCGTAGCGGTCGACCCAATCTTCGACGGCGCAGAACGTCGCCGCGGAGTCGACCTCGACCTTCAGGTTGTCGTGGAAGCGACAAAAGCCGGAGATGTTGTCGTCGAGGATCCAGTGGCGTTCGGCGCCCGACGCAATGGCGTGTTCATAGACCCAGTTGCGGGCCGGAATGCCACCGAGTCCGAGGTTGCTGAACGGCAGCGTGAGAATCTTCTTCGGATCGATGACGGCGGCGTAGTTGTCGAACTCCTGCGGTTCGACGACGATGTGATACGGCACCTTGATCCACTCGAGGGCCTTGCTCGTCAGGCGAGATTCCCATCGGCCCTTGCTGATGATGTAGACCGGATAGCGAGGCACGGCTCCTTGTCCGCCGGTGAAGACCTTGTCGGCCGCCGTGCCGATGACGGCCTTCGGGTGCCAGATGCTCTTCGTCTTGGCCGTCAGCGACTGGTTCACGAGCTTCGCGAAGTCGATGCGATCCTGCTGATTGCGGAAGTGCACGATGACGGACTGGTAGGGCTGCAAGTCCTCGTGCTTGTATTCCGGCATGCCCTGCCAGTGCTCGGCCCAGTCGGGCTCGGCGGCGAAGAGCGTGGACTGTTCTACGATCTCGTCGTCGTTCATGCTGCCTTCCGTACGACGACAAACGCCCGCTTGCGATCCGACAGTACCGTGAAACCCTCGGACTCCAGGAAGGCGCGAATGGCGGCGATCTTCGCCTCGCGTCCTTCGATCGGATGGAACTCGATGAAGAGGCAGCGAACGCCTTCGAGGTCGCCTGGTTCCAAGCTGCCAAGCAGATCGTACTCGGCGCCTTCGACGTCCATCTTGACGACGGTCGGACGGTGGAGCATCAACTCATCGCTGAAGTTGCACGCGACGACCGTTAGCGCCTTCGGGCGGTTCGCGCTTGGCAGGATGCTGTTCGCGCCGCTGAACCCTGACATCGTCAGCTGAACAGAATCGGAGTAACCTGCCGTCAGCGCCTTCTCGACGACCTTGGCACGCTCGCCGTATCGCGCCATGTTGTCCACGGCCAGCAGGAAGTTCTTCGGCGCCGCTTCGTAGCAGACGACGGACGCCGCGCCCTGCTCCATCGCCGCGGCCGCGAACGTGCCGATGTAGGTTCCGCAGTCCATGACGCGGTCGCCCACCTCAAGTGGCACGAGCTTGAACGGATTCGTCTCGAGGTCCTTGCGGAGCCAGAACGCCGACGTTGGGATCTTGAAGCCCTCGGGCAATGCATCTGCATACTTCATCGGCATGCCTTCCTTCTTGCTTGCTTCTTGTCTTTGCGCTTCTTGTTGCGCGCGGCGCGGTAGGCGTTCAGCGTATCGACGCTTTGCCATTTGCCGGTGCTGTGGCCGGAGGGCTTCTTCTGCAGCGACGTGCCGTTGCCTGGCAAGTCACGACGTGCCTTGACCTTATCGAGGGCTTCGGTCAACGATCCTTTGATGGTCATTTGCCTCCGTGAATCGGACATTCGTTGTTGATGCAATGGCAACGTGTCATGGTGGCTTCGTCAACGGCCTTGAGCCTCTTCAGCTCGGCGAAGATCGCCGCGTCGCGCGTGCTCCAGTCCAAGCAAAGGACGTCGCGGACCAACGTCCGGAACGGATCTTCGGGTTGGCCAGTGTCCGGGTTGGTGATGCGTGAAGGCTTGCGGTCGTCGCTCATATCTTTGCTCCTGGCTTTCTAACTTCGACAACAAGGTTGGCCTGCCACCATTCTCGGTCGCCGTCTGCGTGAGGACGGGTAACGATTCGCCCAAGGCCGTCGTCCGGGACCTCGACCCTGCGGAGCCATCCGCCGACGAACATGACCCAATCGCCGACTTCAAGGGGAGGCGTCATGTTCACTTCGGCTCCACGTCAGTGTAGAACGGCACGCCCTTGGCGTCGAAGGCCAGGTAGAAGGTGACGCCGTCGAGCTCGCGCTGAATCGGAAGCCAACGGCCGTTGTGCTGGACTGCTGGAACGTGGCGGCTCATCGTGAAGACAGTATAGCCAACACTAAAAGGAATGTCTACAACTATTTTGGCGGGATTTCAGGCCTGAAAACGTGAAAACGGCCTGCCCCACATGCGGAGGCAGGCCGTCCTTGGTCGGAGCGCGACCAGCCTTAGAGCTGGGGCGCGTCGCCTTCGCCGGCGGCCAGCTTCGCGGCCAGCTTGTCGGCGCGGTCCTGGGCACGCTTGGCCAGTTCGGCCAGCGTGGGCTTCGGCTTGTTGGCGCGCGCGGTCTTGCGCTCTTCCGCGGTCATCTTGACCTTCGGCTCCTTGGCCGGGGCGAAGGCGCCGTCGGCGACTTCGATGGAGGCCGGGGCCTGCTTGTCGGGGAAGGCCGACAGGGGGATGCGGATCGCGACGGCCGCGCCGGAGTAAAAGGCGTTCTTGCCATTCTTGCTGAGGGACTTGAAGGAGAGGTTCATGGTGTTTGTGCTCCGTGATGCTTGGGTTTCCGTTGCCTCACCTTGAGGCTGATCCAACTTTACTTCGTCTGCCGCCGCCGTGTCTACAACTTTTTGCGTTCCGGGTGCATCTTTCTTCTTGCCGCTCAAGAAGGGCTTCCGGACTCCGATGCCGGCGTAGAGGTTTGCGTCCCTTCTCATCTGGCCGATGGTCCGGGTTTCCGAGGTGACGTGGCCGCCGTGCTCGATGTCTCTGCCGAGGAACATGGGTTCTCCTTCTAAGGCTCGGACGATCTCGTCGTAGCAGTCCACGGCGTCGTCCCTTGTACGGTTAGGGGATAGATAGGTCAACAGGGTTTCAATCGCGCCTTCCTGGTCCCCGCCCTCGTGGGCGGCTACGACGGCAAGGCGGACGGATTCGGGAACGTTCATTCGCCGACCTTCCTTGGCGCCACTGTCACTGCGTCGGTGGTGCCGTTGGTGGTCGTGCACGTTAACGTTCCAGGGGAGTTGATGCGCAGAACTTGGAAGGCGTAGCGCCCGTAACCGTCAAGGTCAAACTCGGCAGGCACCACCACGCCTGCCGTAGAGGTGCACGTGACGTGAGAAGGCACCGTCGCGCCTGCCTTGCCAAAGGCCTGCACGCTGACGACGACGCGGTCGAGGTCGATGGTCCTGCCCGCCGTCAGGAACAGCTGAACCACCTCTGGAACTTGGGCGACGGGAGTTGGAGAGAATGGCAACGGCAACGGAGCGGCGCAACCGATGGCAAATGCCATCGCCGTGACGGCCGTCAACAAGCCAGGCGCATGCTCCCGGATCCACGCGATCAAGGCCAACGACGTCTGCGGTTCCAAGACGATCTTGTTGGTAACGCGGATGCCGTCTTCGGTCGTCAGGACCAGTTCGCTGTATTCGTTGCGTTCGAGGTAAACGCCGTCGCCGAGGTATTGCTTGTTCATTGGTCATCCTTTGAAACAGGCCACACGTATGGCAGGTCGTCGGGCACGTCCGGAAACAGCGGGCGGTAGTGCGCCGGGAGCTTTCGCACGAGGTTGGATTGATGCGACCGGTGAAAGGCTTCGTCGCCGAGCCAGGGCGGCATCGGAGGACCAAGGACCTTGCGGGAGGCAAGGAACTCGTCCATGCAGTTGTCGACGTAGCCGCGGGCGCGCCATTCGACGCACGTTGCCATGCCGTATGCGGCGAGCGCCATTTCGTAGCCACGCCACATGATGACTGCAGGGTGATTCATCCAGCCGGACGACTTGCCCTGAAGCGTGCGGAGGATCTGAAGGGCCTCAACGCGCTGCTTGCCTAACCGCTGTCTGTCGAGGGCGGCGGCCGATGCGGCGAAGTTCGGAAGGGGAAGGAAGGTCTGCACGCTACTTCACCTTCACGAGCCGTCCGCCCTGCATCGTCCCCTCGGCATACCAGGTATGCGCGGCAGGGTAGTGCGGACCTTCGAGCGTGATGCGGCCGTCGTTCGGCACGGTGCCGAGTCCCGGTTGGTAAACGTCGACGCCTTGTCCGGCGACGAGCGCTTCCTTGAGCGCCTTCTTGGTCTTGAAGTTTGGCGATACGTAGGCCATCACTTGCCTTCCTTTTCGTGGTAGCGTGCCGCGGCCGCTGCCTTGTAGTCGTTGTACTCCGGAACCTTGGCCAACATCTCGGAAGTTCCGAGGGTGGGGTACTTGGCCTTGAACCACTCTTCGAGCGT
>Ga0181339_1000192_pt1 | contig 13941 bp, 20 predicted proteins | sample Sp13VDMM110DD_FD_130101 | JGI IMG/M metagenome (GOLD analysis project Ga0181339, IMG submission 130101) | Freshwater viral communities from Lake Michigan, USA - Sp13.VD.MM110.D.D | ecosystem: Environmental > Aquatic > Freshwater > Lake | place: USA: Michigan | collected 2013-04-23 | reverse complement strand
TACCCACATGATCCCTCTGGAGATGCGTGACATCGAACACTCGCTGTGCGAGTTCGACAAGTATTCCAGAGTGAAGTTCAACGAAGGCCAGCCGCGTGGGCGGTATCCGGGGACTGCATGACCTTCACTGCATGTTTCAATCTGTTGAAACTGGGCGTCAGTTCAACTCTGAACACGCTCAAGTTTATCTTCTTCATGCTGGCTTTCCTGCTGGGATACAGCTTGTTGAGGATCATGTGCTTCTTCCGCTTGCACTTGAGCGGCACGATGGACGGAGGTTGCATGGGTGACTCCCTGAAATGCGACATCTGCGGTGAGGATCGTTACCCAGAGTATTTCCCAGGCTGGATCATTCGTAAACGGAGCATCCATGAAGATCATCGAAACTCGTAACGTCCACCAGGCGCTCCCTCACGGTCTCTGGTTGCTCAACCAGTTCGGGGTCCAGCGTGCGAGCCGGTATGGAGACGTCATCGTCGCTCCGTGGCCGGTGACCACAATCTATCGAAACCCGATGGAGAGGGTCATGTTCTGGCCCGAGCGGGACGCCAACCCGTTCTTCCATCTCTACGAGTCGTTGTGGATGATCATGGGCCGCAACGACGTGGCGGGGTTGGCGAAATACGCCAAGCGGATGGCAACCTTCAGCGACGATGGAGACACGTTCCATGGTGCCTATGGGCACCGCTGGCGGAAGCATTTCACCGACATGACGGACGGTCTCCAAAATCTGGATCAGTTGTCCACCATTGTCCGCCGTCTGAAGCAGGATCCCGATGATCGTCGCTGTGTCCTGCAGATGTGGGACGCAGAGTTCGATCTCGATCGCGTGGGCAAGGACGTGCCCTGCAACACCATGGCCACCTTCCAGCGGGATCCCAGCGGCAAGCTGAATCTGGACGTGTTCTGCCGATCCAACGACATCATCTGGGGATGCTACGGTGCCAACGCGGTCCACTTCAGCTTCCTGTTGGAATATGTCGCCCTCGGGATCGGCTGTGAGATTGGGGTGTATCGCCAGCACTCCATGAACTGGCACGCCTACACGAACGTGCTCGGCACCGTGGACGCCCTGCGCCCTCGAGGGATCTTCGCGATCCCGGAATCCCACGATGACCCCTACGTGGATGGGTCTGTCCGACCCATGAGAATGGCGATCGATGGAGACTTCGAGCGAGTGACTCGGCTCATCAAGACCTTGGTGTCGGAGTCGGACAACGATTTCACCAGTGGCATTCCCATCGAGACCTTCTGCTGGGCCGGCATGGCGTATTCCATGTTGAAGGCCCACTGGCACTTCCGTCAAACTCACGATCCCGATCGCTACCACAAGGCGATCGAGTGTCTGTCCAAGGCGGATCACCGGAACGACTGGGTGGCGGCAGGGTTGCAGTGGCTCACTCGCCGACGATTGGCGGCGGAGGCGAAGCGATGAAGAACGCTAAGTGCCTGCTCCATGGGAGCTACGATGCAGCTTCTTATCCATCGTGCCCCACGTGTCAACCAGTTCCGGAGGCTGTCCACCATCCATCTCACTACGGTGGAGCCGACAATCCATACGAGCACATCAAGGTCGTCAACGCCCTGGGATGGGGTTACCACATCGGTAACTGCACCAAATACCTGTGGCGTGTGGGTCTCAAGGATCCCTCCAAACTGCTGGAGGATCTCAAGAAGGCTCGGTGGTATCTGGACGAATACATCAAACTCATGGAGAAGAAATGAACGGAATCATCACCAGAGTGCTACTTGGTCCAGGGTATGCATTCGTGCGTGGAGACGACGATGGGCTGTCCTATTTTGCCCATGCCAAGAGCTTCGTGCCGCGTGACAGCTTCGACAAGGCTCGTGAAGGAAAGAACGTGACCTTCACCCCAGCAGAGGGTGAAAAGGGCTTGAGGGCCGACGACGTCCATCTGCTATAAACCAGGAGTGAGTGAGTGGAAATCCTGAAACAGATCATCTGGGTCTTAGTCACCAAACTGAAGCACTTAAAGTGCCGTCTGGTGAACAACGGCCACGAGCTCCAGCGAGTGCAAATCCCGGAGAAGATTTTCCATGAGTGCATGTTCTGTGGGTATCAGACCCCAGGATGGGAATTGCACAAGGGTAAGTTGAAGCCGGTGGTGTGGACTCTGAAAGACCAATACCGTCTCGATCTGAAGAAGAGGCGCAGGGCTTGAACCAGGTTCCTTTCGTGCAAACCCTCAGTCTTCGCACCAAGGCGATCTCTGCCGAGCAGATCCTTGGATGGCGCCAGGAATACCATCTGGACCGATGCCGGATGTCCCCATTTGACCACCAGGTGGTGGGCATCCAGGCGTTGGTCACCAATCCGTTTTTCGCTCTCTTCGATGAGATGGGAGCCGGCAAGACCAAGCAAGTCATCGACGCAGCCCAGGTCATGTTCCATCTGGGGATCATCGATAAAGTGATTGTGGTCTGTCCTGCCGCTGTTCGATCAGTGTGGTTCGACATGGAGCTTGGTGAGTTGGCCAAGCATCTGTGGGACAACACCTCTTCAATCGCGATGGAGTTTCATTCCCAGAGTCGCAAGTGGGTGAAAAAGGGCACCATCGAGGATGAAGCTGGTCCGACGAAACGTCTGGAGTGGGTGGTCACCAATTACGACTTCTTGCGTCGAGCAACCAAGGTCGGCAAGACCAAGACTTTCGTCAATCTGGACAAGCTGAAAGACTACTGGGGTTCCAAGACCTTGTTGGTCCTGGATGAAAGTTCCGCTGTCAAGAACTGGGACACCGACCAGTTCCGGTCATGTGCGGCCTTGCGCGGGAAGTGTGGACGGGTGGTGTTGCTCAATGGCACTCCCATCGCCAACAACCCGCTAGACATGTTCGCCCAAGGCGAATTGATGCACTCCAAGATCCTGGAGTGCAAGCACTTCTACCAGTTCCGTGCACGGTATGCCAAGATGGGGGGTTTCCTGAACAAGGAAATCATTGGATGGCATCAGCTGGATGATCTCCAACGTCGATTCCTTCCCTACGTGCTCCGTCGTCTGAAGGAAGACTGTCTCGATCTCCCGCCCAAGCTCCCTCCGGTGTTGTTGGAAGTTCCAATGACAACTCACACTTGGAACAAATACTACAAGCCCATGCGAGACGACATGGTGGCGTGGTTGACGGAAACCGAAGTCAGTGTCGCCCAACAGGCTATCACCAAGGCCATGAGGCTGGCTCAGATCGTTTCCGGGTTCCTCGGTGGGGTGGATGAAGCTGTCCAAGAAGCTCGCCAGATTGAGTTGGATGTCAAGATCGCCAGTGCCATCTCCCAACAGCATCGGCCGGCGTGGATCCCTGGCGAAACCACCATGCCGGAAGCTCCTCCGATCGTGGAACCTCCTGTCGTCCTGGATGGTTCTCCAGTCGTTGAGATCGGCCGTGAGAAGCTCGATTGGTTTCTGGATTGGTTTGCAGAACGACTGAAGAGCGATCGGAATTTCAAGCTGCTGCTGTGGGTTCGCTTCCGTCCAGAGCTCGCACGCATCGAGAAGGAATTCAAGATCAGATTCCCTCATGTCGCCGTAGGAGCCATTCACGGAGACCAGCGTCCAGACAAATACGCGAAGGTGGACGGGGTCCGAACTTTGGTGGAGCTAGGCGAGAGAGCTCTCGCGTTGAGGCTTCTCGATCCTCGGACAGCGCCCGAAGGGCCAGTTCTCGTCATTGGCACCGTCACTACCGGCGGTATGGGACTCAACCTGACGAGCTCCCACACCGTCATGTATCTGTCCAATGACCGTTCGCTCAAGGATCGTCTCCAGTCGGAGGATCGAGTGCATCGTCCAGGACAAACCCATGAAGATGGCGTCTCCTACTTCGATGTGGCGGCGACTGGGCCCAACGGGCAGAAGACCATTGACCACGCCATCATCAAGGCTCTCCATGAGAAGAAGAGTCTGGCAACCTGGACTCAGGCCGCATGGCTTGATGCGTTGAGGGATTAGCAATGTCAAAGACTGTGATTACCACTTTCGCTGTGACGTTGTCAGATGAGCAGCTGGAGAAGATCTTCCGGGAACGACTGGAAGAACTCACCAGAGGCTTCTGGGTGGTTGAGGAAGGTGATTGCACTCCTGGAGTCACCACTGGCATTTACGAAGAGGATCGCTACGATGGTCATAAGATCGCAGAAGTGAGCGATCCCAATTACACCATTGTCGTCGCTGCCTGCAGACTGAAACGCCAACTGGAAATCGCCAAAGAGACAGAGCGCAAGAAGAAATGCACATGCGTTCATGGGCACTATTGCCCAGTGCATCCAGATCGAAGGTTTCGGTAACCCATGGCACTGGATAAAGTTCGAATTACCTTCTATCTGGACGGTCGACCTCATGCTCAACGCATCTGGTGGGCTGTGCCCAGGAAGGGCGAAGGAGTGGTTCTCAAAGTGTATCAATCGAAGAAACTCTTCATCGTAGATGAAGTGGTCTATCTCTTTGATGATGCTGATGTCCCTGATCGTCAGGCGGTCAACATTACGGTGAAACCCGTCGAGGACTAGATGTTCCAGAACCAACCCTTGCCCTACATCGTGAAGATCAGAATGGGAGCAGAAGACGAGATTCCCATTCGATCGGAGCATCGGGTTACGGCCTACAACGCGATGGAAGCCGTCATGCAGGTTATCATCACAACGGGTGGGACCGGCATCTCCGACGAGAAGATCAAGATCGAATCCATCGAGCCAGATGTCCCTGCATTCCTGAAGTTAGTTTTTGCCCATGGAAAATGATGCACCATTTGTCGCTTGTTACCAGTGGTGCCCTACGTGCCGAAACTGGTTTCTCATCTCGTCCCGCACAGGCTTTGCGGATGGACGAGTCTGGGTGACGGTGGTCTGTGGGCACACAGTGGACAAAGACTACGACCAGAACATGGATGGCAAGTTCAATGTCGGTCCCATGTCGAGCCCCTCTGTGAGGATGGGCGAGTAGGAATTGAATATGCGAGCGCGCTCGCACGAACAGTGCAGCCAGACGAGAAATAATAACGCTTGCCTTCCGTTTTGAGACCTGGTATACTACTGTGAGCATTGGACGCTGATGGCGATTAAGCCATCCAGCCTTCAGATGGGCCGCTGGCCCGGGAGTGAGTGTATGAACGAACGCGATCTGCAAGAAGAGTTGATCAATCTGCTGGAGTGCAACGACGCACTGGAAGCCGCCAGCACCGACCTGCCCTTGGGCCTCCTGGCCCAGTCCTTCGACTCTGCCGGTGTCATGACCGGATCTGCTGGATTGGTTCTCACCCTCCGCGACGGTTCCGAGTTTCAGATCACCATCGTTCAGTCGAGGGAAGCCCGATGATTCTCGGCTGTGCATTCAACAAGCGCATCGCCGATGAACTCACTCTGCGTGCCAACAACCCTCCCGACACCAACGGCCGCATCTGGTCTGCCGAACAGCAGCCCATCTTCGATTGGTTTGCCAACCCGGATGGCTCCAATCTCGTCGTAGAAGCCCTCGCCGGCACCGGCAAAACCACCACCATCATGGAGGGCATCCGTCGAGCTCCCGAGGGAGAGGCTGTCTTCAAGACACTCCACGGTATCGGGTTCTCCATCGTGAGGCGATTCTGGGACACGGTGACGGTGGAGCAGGATTTCTCTCGCCGCCCAGACACCATCCTGTCCCGAGCCGACTGGTTGACTCGTGAAGTCACCACCCCCCAGACTCCCGACGTCATCAAGCGTCTGGTGTCCACCCTCCACACCAAAGCACGTGAGATTCGTCCCCATGCACGTCACAAGGGCGAACTCATCGAGCTCGCCTACGACTTCGAGTGCGCTCCAGACGAGTCCTGGGAGAACCAGGGCTACAACGTCCACCGGGTGGAGGAGTTTGCGCTTGCAGCGATGGAGCTCGCAGCCAACCACAAGCCGGTGGATGGCATTGACTACAGCGACATGATCTACCTCCCTGTGAGGAACAAGTGGGTGTTCCCACAGTATGACCTGGTGGTCGGCGACGAAGCCCAGGATCTGACGGTCGCCCAGCTGGAGATCATGACCGGCGTGTGTCGTGGACGCCTGTGCATCGTGGGAGATCCCAACCAGGCCATCTACGGTTTCCGTGGAGCCGATTCTGGGTCCCTCGGCCGTCTCAAGCACGAGCTCAACGCCAGGGCTCTGCCTCTGACGGTGACCTATCGGTGCGGGCGCAAGATCGTCCAGGAAGCCCAGCGGCTGGTGCCACACTTCCGAGCCGCGTCCACCAATCTCGAGGGAACGGTCTCTTCGCTTCCCATCGAAAAGCTGGTGGCGACTGCTCAGCATGGGGATTTCATCCTGTCCCGCATCAACGCGCCGTTGGTGGAACTTGCCATCCAACTCCTGCGTTCTGGCAAGCGTGCTCGCATCGCTGGGCAGGACATCGGTAAGGGTCTGAACACCCTGATCCGCAAGATGAAGGCTCGCAGCGTCCCGGATCTCCTGGAGAAGCTCTCCAACTGGGAAACCAGAGAAGTTGATCGCTGGATGAAGGCCAAGCGCCAGGATCGGGTGAACGGTGTCCGCGACAAGGTGCTCATGGTCCACGAGCTCGCGGATGGTGCCAAGAGTCTGGATCAACTGAAAGAGAAGATCGATGTTCTCTTCACTGACAATGGGCTGGGCCAGGCGGGGATCGTCACCCTCTCGAGCGTCCACAAGGCCAAGGGTCTGGAGGCTGACCGGGTGTTCGTCCTGTCTGGAACCCTCTACATCGGCGGCCAGTGTCAGGAGGAGAAGAACATCGAGTATGTGGCGATCACTCGAGCCAAGCACGAATTGGTGTGGGTGGGCGAGAAGCGGAAGGAAGAGACTCGTTGAGCCGCATTCCATATGTAAACCGCAAGAATCCCTCACTGAGGGATTCTCCTGTGGTCAAATGCGCGTCCTGTGGGAAGCTGGGCACCTCCAGTTTCCCACTGGTCCGAACCCAAGGGAATCAACATCGGCACGAGCACTGCGTTAGCAAGAGGAGAAAGCCCAATGCCAAGCAAGTTTGACAGCGTCACTGGTAACCTGCCCAAGTGGGTGGATGACACTCCAGGACAGCAGGACAAGGTCAATGCCCTGGTCCTCCAGATCATGGCCGGACCGGAGGCCGACGGGGTGACCCTGCCCTTCAACCTGTCGGCAGAGATCGAAGAGCGCGTGCTCTCCATTCGAGCCGAGATCGAGCTCCTCAACAAGGTGCTCATCCACGCTTCGGGCGGGAAGTTCTCCTCCGCCGCGCTGGCCAGAGCCTACCGAGACGTCCGCAAGGTCAAGGACGAGATGGAGAAGGCCGAGAAGTTCACCAATCTGCTCATCAAGGCGTATGAGCAGCTGTTTGCCAACCAGGCGGAGGCCGATGGCATCGAGGCGGTGCCTCTGACAGACGGTGACCGCATCGGGGTGCTCTATGAACCTCACGCCAAGGTGGTCGATCGAGACGCCTTCCGCGAGTGGTGCATCGAGAACGGATACGAGCGCGAGCTCAATCTCGCGTGGGGCACCACCAACAACCTCGCCAAGGATGCCACCATGAAGGGCAAGAAGATCCCTGGCATCGAAGTGTCCGCGAAACCGAAGTTCAGCTGGAGATAGGCATGCTGAGAACCAATGGTGCCTTCACGTTCTTCGTCATCCAACATTACCAGCCGCCATCACCAGATGGTAGCATCGCTGGTAAGTGGATGGATTCGAATCTGGACCATTTCGGGCACCCTCCCGGCTTTACTGCCAGCAGTCCATGCTGGCAGAAACTCGGTGTCCATGGTTGCTTCGAGAGTGAGGAAGCCATGGCCGGGATCCTCACCATGAAAAGCAACTGGCCGAACCACAAGTTCCGTATCGCTCGCTACGACGTCATCCAACAGTGCACCACCATTGAATTCGAGAAACCCTGAGGACTAGATGGAAAATCTCAAGATCGTCAAGCTCACGGCGTCCAACATCCAACGTCTTGTCGCCGTCCAGATCTCGCCCGAGGGCAATCTGATCACCATTGGCGGCAAGAACAAGGCCGGCAAGTCCACGTTCATGAATTCCATCGCCATGGCCCTCGGCGGCGCAGCCCTCATCCCCAAGGAGCCCATCCGGCTGGGTGAGACGGAGGCCTTCGTCGAGGTGGATCTGGGCGAAATCATCGTGACCCGCAAGTTCAAGCTGGTCTTCGGTGAAGGCGACCAAGCGGATACCGTGAGCTCGCTGGAGATCAAGAGCAAGGATGGGAGCGTGTTTCCCAGCCCACAGGCCATGCTGAACAAGCTCTTCAGCAAGATTGCCTTCGACCCGCTCGCGTTCTCCCGCATGGACGATGCGCCCCAGTTGGCGATGCTGAAGCAGCTGGTGCAGCTGGACACCAGCGCGATTGACAAGGAACGTGCTGCAGCGGTCGCCAGCCGCACTGACCTGAAGAAGCGTTCGGTGCTGGCGGAAGCCAGGGTGCGTCAGCTGGTCGTTCACATGAACGTCCCGGATGAAGAAGTATCCGTGGACGAGATCAGCAAGAAGCTCGAGACCACGGATGCTCAGAACAAGCGCCACGCCGCGCTCTCTGTCCAGATCATGGACAAGCTCAAGGACGCCGACGGCGTCAAGCGAGACGTGGAAGAGACCACCCAAGAGATCGCTCGTCTCCAGGCCAAACTCACCGTCTACCAGAATCGCATTCAGGCCTTCCAGAAGGATGCGATGGAGCTCCAGAAGGAGCGGGATGCGATGGTCATCGCCGATGTCTCCACCATTCGGGAGGAACTCACCAAGCTCACGGAGACCAACACCAAGGTGCGAGCCAACAAGCTCCGAGTGGAGGCCGTCGACGCCCACAACGATCTGCTTCGTCAGATCGCCGAGGAGGACGACAACGTCAAACGGTGTGACCAGGCTCGTAAGGAGATACTGGAGGCGGTGAAGTTCCCGGTCGAAGGACTGGGCTTCCGCGAGTCGGAAGTGACCTTCAACGGTCTGCCATTCAAGCAGGCCGCTACCTCTGAGCAGATCCGGGTTTCAGTGGCCATCGGTTTCGCTCTGAACCCCACCCTCAAGGTGCTCTTGGTCCGGGATGGCAATCTCCTGGACGTGGCGTCGCGCACTGCTCTGGCCGAACAGGCGGCAGCGGCGGACGCCCAGGTCTTCATGGAGTTCGTCTCGGAGACGAAGGAGGGCATGTCGGTCTTCATCGAGGACGGACAGATCCTCTGATCTCGAGCGTCTGAAGATTGACCACTTCAGACAGCAAGTGAATGGTCCTAACTCAGAACAAAGAACAGAGAGCATAGAACAGATGACAATCGAAAACACGCAGACCGGACTCGAAGTCCCCTCCAAGGCCACCGGGATGGCCGCTCGTCCCTCCTTCGTTCAGCAGTCCATCGAGGGCACCGAGAAGATCACCAAGGACGACATCCAGATGCCGCGCCTGGCGCTGTGCCAGGCCATGTCGCCCGAGCTCGTCGAGGGAGGCCCACGGTTCATCGAGGGCTTGAAGACGGGCATGTTCTTCAACAGCCTCACCGGCCAGATCTACGGCAAGGGTCCGTTGAAGTTCGCCGTGGTGCGTTGCGATCCGCCGCGTCACGTGGAGTTCACCGAGGACGGCAAGTCCATCGTGGACTACAACGTGCCGGCCAACGACCCGCGCACGCTCTTCACCACGGACGCCCAGGGCAAGTCCAAGCCGCCCATCGCCACCAAGTTCTACGACTACGTGGTGATGTTGCTCGACGTCGATCGGAACTTCGAGCTCATCGCGCTCTCGTTGAAGAGCACCAACATCAAGGTCGCCAAGAAGCTCAACGGCCTGATCAAGACCCGCCAGGCTCCGCTCTACGCCGGTGCCTACACCCTCGAGTCGGCGATGACGACCGCCGGTGGTCACACATTCGCCATCTGCGTCATCGAGTGCGACGCCGGCAACCCGGAGGGTCTGACCCACGAGGGCTGGATCGCCAACGAGCCGCTCTACAAGCGGCTGAAGCAGGCGTATGACGCCCTGAAGGACGCCAAGGTGGACATCCACACCGAGGGCGACGGCACCGAGTTCAACTATGGTGCCAACAGCACCGGAGCGCCGGAAGCCGAAGGCGGCATGTAAGACCGATGGAGGCGGGCAATCCCGTCCGCCTCCATCCTTTCCCTCAGGAGTGAATGTAATGAAGAAGACCCAGAAGAAGCGTGTTCATCGTCGTGCCAAGCTCAGTTCCATCCCTGCCGCTCCTCGTGTTGGCACGCGAGCCGATCGTGCCCACACCATCGCTCGCGAGAACAAGGATCTGAACACCGCCGAGATCCAGTTCCGCCGTGATCTACTGCAGCGGAACGAGACCGCCATCGCGGATGATCTCGCTCGGCTGCGCGCTCTCTCGAGCGCTCGGGCGAAGGAATTGTCCAACGTCCAGGCGGAGCTCGCTGGACTGGACACCCTCCTGGAAGCTCGCCGCTAGTTTCGATCTGTCCGGGTGGATCGTTATAGGACGAGCCTCAAAGCGTGGGTTAGTGATCCTGCCGCCCGGAAGCCGGAAGTAGTTGAGAAATCAGCTGCTTCCGGTTTATTTTTGCCTGGTCAGTAAATAATGCTTGCCTTCAGTATCGGGATCACCGATAATGGATGACATGAAAAACAAGACTGCGACCCAACCGACTGCGACCGCCACTGTGAAGACCACCGCCAACGAGCTCAAGATGTTGAACAACATCGCCAGGAGCCTCTACACCCCCATGAACGGTGGATACCCCAAGACGTTCGAGGACGCCGGCAGCGTCTGGACGTTCGATGTCGTCGAGGGATGGCCCAACCAGCGTTCCGTGTCGGGCATCATCTCGAGCCTCGTGAAGAAGGAGCTTGTGGGCATCTGCAAGGCCGACAAGACCAGCGGCGACGACCACGATGCCATTTGGATGACGGAAGCTGGGTTCGCCATTTGGCAAGCCGCGTTCCCGCCAGAAGTTGCTGAGGCCATCGTGGACGCGTCTGTCTCCGCCATCGCCACCGACCAGATCATTGCCGCTCTGGAAGAGAAGCCCACGGATGGGCTCGAGAGCGATCGTGCAGCGTTCGCTGCACTGTCCGATGAGGACAAGATTCTCTCCGTCATGCAGCGTTACCCTGGTGCCGCTCGTCGCTTCATCCGCGACACTTCGACCGTGGGCGAGGAACCGACCTACCGCATCCTCCGTAAGATGGTCGCCGATGGACACGCCATCCAGGAGCCCTCGAACGGTCGCACACCCGAGGGCCGTCCTTTCCGGATGCTCGTCTACAGTCTGTCTGTGCCGGCCCAGAAGACCCTCGACAACGCGGCCATCCAGCTGCCCATCGTAAAGGAGGTCAAGTAAACCATGGCGATCCTCAACTACAACGGTGTCGCCATGAAGACCATCACCAAGGAAGAGCTCATGGAGGTTCTCGAGAACCTCCCCGAGGGAGCACGGATCGTCTTCACCAGCGATTACGGTGACTACCACCATACCGACCAGGCGCTCCCTCTCAAGGGCGACGTGGAAGAGCGCGAGATCGTGAAATCCGCCTACAGCCACAGCGGCTTCGCTCTCCTGGATGTGGACCAGGATGAGGAAGACGAGGACGAGATGAGCCGTCAGGACGACGAGAGCGCCGATGAATTCGCCAAGCGTATGGACGCCATGGCGGAAGAGAAGAAAGACCGCACCTACTTCGTGATCAGCTAGAACCGACAACCACCATTAGGAGACTGCGAACATGACCACGATCAACCTCGTCCACCCCGATGACATCCTCCTCTTCAATGAAGTGAAGGACGCCATGGTGCGGGTGGCCAAAGCCTACCAGTTACCGCTCCACTCTGTCCAGGTGACGCCCAATGCGAGCCTGGCGACAGCCGCCCGAGGGACTTGCTCCACCAGCGGCGACATCCAGCTGACGATGCGTTGTAAGAACGACGACGGCTCGTGGACGGAAGCGATGTCGCCCGAGCAGGTGTGGAAGACAGCGGCCCACGAGCTCGCCCATCTGAAGCATTTCAACCATGGGCTCGCGTTCCAGGAGTTCTGCATGGAGCTCACTCTTGCGATGCAGAACGAGCAGGTGGACCCCACCCAGAAGATCATCGACAAGGTGATCAAGATGAAGAAGAGCAGCGCCAGTGAGGCCGCTCTGGGCAACGCCGCTGCCGCCGAGTCGTTCGCGGCCATGGTCAACAAGCTCATGATGGACCATGACCTCAACGCCTCTGACCTGGATTACGCCGCCATGGACAAGGATCCGGTCATCGAGAAACGACTTGACTTTGGAGCCTACAACGTGAAGCGCACCAAGACGCGCATCGCCTGGCAACAGCGACTCGCGTCCCTGGTCGCTCGAGCGCACATGTGCCAGATCTTGATCTCATCTGGTTGCAACTCCATCACTTTCGTGGGAACCAAGGCCCACGCCACTGTGGCGGAATATGTCTACGGCACCATGGTGCCGGCAGTGGACAAGATCGCCGACATCGAGTATTACCGCTACTACGACCAGCAGGCTCGTCTGGGCCAGGCGTCCACTGCTCGTGGATACCGCAAGGGCTGGCTCGAGGCGTTCGTGGAGCGCATCGGTGAACGCTTCAACGAGCAGCGCAAGGCCTCTGTGGCCGCGTCTCCGAGCGAGTCGACGTCCCTCATGAGGATCAACGGGTCACTGCGCAAGGTGTCGGAATACATCGACAACAAGTTCAGCAAGAAGCGCAGCCACTACCTGGGCGAGCTCAAGATGGGCCACAGTCACGGAGCCGGGCACCGCGATGGCAGAGCAGCGGCGGATCGCATCAATCTCGGCACTCGTGGCGTGACGAGCAGCGGCCCGACCCGTCGGCTCGGAAGTGGTGCGTAAACGCCCTAAAATTGACCTTCTCCAGAGGCTCGAGACGAACGATCTCGAGCCTCTTTGACCCTACGGTCATTGAGAATTTCGACGGCTCTCCGAGCCTAGAAAGGCTCGAAACCCGTAAGTTATTGTTCCATTGGGAGTTAGCGATCCTCCCAGTCGAGTGTAGAAAGCAGCGGTGGAGACGACGATGAGAATCAAAGAGCTAGTCCGCCAGTTCAACGCCACAGGCGACGGTTTCGCCGCCTACTTGGGTCCAGATCTCACCGTCGGTGGACAGACCATGGTCCAAGGCGCTGCCCTCATCGGCTACCGGGAATGTCTGGAAACCGACATGCCATGTGACAATCCCAAGTGCAAGCGCACCATCCGCAAGGGTGACTCCTTTGTGGGCATCCATCTGCCGGTCCATGGGGAGGCCAACGAATATGAGGAGGAGGTGTGGGCCTGCATCTGCTCCACCATCTGCTACACCAAAGACGTCGATCCGCAAGCCAACTGAGGACACCATGGAAGATATCAAGCGTCACAAGTTCGAATCGAAGACCACACCTGGAGTCTTCTACATCGTCACGGAAGCCTACGGCTCCATGACCTGTGAGTGCCCGGGATACCGCAACAGCAAGAAGACCCCACGCCACTGCACTCATTTGACACAGCTGGGCGTCGCAGAGCCTGGAGCTCCCTCGGCTGAACCCAAGCAGCCCTCCATGTTGGACAACCTCCAGTCATCAATGCCCTCGATGCCCATCCAGGTGATGTTGGCGAGCGCGCTGCCCGAGGGCAAGACGATCGAGAGCTACATGGAATTGAACTACATCATGGAGCCAAAGTTCGATGGTCACCGACGACTGATCGAAGTGGGTTTCACCAAGACGGAGCACATGAAGATCCCCAAGGTGACGGCCTGGAGTCGAGAAGGCAACATTGTCGCCCTCCCGCGTCACATCCAGGAAACCCTCCTTGCCTTGATGCCAGCTGGTCGTTACGATGGGGAAGTATATCTTCCTGGAGGGACTGGCACGGACGTCAAGGCACTCCATCTGCAAGACCAGATGAAGCTCGCGATTTTCGATGCATTGGAGGTGGGCGACCCTCTGAAGCCTGCGATG
>Ga0181339_1000190_pt1 | contig 13979 bp, 23 predicted proteins | sample Sp13VDMM110DD_FD_130101 | JGI IMG/M metagenome (GOLD analysis project Ga0181339, IMG submission 130101) | Freshwater viral communities from Lake Michigan, USA - Sp13.VD.MM110.D.D | ecosystem: Environmental > Aquatic > Freshwater > Lake | place: USA: Michigan | collected 2013-04-23 | reverse complement strand
AGGGCGGCGGGATCCATCGTTGGGGCCTTGACGGTTGCTGCTGAAGTCATTGTCTACTGCTCCTTGGCGCTGTGCGCCGTCTGCTGGTTGCCGGTGGTGTTCTCGTTTGCCTGATCGGTGAGGTCGGTGGCGCGCTCGCGCAGCTGTATCGGCGCGCCGCTGAACTGCTTGTAGGTCTTGGCGTGCACGCGGTTGGTGTAGTGCCGCAGGCCGCACTCCCTGCAGTCGCGCTCGCGCACGTCCAGCAGCGCCAGCGCCTTGGTGATCGTGTTGGCCGCCTCGCGCAGCAGCGCCGCCGCCTGCATGCCTGCGTCCATGGTCTCCGGCTCCACCAGCCGCGCCACCTGCGTGCGCGGCCGCGTCTTCACCATGGCGTCGACGCTGTGCAGGTCGCCGCCGCTATCCTCGCGCTGCAGGACGGCGGTGCGCGGGTCCGCCTTGCGGTAGACCGCGATGCCTTCCTTGCCGTCGACCACGAACCGGAACATGTCGCCGGTGTTCAACTCTCCGAATGTCGTCAATTGCTGTCTCCTGCGGCCGGTGGCCGCGCCTGCCGTTACTTGTCCTCGGTGATGCTCAGCACCTTGTGGCCGGTCATCTCGCTGTCGTAGTCGCCTACCACTTCCTCCACCCACTCGCGGTCGTCCTTGCGGCCGCGTGCGGCACGCGCCACAAGGTCGGCGGCCGTCTCGTCGTCCACGCGCAGATACTTCTCTTCAATGATCTTCACCGTGACCATCTTGTCGGCAGCCATGTCAGTCCCTCCCGTCCACGTGCTTGAAGTAGCCGCAGCCAGCCGGATGGAAGCAGCTGGCGGTGATGCCGTCCTTGGGCGTGCGGCCGCAGCCGGGACACGCCTCGGCCTGCGGCGGCGGCGCGATGTGCGCCAGACGCATGGCCTCGATGGTGGCCAGCTTGAACGCCACCTTCCAGTCGTCCTCGGTGGCACCGTAGGGGTAGGACGCCACCAGCTTGCCGGGCTCCATCATTTTCTCGGTCGGCTCGGCGCAGGCGTGCACCTCGGCGAGCAGCACGTGGCTGCTGCCGTTGTGCAGCACCACGTAGCGCACGTGATCGTCGGCCATGCTCTGCAGCATGGCCATGCCGTCGTATCCCATCATGTCGAAGAACTTGCCGGTCTGCGGGCCGGTCTTCGTCTGGTCGACCGTGGGCAGGCTGGCGGCCACCTGCGTGAACTTCTCGAGCTCGTCGGCAGCGCCGGGGCCGATTGCGTCGCTAATCATCTTCTTGTCCATGGCTGCTCCTAGTCGCAATCGAGTTGACGAATGAACACCGGCGTGACGCCGAGCTTGGTCTCCAGCGCCGCGTCGGCGCGCCGGTCCCAGCGGTTGTCCTTGCGCATGCTGAGCGCGTAGCCGGTGCCCATGCCGTGCGGCAGCAGCGACACGCTCTGGCCAGCGCGCAGCGCGGCGGCCGTGGTGTCGAACCACTGCGGCTGCACCTTGTGCGGCAGGCCCGGCACCGGCACCGCCGTGGCGCGCCGCTGCTTCAGGTTCTGGCACCGCTCCCACTGGCCAGCCAGCAGCGCGGCGAGGTCGCCGTAGGCGTGGCAGTCGGCGCGCTGCTCGGCCTTGGCCGTGTGCAGGCTGCAGCAGCTGACGTCGATGCCGCGCCGGATGAACGAGCCGCCGTCCAGCAGCGTGTCGCCGTCCACCGTCACGCCCATGTAGGCGCGGCTGCGTGCAAACTTGTCCCATCGGCCGGTGCCAATCGGCGCGAGGTTCAGCACCACCACCACGTCCTCGCGCGTGTAGCGCACGAACGCGCGGTTCTCTTCCGGCCACTCGTCGCCGAACATGCTCATGCTGCCGAGCACCTGCACCGCCTGCCACTCCGGCGGGCACTGCGCCAGCAGCGCCGCCGCCGCGCTGAGCACCTTCTCGCTGATCGTTGCCGCCATCACTTCGCTCCCTTCGTCTTGGTTGCCTGCTGCGCCGCTTCGGCCACGCGCCGCGCGGCCGCCGGATCTACCTGCGCCATGTAGGCCAGCGCCGCAGCGCGGCCTTCCGGTGTGGCCAGCTGCTTGGCGACCGCCTTGGCGAACGGTGACTTCTTCTTCATCGCATCTCCTCCACCACCACGCCGCGCGTGGCGCTCTCAACGATTGACGCTGCGTAGTCGCAGCGGTTGCAGGCGGCCACGGCCGCCGGGTAGCTGGTCAGGTGCTGCTCGCGCAGCAGCACGCGAAGGCCGCTCTCTGCGGCAGGTATCAGCTGCACGTCGCCGTGCTGGCAGGCTGGGCACTTCATCGCTGCTGCTCCTTCTTGTAGGCGTGCACGGCGTTGGTGATGGCCTGCTCGATGCGCGACGCGAGGTCCGCGTGCGAGCTGCGGCCGTAGGCTTCGTGCACTCCCATGGACATGGCGTGCGCGAGGCGGCCCATGCTGGTCTGCATGCTGCGCCGCCACTCCCGGCTGCGCACGCCGCACTCAAGCTCGGTGCCGCGCCAGTAGAGCACCACGCAGTCGATGTCGCCGTCGTCGCCGTTGCGCCGCAGCGACGTGCACGGACAGCCGTTGCCGCTGTAGCGGCCGACGGTGTAGCCGAGCCGCTTGGCCACGGTGACCAGCACCGGCTTGACGCTGGCGCTGTATTGCTTGGCCGCTTCTCCGATCGGGTAGCTCATGACGTTCATCATGCACCTCCTAAAATTCCACCACTGCCGCGCCGAGCTTCTTGGCCAGCGCCTTGGCGCTGCGCGGCGTCATCCACGTGCGCACGCGCAGGCCGTTGTGCTTGCCTGCGATGTAGTCGGCGCGGTTGTCGTAGGTGGTGACCACCACATACGGGTGCTCACCTTTGCAGAAGACGATCGGCTGGCCTGCCTTGATGGCGTGGCCTGCCAGCAGGCCAGCGGCGAAGCGGCGGTCGTTGGCGTCGGCTCTCAATCGCGTCACCTCCAGTTCGGCGGCCTCGTAGTAGCGGCGGCCGTAGACCGGCGCGTCCAGCACGTAGCAGCTGGCCTCGCCGCGCAGCGCCTTCAGCACGGTGCGCGTGCCTTCGTGCGCGGCACCGGCCACGGTGACCACCGTGCCAGCGCGCAGGCGGCGCTGCTGCTTGATGCGCGGCGCGCCTGCCCACGTGCGGCGGCGGCAGTAGCACGGCGTGCCTGCCGCCGTCTTGCGGTCAGGCGCGTTCTGCGGGTAGCAGTGGTCGAGCGTGGTGCATGTCATCATGTCGTCGTCTCCTGCGGCGGTGCCGCGTCTGCGTTGCCGTGTGCCACGGGCTTGGGGCCGGGCTGCGGGTTACGGCAGGCGGCCGGTGCCGCCTGCTCCCTCACCTAGTCGCGTCCGATATACGCGGCCGCCGCCAGCCACGCGCTGTCCTCGGACTCGTATTGCAGCGGCTCAGGCTGCCGCGTGTCGGCGTCGTCCACCTTGGGGCCGCCCATGTAGCCGGTGAGCGGCTTGCCTTCGCACATGATGTAGAACAGGCCGTCGGCGCGCGCCGCCACGTCCACGGTGCTCAGCCGCGCGTGCCGTGCACGTGCGTGGCCGTCGTATACCTGCGGCACCCACCAGCCGCTGGCGCGCGCCGTCATGGCCACCGCGTCGGCCAGCGCCTGCCGCTTGGCGTCGAGGCGCTCAATCTCCGCGCCGTTGTTCCCGATGGCGTAGCTGCCTCCGAACACGTAGCGGCGGCCGTCGTCGAAGCGGCGCAGCGCGTTGGCCATCTCGTCGGCCAGCGACGCGATGCGCTTGCGCAGGTCGTCGTTCGCGCTGTCGAACATGCGCACCAGCTCCCACAGCGTGCCAGCCGCCGCTTGGCGGTTGCCGTCAACGCCTTCGGACATCTCCGTCCACGCGGCCTTCTCGCTGTAGGTGCGCAGGCTGCGCGCCCTGGCCGCGCGCTGCTTGATCTCGCCGACTTCCCGCTCGCGCTGCTGCTGCTGCGCCTGTGCCGTCTTCTCTTCGCGTGACATTCGCTTTGCCATTGTCGTATCTCCTGTGCGGCGGTGCCGCGTCTGCCGGTCTGGTTGGTTGCGTGTTAACGAATGCGGAGCACGGTGGTGCTGTCGTCGGCCATTGGCCGGTCGTGGTCGTCGTCTTCGTCGGCCACCGCGTAGCCGCTGTCGCTGTATGCGCTCTCGCGCAGCGTGACCTCGTCCACCACGCCGCGCAGGCTGTGCGCCTGCTCGGTGCGGCCCCGGTCGCCGTAGCTGCTGGTGAAGCACACCAGCATGTCGCCAGCCTCGTCGCCGTAGTCCCGGCGCGCCTGCGCCAGTGCCTGTTCCAGTTCCTTCAGCGTGATGGTGTGCAGCACTAGCGCACCGCCTTCCGCGTGCGGCGCTGGCGTGCGGCGAACTGCGCGCTGACGTCGCGGCAGGCGCGGCACTCACCGGCGGCGTCCAGCCGGATGCGGCGCAGGCCGCGCGCCGTGCGCTCGTCAACGCGGTGGCAGCAGTCGCAGGTGGCCACGCGGTAGTGCACGTGGTCGGCCTTGCGCAGCAGCACGTAGGTTGAGTCGGCCGGTGTCTCCGGCTTCAGATACGGCAGGCGCTGCGTGCTCTGCTGCGCCGTGGTGAAGTAGCGGCGGCCGGTGCGCGTGTCAACCAGTGCGCTGCCGGGAATGTCGAGTGCGGTGTGGATGTTCATGGTGGCGTCTCCTACTTGTTGAAGCGGTAAATAGGTGCGCGGTAGTAGCTGTGCCAGCTAGGCATGACCACGCTGTCGGCCAGCGCGGCCAGCTGCGCGGCCAGCCGCGCGTTGCTGCGGCCGAAGTGGCACACCTTCAAGGTGCGCATGGTGACGTAGGTGTTGTAGAACACCTTGCGGCTGCCACGGCCGACCGTGTCGGTTGCGAGCAGCCGCTTGGCCAGCGTGTAGCGGCGCGCCGACGACAGCTTGCGGCGCGCCATTAGCTCACCTCCGCTACCGGCACCGCGTAGCCGTCGCCGCGCCGCCACACCAGCACGTCCCACTCGGCCACGCGCGGCTCGTAGTCGTCGAAGTCCAGCGTCTCGCTGATGTCGTAGCCGCCGGAAACGATGATCTCGGTAACGTCCGGGTAGCTGGCTTCCACCTTGGCCACCAGCTGCTCAATCTCGCGCCGCGTGCCGTGCCACTCGGGGCACTCGGCGGCCACGTTCGGCTCGCACTGGCCTTGTGCGCTGATGGTGCACAGCAGCGTGCCGCGCGACCGAACGAACGGCATGCCGACCCACTCGTAGGTGGCGCGGCCGCACTGCTTGGCCTCGGTGCGCGCCGTGGCGCGCGCCTGCTGCACCACCTGCCGCAGCCGCTGGAACTGCAGGGCGGCCATTAGCGGGCCACCAGCTGCGCCACGGTGGCGGTGAGCGGCTTGACCAGCTTGACGGTGCCACGGTTGGCAACCGTCACCACGGCCGCGCGCTGCGGCTGCTGTGCGGGATCGGCGGCGTTGGTGCGCGGCATCGCGGCGCGCATCATGTTGTCTTCAACGCGAAGGAACTTGCGGTAGAGGCTGGCGTTCATGGTGTCGTCTCCTGCTGCTGTGCAGCGTCTGTGTCCCGTTCGTCAGCAGCGGCATGCTGCTGTCCGGCGCGCACCACGCGGAGGTGGGACGTTGCGCGCCTCCCCTGCGGTGCGCTCATCGCGCACGCGCCGGGGGTTGCTTTCTTGCCACACCGCCGTCATCGCCGCCAGTTCAGCTCGCTGTAAAGGTCATCGCCGCAGGTCAGCTCGGTGCCGGTGTGGTTTTTTACGTCTGCAGGCCGTGGCCTTACGGCGGCCAACAATCTCACGCGCACACGCCAGTGGCACCGTCTTCCAATTCGCCGCGCCACGGTGGCGCGCATTGGGTGCATGGTTGTGAACTTCAAGGTCGGCCCTCGGTCGTCGCCACGTTGCACAGCAGCAGCAGGGAGCGCAGCATGCCAATGACGGCAGCGCATACGCGCTGACCGGCCTGCTGTGCCTGCCTGTTGGTGGTGGTGCCCTGCTCTGTCGCAATGTGGCGCTGCGTGGCTGGCCGCGCGCCCAGCTGCGTCAGTGACTACGTTGGCCGCTATGGCCGGAACGTCACCGCAGCTGGCCACGGTAATGGCCAGTCCCTCGCGTCGCTTGAAGTTGATGTGAAAGTTGATCGCCTGCTGCGGTGCACCGTGTTGCGTGGTGCGCGCCGCCTGCAGCGTGTGGGCCGGTTGCGCGTCGACATGGTGTCGATCCTCGCGCGGTTGCCCTCCTGTCTCGTTTCCGCCGTGCACTTAGCTTGGCTGCTTCTACCGCCACTGCCGTGGCGGCCGTGCGCTGCGGGCCACCTTGCGGTGCCGCAGCCGTGCCGTGCGTTACGAGCTGCTTCAGTTGTCAATGAGCGCCATGCGCTGCCGTCGGTGTTGCGGCTACTAATATACACGAAAGCGAACCTAGCTTGTAAAGCCCGGGGTTTTCGGCCTGATTTTGCAGATTCTGGCTGCCGCCAGCTGGAGGCCGTGGCGCGCCTGCCGCCGGGGCTGGCTGGTGGCCAGCTGGCAGGCGGCACGCAGGCCGCGCGGCGCGCTGCGGCGTGGCATGCGGCGGCGGTGCCGATCGTGGCGTGGTGAGGCTGCGGTGCGGCCGGTGGTGCCGTCTGGCGCGCGCCGCTGGCCACAGAAGCCACGAGGCCGCGCAGCTGGTTGGCTGGCGGCCTCGTGGTTGGCGCGGCGGCAGGTGGTTGGCGGTGCCTACAGGTTGGCCAAGTAGGTGCGCTCTCTGAGCACGGTGACCATGGTCTCTGCCAGCGTGGCCGCGACGAGGTCGGCCACGTAGCACACCGCGATGCTGCTGCTGCGCCACGTGTGCGCGTCGCCGTCAACGAAGTAGACGTAGCCGCGTCCCTGCACCAGCCGCTCGCCAAGGCCGAGCGCGCGCAGCTCGCGGTTGATGTGCGCCGCCGTGATGCGCTTGGCCGCCACCGGCGCAGCTGCCACCACGCGCGGGCCGGTGGCAGGCACCTCTTCGATCAGCTGCAGCGCGGCGCGCAGCTCGCTGGCGGTGCCGACCGACTTGGTGACGCCGCCGTAGCCTGCGAAGATGTAGCCGGGGCGCAGGTGCAGGAACACGCGGCCGTCGTCGAGGCCGCCGCCTTCAATCTCCGCGATGCGCGTGTCCAGCGCCGCGCGCTGCAGCGATGCCAGCGCGCGGAACCCGTTGGTGTTGCGTGCGGTGAGCGCCATCAGTCGCACCGCCTTCGCCGCGACGCGGCCACGGCCGGTGAGCACCAGCTTGCCGTAGCGCCACTTCGCGAGACCGGCCGCCTCCAGTTCGTTGGCGGCCGCACCGGCCGTCGCGCACAGCTGCGTGGCAACGACGCCGCCGAGCGACAGGCGGTCCAGCAGCGCGGTGCGCGTGGACTTGGCCACCACCACCGGCTCGATGGTGACGACGATCGCCTGCGCGTTCCACTTGGCCTGCAGCTTCGGCTGCACCTTGAGCGCCTGCGTGAACGTCATCGGCGCGGTGCGCGCCACCAGCGCGCCACGGCGGCCGCTGGTGGTGTTGGCGCGCGTGGTGACGGTGAACATGTTGGCAGCCATTACGCCACCACCTTCGCCGCCGCCTTGGCCGCCTGCCGCGCCGCGTATGCCTTGCACTTGTCGCAGGTGACGTGCGCGAGGTCCCGCACCGCGTAGCCCTTCATCGCGCCCATGGCCGACGAGGCGCATGCCTTGCCGCCGTAGTAGCCGCCACGGTAGTGCACCAGCGGGCCGCTGCTCACCGCCACCACCACCACCACCGGCTCGGCAGGCTGCCACGCTGCCACCTTGCCGCGCATCTCTACGGCGGCCTCGCGCATGTAGACCGCCGTCTGCCGCAGCTTGGCCGCGCATTGCTCGCGGTCGCGTGCCGTGGGGTTGTCCTTGACCACTTCCATCACCAGCCGCGACGCCAGCCGCTTGGTGGTCATCACCTGCGCCACACCGGCCAGCACCTGCTCGGCGGTGTCAACCGCCAGATCGGCCTGCGCGACCAGCCGGTTGGCCAGCGCCATCAGGTAGTCACGGCCGCCGACGGTGCCGAAGTGCGGCGCACCGGCACCACGGCACGTGCCTTCATTGCTGTGCCAGTGGCTGGGCCGCGTGTAGCCGTGGTTGACGAGGCGGCCGTTGCCGTCGATGGCCTGCTGCGCGAAGCAGTGGGGGCAGGTGGCGCGGTGCTGGTTGCGGGTCTCGGTTGCGTTTGCCATGTCGTAACTCCTTGCGGCTGTGCCGCGTCTGTCCGTTGCACCAAGGCGTGTATACCTTGGCTTCGCCAAGTATACACGAGCATGCAAGCGATTTGTATAATGTGGTTCTTTTAGGCCGGAATCCGCACGTTTTGGGGGCTTGACAAGGAAACGAGCGCAGCCGCTGGCGGCTGGCGCGGCTGCGCTCGTTTGGCCTACGCGGTAGGCGGCTGCGGGCCTTCGCCGCGTGCGTCGCTCTCCGCCAGCAGCTTGCGCCGCGTGGCGTCTTCGATGACGCTGTGCACGATGGCGTCCAGCTGCTCGTCGGTGACGTCAGGCTGCAGCGCCTTGACGGCGCTGCGGATCCCGGTAGCCACGTTGACGCCGACCAGCGCCAGCTGCTGCGACAGCTGCACCCATGCGAGTATCGTCTGCGGGTTCATGTGTCCTCCTCTACTTGGCGGCCGCGAGTAGCGCGGCCGACGGCTGCTGGCCGAATCCCTTGATGGCTTCCACGGCCGCGCGCACGAACGAGAGCGCAGCGTCTAGCACCGCCTTGTTCTTGGGCGTCACCACCTTGAGCACCTCGGTCACGTTCTCGATGCTGGCCACCCACTGGTCGTAGCCGACCGGCGGCGTCTTGCCCGGCTCCCACGCCAGCAGCGCGTTGCCGACCTTGATCTGCGTGTCGAACGCCTTGGCGAACGCCGGTGAGATCACCTGCTCGTGCTGCACCTTGGTGAGCCCCGGGATCGCGCCGCTGGCGTAGGCCGAGCGGTAGGCGTCCTGCAGCGCGCCGAGTCCCAGCTCGACCGACTGGTAGGTCGTCACCACGCGCGCCTTCGGGTTGCTGGCGCACGCCAGCATGGCCAGCGCCATCAGCGCCACTGCGAATCCTCGTATCGTTCTCATGGTCTCGTCTCCTGTTGTCGTTCGTTGGTTGCGGCAGCAGCCAGCCTAGTGCATGGCACCAGCCTCGCAGACCGGGGCAGCCTGCGCTCCCAGCGGCTAGCCCGCACACGTCGGCCAGCTGCTGCCGCGTCTCACACGTTGCCGGTGAGGAACGGGAACCGCTGCTCGAGCTTGCCGAACAGCGTGGCGAAGTCCTTGAGCGCGCCGATGGCGGCCGCGATGCCTGCCATGGTTGCGCCCTTGTAGAGCAGCTCGCCGAAGCTGGCCCACTCCACGATCTCCTGCCCGGTCGCACTGCCGGTGGAGATGAACGCCACCAGCGTGAGCAGGAACAGGTGCGCGTTTCTCACCGAGATGGCCACCGCCGGTCCGATGAAGTGCACGGCGAGGTTGGGCAGGCCAGCGGGCGTGACGCCTCCCATGCGCTCTCCGGGTTGCGGCGCATTGCCGTCGCCGGTGCTGGTGGTTGCGATTACGAGCTTCACGTCATTCATGTCCCTCTCCTCTTCTTTACAGTTTGCGGCCGACGAGCACGCGGCCGCGCTCCCAGCTCAAGCTGAGCGTCTGGCCAGCGCGGCCTTCTACGGCGACCGCCTCGCCGGTGGCGGGGTTGATCAGGGAGCCGGTGAAGTCGCGCTGCACGCGCAGGCTGTGCGTGCCTGCGGGGCCGTCTAGCACGTAGGCGAACCGGCCGTCGGTGTGCGTCGCGCCGTCGATGCGCACCACGTCGTCCGGCGGCACCAGCACGCGCTCGCGCTCCCACGAGTTGCCGCTGTGGTGCATGGTGGCGAACGACATCACGTCGCGCGGCAGCAGCTGCGAGATGCGCGGGCAGGCCTCGAAGCCTTCCTGCGTCTCGAGCCCCTGCTGGATGCGCACGCCTTCGCCGCTGAACCACACGAACGCCATGCGCCCAATGAAAGACATGGCCGCGAGGCAGGCCACGGCCTCGTGGTTCAGCTCGTCCTTGTTGTCCGTCACCGAGACGAGGTCGCCGTTGCCCGGCGGCTCGCTGCCGATGCCGTTCTTCTTGTTCGGCTTGCCCTCGTAAGGGATGCTGAAGATGTGCCGCCGCTTGTCATACCAGTGGCCGCCCCGGTAGCTGTGCACGTCAAAGCAGTCAGCAGGCGCGATAGAGTAGGCGTCGAGCTCCGCCTTCTCTTCTCCCGGCGGGGACGTGAGCGTCAGCAGCGCCGTGCCGCCTGCGTCCTTGTAGGCCTGCACGAACTCGGCGAGCCTCTCCGGGTCAGGCTCTCCGGTCTGCCACGCCTCGTTCCCGCCGTCGAAGAAGGCGTAGATGCTGCCGGTGCCGTCGCAGTCCAAGGCCGCGCGCGCCATGCGCTGCGCGAACGCAGTGCGGCCGCTGGAGTTGCGCAACCTGCGCACGCCGTCCCGCAGTGCGCTGCCGGAGTCGTTGTCGAGCTGGCCGATGTCGCCTTGGCTGACGACCAGCCGCAGCTTGCGCGCGTGCATCTCCTGCAGGAACTCGTCCCACAGCGGCCAGTAGTCAGGCGTGATGTCTGGGCCGACGTGACGGTCTTCCTTCTCCCAATACTCACCGCCGAGCAGCGTCCACACGCGCGCGCCGTGGTAGCCGACCACCGTCATCTTCGACATCTCGTCGGTGGCGCGCTGCTTGTCCCGCACGTAGAGCGCGAACAGGTCACCGGCGTGCGCGAAGCACGGATTCACCGCGCCGTCGTCGTGCACGAACACCGTGCCCTGCAGGCGCAGGCGGCCGCGCAGCGGGAACGGATGCACCGGCACCGGCAGCGGCGGCGGCTCGATGCCCCAGATGGTGAGGATCTCGCGTTCAATCTTTGCCCACACGCTGGCGTGGCCGTAGCCGTTGGCGCGGCCGATGCGGTAGTCGCTGCTCCAGCGGACGTAGCCGTTGTAGTCCACCGGCCGGTGCTGGTGCGTGGCGTAGAGCGCGCGCAGCTGCTGGCAGAACACCGGCGCGTCCGTGTCCATGCTCGGCGGCCACGGCACGTCGTAGGCACCGGCAGGCCATACCGTCGGCGGCTGGCCTGCGCGGATCTCGTCGATGTTGGTGAAGACGCGGCGCGTGGCCTCGCCGTGCTCGCTGCCGTCGCAGCCGTTGCCGACGTGCTGCCGCCAGTCACTGCCCCAGCGCATCCAGCCGAGGTCGTCGACGGTGCCTGCATACTTCTCGCGCTCGAGCTTCTCGCCGAACGTCGCCGACTTCTTGTCCATGTCCGGCGTCCACGGTGGTGCGTTGAATGTCGCCATCGGTTGGTCTCCCTGCTACTGCTTGAGGAACAGCGCACGCTCCTGCGCGCGCCGCGTCACCAGACCGGGCAGCACCACCTTCTTGCCGTTGACGGTGCCTTTGTTCCACAGCGGGAACTGGTCTGCTGCGCCTGCGTAGTCGCGCGCGTTGAGCTTCTTGCGCAGCGTGGACGCCTTCAGCGCGCCGGTGTTGAAGTGGAAGCTCACCAGCGCGCCGAACTGGTTGTCTGACAGCGGCACCTTCACCAGCGCCGCCACGTCCGTGGCCGCGTCCAGCAGGTCGGCGCGCAGCAGGTCGTGCGCCTGCGTGGTGGTGATGCCGCCGGGATAGAGCGCACGTGCGCGCGCCCTGCCCGCCGCGCCGCGCAGGAACTTGCCGGTGAGCGGGTCGACGATGGCGTGCCCCCAGCCGATGGTCCATATGCCGACCGGATCAAGGTAGGCGTCAAGGTTCACCGTGCTAGGGTCGCCGTCCGGTATGCCTTCCCACCGCTTGACGAGGTCGAGACCGGCCGCGTTGATATCCCTCATGGCTTCTGCTTGGCGTGCGCGGCGGCCGCCTGCATCAGCGGCACGCCGGTGCCTGCTGGCACCATGTCGAAGTGCTTAAACTGCCACTTCGCCAGCCGCAGCGCCTGCCGCTTGCCTGCCGTGGTGTTCGGGAACATGCGGTCCTTGACCATCTCCTTTGCCAGCGCCGCCGCGCGAGCCTCCGGCGGGCAGCACACGCCTAGGATGCAGCAGACTTCACCGTTCATCGTCGTGCTCCCTTCTCTATCATGGCCTTGATGTCGTAGTCCTGCAGCTTGTAGTCGCGGTCAATGTCGTCGATGCGCCGCTCAATGCCGGTGAGCCTGCCGTCCAGCACCTTCTGGTCGGCGGCCTTCTCCACGCCTGCAGCCTCCTTGTCTCGCTTGGCCACGGTGTCGTTCGAATCCATGCGCGTGACAATGGCCGCGATGTCGCTGCGCAGAGACGACGTCAGCGCCCATTGGCTTCCTACCAGTGCTGCCGTGAACAGCACCAGCCCTACCACCGCGCGCAGCGGGAACTTCACGTCTTCGATGTCAGTCGATCGTCGCATCTGGTGCACCTTCGCCGGGGGGCGGGGTTTAGACTGCCTGCTGCTGCTTGCTGTCTTCGCCATGTGCGTGCCCTCTACTACGGCCGCAGGATCGTCCGCCGCAGAAGATCCTGCAGGGTGAACTTCACGCTCGACGCGGTCACATTGTAGCGCGCCACGTGGCCGTGGCTGTAGTGCACCTTGTCGATCGCTACCTCGGTGATCTTGAGCGACGCCACGAACGGCGGGTTGGTCAGGTTGAACTCCACCGTGCCGCCCGGTTCGTGGTTGGGATCAAACGACGAGTAGCGTGCTTCAACGATTGGCCACGCGAACAGCTCGAGCTCGGCGTCGCCGCGCTGCGCCAGCGCCGCGTTGCCTCGCAGCGTAGTGTCGACGACGAAGTATTCGTGCAGGCCATCGCCGCCTTCGGCCTGCGCCATGGCCAGCTGCGACGCGAGGTCGTCGCGCTGGATGAAGCACGCAACCTCGTCGCCGGTCTTGTGCGCTTCGTCGAGTCCGCTCACGCCGCGCAGCACCAGCCGCTCCGTCGGCGGTGCCGGTGGCGGACCGGCGTCAGGTCCCGGCGGCGGGTCGCCACCTTGATAGAACAGCACGCGCGTGGTCTTGACGTCCTCGAGATACGCAGGCGGAGTGTCTGTTGGCGCGAACGACAGCACCAACTCAGGCGGCGTGAAGAACTGGCCGCCGTAGTAGTTCTCTTCCCGGTAGAGATTCACGCGCGACGCGCCAATGAACGCGGCCTGCGCGAGCGATAGCGACGGCGTGTAGATGAACACGCGGTGGCCGATGCCGCTGTAGATCACAGAGGTGATAACGTCGGCTGGCGGCACGTCCGGCCGCCGGTTGCCGAGGCTGGCGTCGGCCTTGACGTCGTGCATGACATAGGAGATGGTGCCTGAGACGTACGGCACCGCCGCCGTCTCAAAGTAGTCCGTGACGTCGCCGATGGTCGCAAGACGCCACAGCACCAACTCCGCAGGCCGCAGGTCGTTCGACACGTAGCTGGCCACGATGTTGAACGTGTAGCGGCCGCCGGGACCGCTGGTGCTGGACGCAGGCTGCTGCCAGTTAATCGTTCCGTCCGTGGCGCGGATGCCTACCCACCACGTGCGGTTCCCTGACGGCACGAGGCCGAGCGCGTCGTTGGTTGGCGCGCCTGTCATGCCTTGGCCTTGCAGCATGTTGAGGTCCACTGTAGAGCCGATGGTGCGCAGGCTCTCGCGGCCGTCTATAACGAACGACGTCGAGTAGCGCACGGTAGTGCGGATGGGACCGGCTTCCTCTATGCCGATGGTGCCGAGACCGGACGCGGCCTCAGGCGTGCTCCCCGGCTGCTGCAGGCTGCTCTCGGGCGTGGGGTAGATAAGCGTGCGGTCCACGCCGGTGTAGGTGAACCGGTCGCAGCCGATGATGCCCTCGCCGCCAGCCGCGTCGAAGACGTCAATGCCGTCCACCTGCAGCGTGGTGTCGCCTGCGGCCGTATCCGCCAGCAGGTGCGCGGCCGCGCCGCGCACGAACACGCGGTTGCGCAGCTGCGAGATGTCTGACCGCACCGACAGCGGCTGGTCGCGCAGCAGCAGCATGT
>Ga0181339_1000189_pt1 | contig 13988 bp, 10 predicted proteins | sample Sp13VDMM110DD_FD_130101 | JGI IMG/M metagenome (GOLD analysis project Ga0181339, IMG submission 130101) | Freshwater viral communities from Lake Michigan, USA - Sp13.VD.MM110.D.D | ecosystem: Environmental > Aquatic > Freshwater > Lake | place: USA: Michigan | collected 2013-04-23 | reverse complement strand
GATTGTAGATACTTTTAACCTTGTAGTAATACCTAATGGTGATAATTCACTTTTGATTGAAAGGTGGGACACTTATTTTAATACAGGACAAGAACTAGATTGGAGCCAGAAATTAGATATTTCACAGGACTATAGTATTGAACCGACAACATCTTTAACGAAAGAATATATCTTGAAGTATAAAGACAGCACGGACAGGTATAGTCAAATCAACCAACAAGACAGAAACCAACAATTCGGGACTTATAGAAACATTAGTAATCTAGCATATCATAGTGGAACGAAGGTAATTGAAAGTCCATTTCAACCATTACCAATTTCTACATTTGACGGAACAACAGATAGTAATATTTTAGTTCCACATTTATACACTTGGAATAATGGGGCTAGTGGTGATACAGCACAATACACACCATTAGGAACTGATATTATATTGGGTTTCTATAATGGATTATTGGATAGTAAAATCACAGGAACAACAACCCCTTACTATATCTTATCGGGTTTCACAGGTGTTTCACAAACGACTTATCCTGCTATATCACACTTATCATCTTACGAATATTCACCATCAACCTTTAGCGACTTGAACTTTGGAAACCAGTATGACTTTTGGCAACCGATGACTGATAGTTATGTTGGTTATACCTTGAATGATAATTACCATAACTTTTGGATTGGTAGGGTAGAACAACTTTACGATAGTAGTGTTAAAATATTCAACGGAATATTCAGGCTTACCCCAACTGAAATAAACAATTTAGGTTTCAACGATAAGGTGTATTTCCTAAACGCTTGGTGGAGGTTATTATCTATGAATGACGCAGACATCACCGATATTAGTTTGGTGTCTTGTTCGTTTATTAAAATACCATTTGATAATGTGGAAACACCTTTAATACCACCGACATATCGTCAGGCACCATTCACACCACAACCGACCCCAACTGGTTCAACATATCAGTATGTTATGTTTAGTTCTAACAACCTAAATGAAATGTGTGCTGAAACATCAGCCCAAGTTGTAGTCAATTCTAACTGCTCTACATTATCTGCTGGTTGTTCTGTGTTTAGTGATACATCAGCGACAATACCGATTACCGAAGGAACATTCCTAAAACAAGTGGGGTTAAATACTATTTATCAAGTGATAGAATATGGTATTCTAACAAACTTTACAACCTGTTAAAACTATGGCGAAAGAAATTGGATTAAAACTAAAAATTACTAGTGATGGTAGTGAAAAGGTAATATCAAGTATTACCCAACTAGAAGAAGAATTAAAGATATTACAGAACACCCTGAAGACAGCGGAGTTTGGTAGTAAGCAGTTCAAGGAAGCCGCCTTGAATATTCAAGTATTAAAATCAAGATTAGAAGATGTTGATAAAACAACTGAAGGTATTGGTGTTGAAAAAAGATTGCGTGCCATCGGTGATACAACTAACTTACTATCAGGTTCATTTCAGGTTTTAAGTGGGGTGGTTGGGACATTATCTAGTGATGAAGAAACATTAAAAGCCGTTCAGGAAGCAGAAGCAAAGTCCTTGAATGTATTGAATATTGCCTTGGGTGTAAGAGCCATCAACGAAGGTATATTAGAAAGTAAGATATTCCGTAGGGAAATCGCCGAAAAGGCATTACTGATTACATCAAAAGCCTACATCGCCACCGCAAAAGGTGTATCAGCAGTATTAGGTTTAATCGGTGTTGAAGCAGGTGTCGCATCAGCAGGGGTTAGAGCCCTTACATCAGCGTTCGCTGCGTTAGGTATTCCATTACTAATTTTTGGACTTACTACTTTGATTGAAAAGTTTAGTGAAGTGAATGCTGAAGCACCAAAGATTAAAACCGCAAAAGAAGCCTACGATGATTTCAACAAGACACTAGAAACAACAAACGCATTACAAGATGCCCGTATTGGATATATTAAATCTATAGGTCAAGATGAGCCAGCATTACAAACTGAATTACAAAAGAACCAAGACGAATTAAATAAAAGATTAGAAAAACAAAAGGACTTATACAGGGATTTAGAAATAGTCCAACAAGATTTAGCACTATTACAAGGTAAGGGTGATGAAACAAGAAAAAAGGCGGCACAGGATAGGGAAAAAGAAATTAAAGACAATTTGGCTGCGAACTTGATTGCCACAATTAAAGTGGAAGCCGCTGTTAAAAATAGTGAAAAGGCGATTACTGATTTCCAAAAACAAGAAGAAGATAAAAGAAATGCCAAGGCAAAAGAAACAAGGGACAAAAGGGAACAATTCGCAATCCAAGAAATCCAAAAAAGATTAGAACTACAAAAGGCTTATTTGGCTCAACTTCAAGGTTTCGCCAGTCAAGAAATAGAAGTTCAGGCTGAAGTGTTGGATAGGGTTAAAGAACTTATTGATAAACAGGAAGCCCTGATTGAAGAAAGAAACCAATTCGCAAAGAAGGAAAGTGAAAAACTTACAGAAGATATAAACAGATTATTTTTTGATATAATCCCAACAGCAGAAGACGCTAAACTATTAGAAGATTTTTACATAAAAATCTTTGATAAAATTGGATTAAACTTTTCTAAATTACCGAAAGACGCAAAGATTACTTTTGATGATTTAATCAAGTTGTATAATCAACTTGGTAAAGAACAAGAAAACTTACTTGAACCTGGTGGAAGATTTGACCCAATCACCGCTGATAGTGTTAAACTTACTGATGAAGCCAGACAAAGTTTATTACAATATTTCAACACAATCCAAAGATTTACAACATCGTTGGCTAATGAAAACCAAGATTTAATAACCAAGTTTGTTGGTAAAGACGCACCTGCTAGATTGGAAGAAGCAAATGTGTTTCTTAAAAAATTGGTTGATGAAGGGGTTAAACAATTAAGCGATGAAACATTATTGGCTGGTGAAGCAGAACAGAACTTATCAAAGTTCGTTAAAGAAAACTTGGGTCTTACAGAAAAAAGGGGAGCAACAACTAAAGTAGGTATTGCCAACCAAGCAGCATATAACGAAAGGATACAAGCATTCACTAAACTATTAGTTGATTTGGCTAAAAAAGAAGGTGATGTTGTTATTGAAAGTAATAAAGTTCGTGATGCTTTGGGAGAACTTAAAAGGGAAGCAGCAGGAAATGAAGACGCACTAACAAGATTAAATCTACTTACCACTTTATTTGGTGAAGGTTTCGCTGATTTAGATAAGAACCTTACTGAAACTGAATTGGCTAATTTTGGTAAAAAACTTACTGATACTTTTTCAACATCACAAGAAGCATTTACTGGTTTCATCAATAATATAATCAGTAATACAGATGGTTTAAGGGATAAATTACTTCGTGTAATCAGTCCCCAAGATTTCGTAAAGATAGTTCAGGACGCATCATTAGGGTTAGAAAACCTTACATTCAAGTCAGCAGAAGAAATTGAAGGACTTATCAACACAATTAAACAATTAGAAATATCTTTTGGTGAAGCAATTAAATCAGGTGAAGTAGATGGTGAAAGTTTAGGTATTGGATATAACACATTCAAGGACATCTTGGATAAGTTAAATAAGAAACTTAAAGAAACTAACGATAATACTAAATCACTTAAAAAGTCATTACAAGAAACTTTTAGTGAAAGCGAGTTTAAGAAAATTGCTGATATTGTTTTATCATCATTTACACAAATATCTAGTCAATTATCAAATATAGTTCAACAACAGAATAGTTTGTTATTAGAACAATTAGATTATCAACAGGCTCAAGCATTAGCAGCAATTGATGAATTGGGTGATGAAAGTGAAGAAGGACAAAAGGTAAGAAACGCAGAAAGATTAAAGGTTGAAAAGGATTATCAAAAGAAAAAGTTTGACGCCGAAAAGAAGGCTAGGGTTCAAGAACTACAATTCGCTTTAGCCAATTCAATCGCACAGGGAGCCCAAGCGATTATCAACACTTACGCAACATTACCAATACCTGCGGCTATACCATTTTCTTTGGTGTTGGCTGGTTTAACAGCATTTCAGGTTGGGGTAATCAACGACCAATTACAATTCACACAGAACAAGGCTTACTTGGGTAGAACGGGTGGATTGATTGAAGGTTCATCACACGATACTTATGGTGGTGGTGTTCCAACTATGTTGGAAGGTGGGGAGTTCATCTTAAACAGGGAAGCCGTTAGAGCCTATGGCGACCAAATATCAAGTATCAACACGGCAACAGGTGGAAAACCTATGTCTATTGACGATAGTAGAATAGTTCAAGCAATCGCTAAACAAAACTTATCTACAAAAACACCATTAAAGGCTTATGTTCTGTATAACGACATTCAGGACACAACAAAATTAAATAAAAAAATAGAACAATTAGCACGACTATAATGAAAGTATTTGAGTTAAAAATAGACGAAGAAGATGATATGTCTGGTATTCAGTATATCAGTATTGTAAAAGACCCCGCTACACAAATCAGTTGGGAAGTTTTCAACAATCAGGAAGAAGTTTCCTGTTCCCATAAAGACGATTTAACTGATGAAGCCTTGGCTTTGATTGATAATTATGGAATGGAAGTAAGCGATGAAGCATTCTTAAACGCTGAAATAAAATATATTGATGAATTGGTTGTGGAAAACTTTGCTGTTCCATCAATCAATCCTGACCCAAGAGCACAAAGTATTTGGGACGATAATAGTAATAACGCATCAGTTATTACAAGATACATCTACACAATAGATACAGGTGTGGGAGCACCCCTGATGCGAACATCAAGACAACTTTGTAGAAAGATGTTGTTGGCTCAAAGGGTTTGGTCTAAAGATGATATGGCAGCATTTTCATTACAACTATCTTCACAGGGGGATACATTCAAGTTAGTTCCAAGAGCCAGAACGGCACCAAATGTGGATTTTTTCCAATATAAATCGGGCAACCGATGCCGACATAGGTGGCAGCAAATTGATTTTCCTATTGGCATAAATGAAACTTACGAAACGGCATTAGCCAAAATCCCTATGAAAGCACAGGCTGCTTTGGGTAAGGGTCAAAATGTCGGTGGGTCTGGTCGTCCGTTCATTAGTGAAGCCAGATACTTAAACAGAATGCCTACAAATATGTCGGCTCAAGATGAACTAAAACCAATCGGTTTTCATTTCGGTCTGTTTGTTTATTCAACAAGGTTCGCAGCGTTGGTTGCTGAACCAACAGCAAAAACTATTTCTAAAGTGAAGTTAGGTATATTGGAAGGGTATTGTCCCGTTGATATAGATTATGACTATTACGAAGGAACTGGTGAAGTATTAGAAAAGTTTAATGTTAGGGAAGCGTTCGCTGTTCCTACAAAAGAAATACAGGACACGGCACAAAGGGTTCTTGATTGGGTTGAAGAAAATGGTTGGGGCGACTGCGGAACAGCCGTGGGGAAAACAAGGGCTTCGCAATTAGCGAAAGGCGACAACATATCCCTTGAAACCATTACAAGAATGTTTAGTTATTTATCCCGTCATAAAGTAGATTTGGAAAGTTCTAAATCTTACGATGATGGTTGTGGAAAACTTATGTATGATAGTTGGGGTGGTGAAGCAGCGTTAGGTTGGGCTGAAAGGGAAATGAAGAAGGCAACCGAAATGAATGTAATGTTTTCTGCTGATGACTTCAGGGGTGATATTACCGCAGTTGTATTCCAACCGAACCAAAAGATTTACAGATGGGATAGGGAAAGTAATACCCCTTATTATGTCTTTATGTCCCGTGATACGATTAGAAAGATGTTGATGAAACTATCAAGATTGAAACCTAAAAACCTTATCAACTACGAACATTCAGGAATGGTGTTTGATGGTGATGATGTTTATACCTACGAAAACTGGTTGGTTGGGGACAATCCACAGATGGATAAATCTTATGAAATATTCGGTAGGGAGTTTGAGCCTGGCACTTGGATTACAACAATTCATTTCAAGGACAGAAGGATTTTTGACGAGTTTGTATTATCCCAAAAGGCTAGTTCAATTTCATTAGAAGGTATGTTTGAGGAAGTCCCATTCAATTTCTTTGATGTTAAACAAGAAGATTTTATTGATGTTAAACCTGGTGAAAGTGAAAGTGATTATGTTAGTAGATGTGTTAGTTCAAGTAAAATGATGGGCGAGTTCCCTGATGAAGAACAACGACTAGCAGTATGTTATTCACAATACAAACAGAAGTTTAATTTCCCTGAAGGGACTTGTTGGGAAGGTTATGAACCATACGGAACAAAAATCGTAGATGGTCGTGAAGTTCCTAATTGTGTTCCAATCAAGGCAACCGAAGAGTTCATCACCGAATATATCCCCTATGACGAATTGGAAGACCAATATTGTAATTGTGATTATGGTTATACTGCTATTGGTTTCAAGATAGGTGATAGTAAAGAATACAGGTGTGTTGAAGAAAATAGTGAAGAAGCGATTGATTACAACGCAGCCCAACTTGTTATGAAGTTGGAAGCGTTATTAAAAGAAATGGATAAATCTATATCTTAAACATTTTATAGATATATTTATGATAAACAATAAAAAAATAAAAAACTATGAAAAATATTGAATTACTAAAAAAAGTTGCTGACCTAGTCGGTTTCAAGTTTTCAAGTGTTGCTTATACATTCGCAGAAGTAGAATTAGATGGTGGTGTAATCATTACCAATTCAACTGAAGGTGAGTTCGTTTTAGGCGATATTATCAGCGTTAAAAACGAAGATGGAACATACACACAAGTAGGTTCGGGAACGCACAGATTGGCTGACGGAATGAAAATCTTTATCACAGATGAAGAAGGAAAGTTGGTTGAAATCAAAGACGCTATGGAAGAAGAAACTGAAGAAGAAGGTGTGGTAATTGTTGATGCTGAAAAAGAAAAAATGGAAAGCACACAATTAGACGCATTAAAAGCGGCAATCCACGATGTATTGTTTGCGTTTGAGGCAAACACTAAAGAAATTGCTGAACTAAAGGCAGATTTACAAGCCTTCAAGAATGAAGCAAAACATAATCCGTTAAAAGAAGATACTTTGATGTCTAACGCTTTTTCAAGCGACAGCAGATATGAAATCTTGAAACAGATGAAATTAAACAAATAAATAAAACAAACAAATAACAAATAAAATTATGAAAAACTTAAAATCTTTTAACTTTGATTTTGATACAACTGGTATGGTTGATTACTTAAATGCTAATGCCGACCTTTTACTTACGAAAATCGTAATGGATACAATTGAAAGTTCTACTTACAAAGTTGTCCCTAACATAAAGTTTGGCGAACTTATCCCCGTTTATGAAACTGGTGCGATAGACGATATTGCTTTTCCAGGAAATAGTTGTTCCTTCACAGGCGGAACTATTGAATTGACCGAGCGTGAATTGAAGGTGTGCCAATATAACATCCAGAAGAATTGGTGCGACGATGAATTAAATAGAACAATTATGTCTATTAGATTATCACCAGGTTCTTACCCACCTAACTTGGCTCCTTCTGTTGAAGAGGCTTTTATGGCAGACATCGCAAAGAAGGCTAGTGTTTATGCTTCAAGAAAGTTTTGGAATGCTGAAACTGCTACTGATGGTTGTTCTGGAATTATAGAGCAGTTGGAAAGTGCTTCTTTTAGTGCTGAGTGTATAAACGACACTTATACTGCGATGACCCCATCAAACGCAATTTCCGTGAGTGATGCTTACATATTACAACTTCCAGACCCATTAAAAGTAATCAATACTATTATGGCGTTAAACCATAGTGATTTCCAAGCACTTCAGTTGGCTTTAAGAAACCAAAACTTATTTAACTTTAATCCAATTACTTTGGCGAACGGACAAATGGCAATCCAAATCCCATTCACAAATTGTATCGCTATTTCTTGTGAAATTGCTCCAGGTTATATGGTATTGACTAACGCTGAAAACTTGTTGATGGGAACAGATTTATTGAGTGATATTTCTTCACCTATATCTTGGTATTCGCTTGATTTCCAACAAACTAGATTAAAGTTGGCTATGAAAATTGGTTCTACTATTGGTATTCCATCACAGGTGGTTTTCGCATCGTAATTAAACAAACACATTCCTAATAGTTTATAGTTCTTCGGGACTATAAACTAGATGGAAATAAAATATAAAACAAAATAAAAAATATAAAATTATGGCTTCTAATTGCGTAATTACTTCTGGACTAGCACTCGCTAGTTGTGTGAATAATGTTCCTGGTATTGATACTTTATATGTATTGACTTCAACGGGCACATCTACAGACGCACAATTCGCTACTATCACTTATGATAATGACGGATACATTACTACATTTTCTGCGGCAACTACAGGTTTAACTTGGCAACAAATAGACCTTGTTAGAAATAGTAGTGCTGCGTTAAATGAAGAAACATCTGTGAATATCCCTTCACTAGGTTTCACTTTCAACACTAAACTATTATTTACCATTCCTGGTTATTCACAGGAAAACACAAACCTTTATCAACAAATCGTAAAGAATACCCAATCTTACTTCATCGTGAAGTTGAAGACAGGTAAGTATTTCTTGGCTGGTGCTGACGGGGGAATGTTTATTGAAACTGCTGCTATTGTATCAGGTTCATTACCAGGCGACGACCAGTTGTATTCATTAGGTTTAACTTCTAATGGTTCAATCAGCGTTCCTGAAATGTTAGTTCCAACTACCTTGGCTGCGTTCATCGCAGGAACAGGTTTCGGTTTGTATTCTAACTAATAAAAAATACTTTTTAGTGGGGGGTAAAACCCCCATTTTTTTAAGCCAAATATGTTGGAAGTTAGAAAGGATTTACGGGTAAGAAAGGACAACACTTATGTCCCAATAACCCGATATATTTTAACCAACTTACGACTTGATTTACATAGTGAAATAATTACAATAAAGGTTCTATTCTACAGGAACGATGACCTAATATTTACCAAGTTATTTAATATGGGTAAATGTGGTGATACGAATGTGAATGACCTAATCAAACAGGTTCATCAACAAATACAAAATGAAGGTTAAATCATTACTTACACAATATTTTCAAGGCGAACAAGTGTATAACTACGGGGCTCAAGTTCCACCAATTTTGTTTCCTGAACCAACTATTCCCGTTAGTCCAACCCCGACACCGACACCAACTTTAACAAACACACCAAGTAGCACCCAAACGACGCCAACGCCTACCCCTTCAATTACCCCTACAAATACGGGAACACCAACACAGACGCCTACTAATACAAACACACCGACTAATACAACCACACCAACCATTACCCCAACGAATACAAGGACACCTACACCGACAAAAACGGCTACGATGACCCCAACACCCACGATGACCCCAACATCATCACCAGCAGTCCCGTATCAAACGGGATTATTGGCTATTGATTGTGGTGGTGGAATATACACAGGTGGGGTTTCTGTTAGTGTGAATGGAACACCAATTTCAATCTTATCTACTGGTGGAACAATAGGTAATGGAAGTTGTGTAAATCTAATGATTAGAAACAACACAGCAATTATTTATCAAATAACTTATGGTGGTGGATTTTCAGGTTGTTCTTCACCTGGTTTTGTTTATGATGAAGTCAGGAATATAAACTTTGCTTACAACGCACTTATTGGTTCTTTTGGTGGTTATGACTACTTGGAACAATATTATCAAGGTGGTTCTTTAATTTCAGGAACAACTAAACAAACTGCTATAGTAAATCCTGCGGCTGACTTGGGTAATGGTTGTCCTACACAAGATTTAGATTTGGTTGTAAGGTTCTACATTCAAGGTGGAATTGTTCCAAGTCCTACCCCAACGATGACCCCAACGAATACTGAAACACCTACACAGACACCTACGCCAACAAATACATTCGTATCGTATCCTGTAATATTTGTTAGTAGTGGAGCAACTTTTGATGATATATGTTCTAATCCACAACCAATACCAACATTATATTCACCACAACCATTTTTTACTAACGAACAACAACTTTACTATGATAGTGGTTTAACACAATTTATAGATTGGAGTGATGATAATAATGCATTTTTCGCATCAACAGGGGGAACACAATTATATTTTTATGGTTTTGCCCCATTTGGATTAGGAACTTATGGATTTACTTGTCCTTCACCAACACCAACCCCAACGAATACTGCCACACCGACTTTAACACCTACGAATACACTTACACAGACACCAACAAATACGCCTACAAATACAGAAACACCAACACAGACGCCTACACAAACGATTACACAGACACCAACAAATACGCCTACAAATACAGAAACACCAACACAGACGCCTACACAAACGATTACACAGACACCTACAAATACGAAGACGCCGACACCGACGCCAACACCACCTTTAAGTGGAACGGCTGAAGCGAACCTTTATTTACAAGCAGTATCTACTGCCGGTGGAACATTAGACGCAACAATATCAGCAGCGACAAGAACATTATTCACATCACTTGTTAGTAATGGATTGTATAATAAAATTGGTGTTATGTATCCACTTATCGGTGGAACAGCAGCGTCCCACGCAATAGAAGGTAAAAATCCAAGTGGGACATCTGTATCTTGGTATGGTGGAATTACACACGGAGTATCAGGAGCAACAGGAGCACCAGGTGGATATGGTGATAGTGGATATAACTTTAATGCTATTCCTGTTTTATCGCAGAATAGTATTCATATGAGTTCTTACATAAATCTAAATCCAAACATCAATACTACAAATGAAGGTTTTGGTGCGATTGATACTGCCCCAACACCAAATCTTTATTATCAACTTATCAACAAAAGAGACGAAGGATATGGTGGTAATTCTTATGGCCGTATGGGTGATGTTGATGGGCAAGCATTCGCTTATGTATCCAAAGGACAAGGTTTAGCGGTTTCAACAAGAAGAAGTGCGACTGATAGAGAATTATACTTAAATGGAGCGTCGTTAAATACACAAACGGGTAATTATAATAGTAATCTAGTAACCTTACCTTGTTATGTTGTGGCGGTAAATCACCCTGCGGGCGCAGTAACTGGTAGTAATGTTATGACTTGGGCTTGGTTGTCTGTTGGTTCATCACTTACAGATGCCGAGGTTTCAACACTAAATACAATAATACAAGTTTTCCAAACATCTTTAAGTAGAAACGCTGGAACATTAGGATAATAAAAAAGATATGGAATTGGTAGGACTTTTAACATTAGAAGAAAAAACAACATTATTGGAGCCACAAAGAAAACTGGTTCAACCATCTTGGTATTTTAATCCAATACAAGATTTAGAATTAAATTGGGTAATATCACAAGCAGAAATTGATAATTCTATTTACCTTGAAAATGAATGGGTAAAAACATTACCTTTAATTGTCTGGAACCCACCATTACCACAACCACCAACCATATAAAATGATATACATAGAACAGAACGCAACAAACAACATCTTCGTAAATGTATCCCAATACAAGACGGGGGATTTTGGTGCCAATCCAAGATACTTGTGGAGATTACAGAACGCTCAAGGTAGAAACATCGTAAGTTTCTATCCTGAAAACGCAACATCAACTTACCCAAGTATGTATGCTAATCGTTATGATGTGTTTAGTTTTGATACATTCAAGAACCTACCTGAAAACTTAAATTATACAGGGGGAAGTGCTTGTAATTTACACCTTGAAAATGAAAACCAATATTGGTTAGGTGTATATGAAATGCCATCAGGTTCAACATCTTATAACCCATCAAGCGCAAAGTTATTAAATAGTTTAGCCTTTATATTCGTTCCTGTTGAAAACGAGTTCTATACAGGTAATACTGCGAATGTTGAACCTAATAAAATCTACTATAAGAATGGAACTGGTATAACACCTACACCATCAAATACCGCATCACCTACGCCTACCCCTTCAATTACCCCAACGAACACAGGGACACCTACACAGACACCAACGAATACTGCGACACCGACTTTAACACCAACGAATACACCAACAAATACTACCACACCGACTTTAACACCAACGAACACACCAACAAATACTACCACACCGACTTTAACACCAACGAACACACCGACCCCAACTTGTCCTGTATTTACAACACAATATCTTAAAACAATAACAGATAATTCTGGTGGTTTTGGAAAAATTATTGTAAGTTTGTATAGCGATATTGGTCTTACAACACCAACAAATGCGATATGTGATTATGTTGTGTCTGGAACACTTATGAATGTTGGAAATCAATATAACTGGTCTAGAACAATAACAAGTGGTTCCCAGTCATCATCGGGTGCTACTGGATATGGTATTATTACTGATGTAATAACTACATCAGTTATACCAAGTTGCGGTTGTGTTATTGTTATACCAGAAATACCACCTACGCCGACACCAACGAACACAGGGACACCCACGCAGACACCAACGCCAACACCTTCACCTACATAATAGGTATGATATACAAACTAAACTACAAACAATAAAGGAATAACATATATTTATAGAATATGGAAAGTAATACAAATCCACAACCAAAGATACATTCGTTTAATGTTGATTATCAAATCAACAGATTAGACACCCGTGAAAACAGGGAAGCAACAGAACGCAGTAAGCCGTGGGTTCTTTGGGGGTTAAAAAATGATTACCCACAATTTATCCTTCAAGTAAAAGAACATTCACCTACGATGTCGGTTGCGATTGATGCGAAGGTAAATATGACTTATGGTGATGGGGTTGAAATAGAAGGTCTTGGTAATGTTCTTGTGAATAAGTTTGAGACCATTAGTGAATTATATTACAAGATTTTTTACGACATTTGGTTATTTGGGGGCTATAGCCTTGAGACGATAAAGTCCCGTGATGGCAGCAGAATTGAAAGTATTTACCATATCCCATTCCAAGATGTTCGTGTTGGAAAAAGCGATGTGGATATTCATAATAGGGAAGAAGGAACTTTTTATTTTTGTGAAGATTGGCAAAATACACAACAAAGAAGATTAGTTGTAAAGTTTAATTCCTTGAATATGGAAAGCCGTGAAGGAAGGGAAATGGTATATTGGAAAGATTACACCCCAACGATGAATAGACATTACCCACTTACACCATACCAATCATCAATAGATAGTTGTGTGTTGGAAGCAGAAGTGTATGAGTTTCACAAGACAAACCTAGCAGCATCACTTATGCCGAACTTATTTGTAAGTTTGATAGGAGACCCTACCCCTGAAGAAAAACTTGAAACCTACGAAGAATTGGTTAGGTCTTATCAAGGAAAACAAGGACAGAAACTTATGTTGGCATTCAGTAATTCAAGTGAAGAAAGACCTGTTATTGAACCAATCAGTAATACGGGTAATGATACATTCTATACTGAAATATTACAAATGTGCGTCCAAGCCATTCTTACGGGTCAGCAAATAGCCAGTCCGCTTCTTCTTGGGATTAGCACATTAAACAATTCGGCATTCAGTCAAAACGCAGAAGAAATAAATGTAGCGTGGAACTTGATGATGGAAACAACAATTAAGCCGATGGTTAGAAAAGCAAACGCATCTATTGAAAACATATTATCGTTGAAATACAATCAACCAATTAAATTGATAAACAAGTTTAGAAATCCTGAATTATGATATATTGGATAAGTGAAGATTATGTCCGTGATAATTTACCTGTAGAATATTCCCTTTTAAGCGGCAACATTCTTCCAGCCCTTCAACAGAGCCATTTTATCAACGCCAGAGACATCGTTGGTGATAGGTTATTTGATAAGATAAATGAATTGATTTTAACCAACACGATTGATGACCCTGCTAATGAAAGGTTCAAGTTCTTATTGGATAATTACCTACAGAATGTAGTGTTGTATTGGACTATGGTTTATATGACTACCAACCTATTAGCCAAATACGCAAACAGGGGTATTCAATCACAACAGGGGGAGTTTTCTAATAATGTTGATTTGTCTGT
>Ga0181339_1000187_pt1 | contig 14192 bp, 33 predicted proteins | sample Sp13VDMM110DD_FD_130101 | JGI IMG/M metagenome (GOLD analysis project Ga0181339, IMG submission 130101) | Freshwater viral communities from Lake Michigan, USA - Sp13.VD.MM110.D.D | ecosystem: Environmental > Aquatic > Freshwater > Lake | place: USA: Michigan | collected 2013-04-23 | reverse complement strand
CGGCAAAGGCCTCGGCCATCTTGCGAGCATCGTCCATGGTCTTCGCCTCGAAGCCAACCGGCAGCCCGTCTTCGCAAACGTCGCCGGGCTTGACCTGATCACCAACCGTAAAGCCGTGGATGGCGCGATGCGACCAGCCGTACCACTTGTTTGATTTCTCGCTAAAGCCGATACTACAAACGCTGCTGGTCGGTGTCCGACGTTCCGGCACAATCCCAAGACTGGCCAGATGGTCAGCAGTATTCGGATCTCCGACATAATCTCCATCGAGATTGTAAACGGCGTCCATCTCGATTGCCGGTGGGTTGCCAGCCATCTCCCAGGTTTCGCGTCGATAGAGCATGGAGCCGCGCTTAGTTTCCGAAATGATAGAGGTCTGAATCGTCATTTTGTCTCTCCGTGGTTGCTACTGAGTGCTAGGGCTGAAGCCATTCGAGATATGCTCCGAGAGCGGGCGGGTATCGCCGGGAACATAGCCATGCTTGGCGAGAACATCCGCCGGCACACGGCAGTTCGCGGTCCCGGGCTCGCCGCCGTACCACTTGACGTTCCACTGGAAGCCCTTGTGATAGCGCTCAAGCTGAGCGTCCCAATCAACCTCGGGGGCCTCCTCAACGAACGAGGCCGCCGCGATATCCGTGAAGTCTTCCGAGTTCAGCCAGGTTGCCGGCATCGGGATAAACTCAGTCCCTACCCGGCTGCGAAGGGTCTCCCCGAGGCGGATTGCGGCTGCGATGATGTGCTTCGGATCTACCCCGGTCTTGGTGAGAGCGAGAAACTTCTTCTCTGCTGCCTTCCAAGCGTAGTTCCCGTTCCGCTTGGGGTAGACCTTCTTCAGATTTTCAAATTCAACATTCCCCATCGGCGCCTTGGCGACGAAAGTCCTTTCCACTTCCCTTCCCTTTCCCTTCCCTTCCATATTCCCTTCCCCTTGAGTCTGCACAAGCGGCGTGGGCATCGCGTCGTCCACGCGCGCTTCACGCGTCAACGTATTGTTTTCATTGGGCTCAGGTAGATCGGATGCCATCTCGCGATTATTGATGACCTGGTGCTTCTGCCATGACGGGATGTGGCCATACTCGGTCCCATTCACCGCGTACTTCACGATCAGCCCACGCGTGGCCAACGCGTCAAGCACGCGTGAGAAGTCAACTTCATCATACGGGAGACAGTCGAGCTTGAGCGCACGCGGCGCCCAACGGAAGCGGCCCTCGCGATCGGCGGCAGTCCATAAGCCAACGAATGCCAGACGCAGGGGCAAGCGGGTGCTCTGCTCGGTCTCAAACAGCGTTTCGTGCCGGAAGAAGCTCGGCTTAATTGTTCTGATGCGCGCCATCTGGCCTCCACTCAGCGAGTGTCTTGTCACGCTTCGACCTATTGCAGGAAAAGCAGGACGTGGTGAGGTTGTCTAAAGCGTCAGAGCCACCCCTAGAAAAGGGATGGATGTGGTCACACTCCAGCTTCCCTCCTCGCTCCCCGCAGTACGTGCAGGTGTAATTATCGCGCTCAAACACCTGAGACCGGATTTCGTACCATTCCCTTGCGTTCACGCGGATGGTCTCGTATTGGCTCGACACGAGGGCCAATAAACCATCTGGCCCGCGCTCAACGGCTCCTACTGCCAACATCTCATTGACAGCTTTAGTGAACGCTCTCGGCTTGATGCGGCAATACTTTGCGATCCGGTCATCTGACGGGAAACAACCGCCAAAATATACCTCAGCGCACTTCAAGTAGATCCATGCCCGGAACGTCGAATCCGACATCTTGTAGGCCATGAAATCATGCATGGTCTCGATGTGAAGGCGAACGGTCTTCCGAGTCATGATGCACCCAGCGCCGTCTCATACACATCCACCATCTGCTCAAGCGCTTCAAGCTTGGCTTGGTCCTTGGCGCGGCGGGAGATGATGGCCTTTAATGCCGGGAGGTCATAGCCGTTCGACTTAGCTTCCAAGAAGATCTCTTTGCGGCCCTCAGCGAGTTCGCGCATCTCTTCGTTCACGCGCTCGACACGCTCCACGATAGCCTTGAGCTGCGCGTTGGAATTGTCACCGATGTTAGTCATGTTGCACCCCTGCAAAATCAAATCAGATAATAGCACGTATGCCGCGTGCCCCGGCTTAGAAAGTGTAGTTATCGTCAGGTATCCACCTGATTGTCACTCGCGGTTATTGACCGGAGTTATCTGCCAGGCGTTCTGCTTGCCCTTACGCACGATGTAGAACTTGAATGGGTACGCTTCTGCCGCGATCTTAATTTTGACGTTGGCGTCATCCATCATGAAGCCCTTGATGTCGTGCAGTTCCATCGCACAATCCGAGGTCATGATCGCAAAGTCCGGAGTCAGGAATGTCTTGTCTGCCAACCGCAGCTTGATGCCCTCGAATTTCCACCACAGGACCTCGCCAGCGCGTTTGCGTAACTCTAGGAAGTCCGCGTAGGCCTGCTCCGTCTTGTTCATCACGCCAGCCGGCAGACGGCCTAGCGCGAAGTGGTCAAAGCGGGTGTGCTTGTTCATCGCTCCCGCTCCGCATGCACCACTGAGCCGTCAAACCGACGCCATGACTTGATCGTGCGAGCCTTCTTGATCCCGATATGCTTCTTGCGGACGCGATCGTTCTTGGCTTTGACGCGTCGATCGGCGCGGGTTTTGTCCTTATGTGGAGCAACCAGAGCCGGGGCCATGTTGCTTTCGCGATGTTCCCCGCCATTGCAGAGCGCCAGGATGTGCTCAACCTCCCATGCGTCGCCAGCACGGATGACCGTATTGGACAGGTAGCAAACGCCCTTGTAGCGGTCGAAGATGCGGGCGCGGACATGCGGCGGCACCTTCGTGTCGTCGTGCTTACCTACCCATTCAGGGACTTCTCTCATGCTGCCCTCGCCGCTGATTCCGGATCCTGGAAGGTCACCCCGTTCGAGGCGCCCCAGCTAAAGATGAACTCGATTAAGTCTGTCATCTCGCCCTTCGATAGGTCGGACGATGACTGCCCCCACGGGATGAAGGTCGAGTTGTCGAGCGCCGGGATGAACTGCACCTCCCGGCCGCAAGCGTGCATAAACAGGATCTTCCACTGGTCGGGCGTGTACTTCCTGCCAGCGTGCTCTTTCTGCGTTGCCACATCGGTCAGCATGGCCCATAGCCGATCGTTCTGGGGGATCGACCGCTTGGGCTCCTTGAACTCGATACGGGTACCCGCAGGGGCCTGCGCAGCCCAACGAGCTGCGCGGTCCCTGTCGATATTGCTTGATACTGTGATGAGTGCCCGGCTCATATCGCCTCCTAAAATGGGATCGAGTCCCCATCCATGTCGTCGTCATAGTTTGTCTGCTTCGCTGCCTTCTTCGGGGCGTCTACCCCCTTCTCTTCTTTCACTTTGATGCTGAACGAGAGCGCTGGCGCTTTAGCGTGGGCACCCTCCTTGCGCTTCCAGGCAGACACCCAATACTCGACGCCATCGACATTCAGGCTGCCGGTGAAGTCTGGGTGGGTGTCCTTCTCCTTCTTGTCGTTCTTCCAGATGCTGCCGCGATTGGTCTTGTCAAATTCAGCCATTATTCTGCCGCCTGTTGTGAGGTTGCCCCGATACGATCGAGAGTGTCGTTGAGGTGTTTACGCATCGCGACCGGCAACTGTGCGATCATGCCGGCGTTACGTTCTTTGAGTTCCTGTGCGGTCATCGCATCGGTGACGAAGTGCTTGACCACCTGGTTTGCGAAGCTGTAGGCCACGCGACCCGCGCGAAGCCCCCATCCAGCCGTGGTGCAAAAGTCCTCGTGTACCTTGTCGAGGTTCTTGCGCTCGGCGTCCGAGATGATGAAACTACGGCCACGGGCCTCAATCGGAACCCAAGGCGACTTCATCTCGTACAAGTAGCGACCGACACCCCAGCGGACAGCGGCACGCTTCAAGGCGTCGGACATCATGCCTTTCTCGCCTTCAACGTCGGTTGCCCCCGCACCATCCGCCTTCCAGATCCACTCGTTGCCCGGCATACGGACACCAAGATTGCAGATCAGGGAGTTACCCGCGCCAACGGTGTAGTTGCACTGCCACCCATCCGGGCCACAGACGCCATCGAGACGATCCATCACGGCGCGGGCGTCCATGTAAGCCAGCGCCATGCCTTTCGTTTTATCGGCATTCGTGCTACCGATACGCCAGTCGATCTCCTCTGCGGCAAATGGCCGGCAAAGCTCATCGAACAGCTCTTGTGCTGTCTGGTAATTCACCGCTTGCCCTCCAGGTCATCGTGAGTGATCTGCAGAGCATCCAGCGCCAGCGCCAGGCGAACCCGGCATGAAGGCGTCATCAGCACCGAACGGCCTTCGTTATTTAGCCGGTAGCCTGCAATGTCCGAAGCGATGCCGCACAGGTTTTCAACTGCGTGTTCCACCTCGAATTGCTTGGTGCCCATAAAGTCGATGACTTCACCCATACTTTCTCTCCCTGCGGTTTTCGGCTCTCAACTGCTTCAGAAGCTTGACCTCAAGCAATGACTGCAACTCGTTGCGGCGAACGCTGTGGGGCTTCTCCTCTGATACCAGTGCTCGCAAGTGGGCGATCTGGTGCCGGAGGGACAGCCCAGCGATGCGGCGGATGATCTCGTGGATGGCGGGCTTCATCGGACTAGGCCACGCTCAAGATGGGCTACGTCGTGGGCAATCATCCAGTCCGTGTGGCAGAGCTTCTCGATGCGGCGTATGGCGTTCAAAGCCGTCGAGTGGTCTGCCCGTCCCAGGCGTTTGGCGATCTCCGGGTACGACTTGCCAGTGAGATTGCGCGCGAGATACATTGCGATCTGGCGCGGGCGCGTCGTCGATTGATGGCGTCGGTTACTGGTAAGTTGAAGGTTGGTAATCTTGTAGAACGAGCACACCGCGCGCTTCACGTCATCGATCATCGGCGGCTCCGGCTCTTCGCTAAGTGGCGCGAACCAAAGCTCCTTGTATTCGGCCGAGAAGCAGATATCCGGCTCTTTGGGAGCAGCGACGGGCTCCGCAATCTTCTTCTTGGCCGTTGCCGGAGCGAACATGCGATAGTCGTGGTGCTCCACCAGCTTGCGGCGAAACAGCTCGGAACGGATAGCGTTCTGCCGGCGCTCCTTGGCCTTGGCGATGCTCTCGCGCTCGATGATGCCTTCCACGCATGGTTCAGTCATTTGGTCTTTCCCCTTGTAAGACGCTGCAGCTCTCGCTCAGCGGATTTCCGCCTTCTGCGATCGGTCAACCAACCGATCAAAGCTCTGATTAACCGCATCAATTTCGTCCTTAACAGCGGCCAACTTGGCGCGCTCGATTTCTCGTTCTAATTCTACGCGGCTACAAATATGGTCGTACGCCTTTGAAATATTCTGGAACAAAGAGACGCGAGGCTCCGCTACTCGGTCGTCATAGGTGAGATATTTACGGATCCAGGAAGATGATGCGCCAATAGTGCGCGCTACGCTTTCGTAGGCCTCAGTTTTCGAACCGAGGCGCCGGCCTTCCTGCTCAAGCAGAACTCGAAGCGCGCTTTGTGTGGCTACGGTTGTCGCACTCATTTTCGATTTCCAAAACTTTCGGATCACTGTCCATATCCCTTCATGCAAGTTACGGGCATGAAGAGAGCATCAAACGATAACGATGAACTTCCATTCGTGAGCATCGGATTGGCGTCCGCGCTCATACTCAACAAACTGCGTTTGGCGACGCAGCTCTCAGACGTAACCGAAGAAAAGAATGAACAGCGCGAAGGCGATACCAACGCCGGTCGCGGATACCAGGAGAAGAGCGCCAAGTACGGCAGCCACATCCCATAGAAAGAGTTTCAGAGATTGCATCGGGGTGCCCCGCTCGATGCATGCGTGAGAGAGGCTGGCGTGCATGTTGCCCCCGTGGCGCTGGCCTCTCGTCATGACTTTTCCTCTGATGTTTCAGTCTTATTGACCCGCATTTTTTCAGCGACGATCGAGACGCAAGTGCGCACGCAATCATCGCAAATGAAGCAGACCGGCCCGGCAATGAGGGCTCCGACCTCGGAGGGGAGCGCCCCGCAGAACGAACAAATCATCGACTTGCCCTCTAAAGCCATCACATCCCCTCCTCTGACTTCTTGGTTTCCTGATAGTCATTGCGCCACATCACGATCACGATAAGCAGGCCGATGAAGGCGCAGCCGTAGGCGATGTAGAAGAGGATCTCTGATAGCTCAGTCATCGGGATACCTCCCGCATATGTACGGTGCTAATTACGGTGAGCGACGTTGCGCTGCGAATTTTGGGATAGGTTGCAGATTTAGCTAGCGCAACAAGACGAACAGGTGCCCACTCGCTGCATTGCAAATCAGCGGGGAATTTATGGGAATCGTCATTTTTCTGGCGGAGCGGATTCATACTCGCGCCTCTGCAGCTTCGCGAGCTGCCAACGAAGTAAGCGTCTCAGCGGTCAAACCAACTTTAGCCGCCGGCTCTGTCGACAGGATTGCAACCCACCACTCGGCTGGGATGCTGTCGCGTTTGCGCCACTTGGAGATTGCTGAGGGCTTGGCGCCGATATCCAGCGCCATCCCGTCCAGTGTGGTCCAAAGCTTAATAACGTCTCGGAATGTGTCTATCTGTCCCATGCCCATACGTTTAGGACAATTCGTCCTTAGGCGCAAGGCCAATCTGTCCTTAGACGGCAAAAAAAGTTTAGGACATACTGCCCGTATGGCCGATCAAGAGACAGAAGCTGAGTTCAAACAAAGGTTTATGCAGCGCGTGAAAGATGCGCGCATGGCGCTCGGCTGGAAGCAATGGCAGATGGCCGACGCTCTCGGCATGCCCCAGGACAAGTATAAGACATACGAGGTCCGGACCTACCTGCCCCACCACCTGATCGGCCGGTTTTGCCTTATAACAAGGGTGGATCCAGAATGGCTGGTCACGGGCAGGGGCGAGAAGCCGCTGCAGCCGGTTCAGCTCGTCGAGCGGAATGACGAGGAGGTCGAGGCCAGGCCGAAGAAAACGAAGGCCCGGCGCGTCGCCTAGACCGGCTAGATTATAGAGAGACAGAACCCGCCCTCACCCGGCGGGTTTTTCTTTGCCTGATCGATTCGGCCTTACGTGTCCTCAAAACTATTTTTGAGAGAAGGACGTTTTGTCCTTGACGGCGAGGACGAATTGTCCTTAGATGCTCCTACGAACACAGGGGCACACACCATGACCTACCATGCAGAACTCGCCGGCTTCTCCGCAGACTTCGATACGGTCGCCCAGCTCAAGGCTTGGGCCGAGAAGCTGAACGCGCAGCACGGCCTCAAGGGCTTTGTTTGCAAGATCTACAAGGCCACTTGGGTTGCCAAGGACGGCTCCGGCGCTTCCTACGCTGGCGTCCCGACCCACACCGTTGTGGTGGGTGCGTGATGGCCGACGCACAGATCAAGTATCGTGCCCCAAAGGGATGGCGCTTAGTTCCAGAGGAGCCAACGCGCGAAATGACCATGCACGCCTGCGCCGTACTGCCCTCTGTTGATGGCGTTTCAGGTCACGCCGGCAAGCTATGTACCGAGGTCTACAAGTGGATGCTTGAAGCTGCACCAACTCCCTCTTTCACCCCCAACAGAGGCAAGTGATATGACCAGCACCTTCTCATTCACCTTTGAAGAACTCCCGCTCGTTGAAGAGAAGGGCCGTCAGGCCGCTCTGATCAATGGCGAGGCTGAGATCGCCTACACCCGCGACGTCTGGGACTTCACCATCAAGTCGATCTCGCTGGACTCGTGGAGCGAGCTGGACCGCAAGTGGAAGCCCACCCCCCTGGATGAGGGCAACCCGATTTACTCGATGGTCTATGACCGTCTCGAGCATTCGTGGTCTGAGCGCGTTCAGGATGCGATCCGCGAGCAGCTTGCCGAGGATCACGTCGCCGGCCTTGAGTGGCGGGCCGAGCAGCGCGCCGAACTCTCTTGGGAGCGCTGATCATGACCCAACAGCAGCAGGCCGATGCGCTTCTCCAGATGTGGCAGCAAGAGCGCGCCATGGGGATCAAGCCGGAAGACAGGCTCCGTCAGGACAACCGATCGGAAAGGGAGTGGTTCGAAGAACTGTTCCTGATCGACTTCCACATGAGCCAGGAGGACGCGCGATGACCCAGATTAACACGAATATGCGTCCTGAGAGCTTCTACGCTTATTGCGAGGCTTGGTGCGTCAGCTTCTACGATGAATGGCCCAGGACTATCCCGATGAGTGCCAGTGGAGCCTACGCGGATGGGGCCGTCCGAGCCGGCATCGTCTTTGGATAAGGGGAGAGAACCATGCAGGACATTTGCTCAGTCGTTGCCGAGAAGATGATGACCTTCCTCCCGTTCGAGGACTGGAAGGCGCGGGTTATCGGGCTTCTGGAATCCGCCGAGGAATACGCCGTCGCAAGCCAGGTCTACAATTTCCAGGCGGCTTACGACGACGGGCTTCTGCCGGAAGATGCGCTGACGGACTTCGAGTGCATCATCGGTGAGAGCTTCGTTGGCGGATAAACGCTTATCTTGAGAGACGGCAACCGTACTACATAAGGGGCAAGATATGAGCAACCACCTAGAAGTCAGCGACCTAATGGGCGAAGTCGCGAAGCTGCGATCGGCGCTTGAACAGACGAGCGCCATTCTGTCGGCAACAGTCACAGCCGGACGATTGTCCGAAGGAGACGAGTTCAACTTTACCGGAAGGTGGCAGCGCCTGGGCAGAATCCGTGTTGGCAAAGTGCTGGATCTTGCGAACGCCGCACTCGCGCTCCCGTCAGCGGACCGCGCAACCGTGGGAGGCGAGAAGTGAAGCTGACAGCAGTTCATGTGGAGCAGCTTGCGCGCTTGGACCGTGGCGAAGACGTCAAGTCTTCCGACCGGCCCACCGATAGGGCGCGCTCGAAACTCAAACGTCTTGGGCTTATCGAATTTAACCGGTCAACATGGCTCTGGCTAATCACCGACGCCGGCCGCGCCGCTCTGGCCGAACAGAAGGACCGCACCAATGGGTGAGCGAGAGGAATTGCTGGCGCTGGCTGAACGGTTACGGCAGTCGCTTGCGGAAGATCGCCATCAAGAAATGCAGATGGTGATGAACCGTGTAGCGACAGCGCTTGAGGGCTGGGGGGCCAGCGCTCATGCCCAATCATCGTGGCAGCCCATCGAAACGGCGCCGAAGGATGGCACAGAAGTTCTTTGCTTTGTCGAAGGCTTCGGCATGGGCCAGATGGTGCTGTACTGGATGGACGGCTATTGGCGCGAAAAGGCCAACTGCCTCGGCCTGAAGAAAGAACCGACGTTCTGGCAACATACACCTACCCCGCCGATCCCATCGACTGACGGCAAGGGTGGTGCGTCATGAGCGAATTAGTGAAGCTGGCCCGCGTTTGCGAAACTGTGAACGCTGGTGATCGTGAACTGGACACTGAGATATGGCTTGCGGTCACGCCTGGGGCAACTCGCCAGCAATCTGGTTACACGCACGCCGCGACCGGAAGATGGTGCACGATTGACGAGACGCGGGAGCCAGGTGGAAGGCTTATTGTCGTGCCCCACTACACGTCTTCGCTAACGGACGCCGCATCATTGATCCCAGAGGATTTTGATTGGATTCTTGAGCGCACGAATGGCGGGCTCACGATCTGCGCTCGCGTCGGACACAACGATCCGGACAGGTCGTCGCGGGGGAATACGCCAGAGCTGGCGCTATGTGGCGGTGCCCTGCAAGCGAGGGCGGCACTTGCGCTCTCCCCTCATGACGGCAAGGGGGGCGCGTGAATGTCCTCGACCTATTCAGCGGCATCGGCGGATTCAGTCTTGGACTTGAACGAGCCGGGATGCGAACCGTTGCGTTCTGCGAGATCGATCCGTTTGCCAGGCGCGTCCTTGCCGAGCGATGGCCTGGAATCCCCTGTTACGATGACGTGCGCGCCCTCACCGCCGCTCAGTTGCGGGCCGATGGAATTGCCGTGGATGCTATCTGCGGCGGATTCCCCTGCCAAGACATCTCCGCTGCAGGGAAGCGGACGGGCCTTAGCGGAGCACGTTCGGGTCTCTGGCGAGAATACGCGCGATTGGTTGGCGAGGTGGGACCACGATACGTCGTCATGGAGAACAGCGCAGAACTGCTTGCTCTCGGGCTTGGAGACGTTCTCGGAGACTTGGCCTCGCTCCGGTACGATGCGAAATGGGACTGCATACCCGCGGCAGTCCTTGGTGCGCCCCACGGCAGAGATCGCGTCTGGCTTGTTGCCTACCCCTCGGAAGTCGCGGGGCTACACGAACCCGACGTTGGGAAAGAACTTTGGCGCTGGGTGTCTGACAACGGATTTACTTGGCCGGCCTGTCCTTATGACTCGCCCGAGGCCGCAGTTTGTCGAGTGGATGATGGGATTCCCGATCGGGTGGACCGAACTGGCGCCCTCGGCAACGCCGTCATCCCGCAAATCCCAGAAATCATCGGGAGAGCAATCATGACCACACTTTCGGTCACGCGCCATGACGACCAGGCCGCCAAGGATGGTGCGGCATGATCAAAATAAACACGACATGGAGCAACCCAAATCAGGACACGATCTGGAATAAGCTCGCCGCACGCCTGGGTCGCGAGCCGACGAATGAGGAAGTGCGGATAGAAATCGAGCGCATCCGCGATGGTCGACCGACTTCTTCTGAAGAGCGCGCTTGGATGGCTCGCGAGTACCGCAATGCCGGGGAGTCATTCGAATGACGCTGCAAAATGCATCTACATTCCAGCCGACCGACCGCGAGAAGGATGACTTCTACGCCACGCCGAGGTCCGCAATTGAGCAGCTATTGGCCGTTGAGAAATTCGACGGCGCGGTGTGGGAGCCGGCCTGCGGTGACGGCGCGATTGTCCGCGTACTGAAGGATGCAGGCTACCGTGTTCATGCCTCGGATTTGGTTGACCGGGGTCTGCAGGAGGCGCGGACTGGCGTTGACTTTCTGATGGAGCATATCGCAATGGCTCCTAACGTTGTCACCAATCCGCCGTTCAAGCTTGCCACAGACTTTGCCCGCAAGGCTCTTGATGTATGCACCGGCAAGGTAGCAATGCTCCTAAAGATCGGATTCCTGGAAGGGCCGACGCGAACTGATATCCACCAGCATCTAGCCGCCGTGTGGGTTATCAGGCGACGTGTCACGTTCCTTAAGAACGGCCACGCCTTCGCCCGCTCGAATGGAAAGGGCGGCATTCACACCTATGCTTGGTTCGTCTGGGATAAGAAGCATTTTGGACCGCCGCGCCTTGGCTGGCTGGAGGGGGAACCATGCAAATGACAGCCATCAAAAAAATTGAGCTTGGGGATTGGGCAATGGAGCGCGCCGCATCGATTCGGCGGGGCATTTTCGCCGAAAGACTGTCTGATGAAGCAGATAAATATGAGGCTATTGCCGCGATACTTCTGGACGGCGTGACCACTCTTGCGGTCGCTCCGCACCATGGTGAACCTACATGATGCCGCGTGACGACGAACTGCTGACACTAAAGGAAGCGTCGGAAATCTTTTTCCGGGGCAAGCGGTCGCCTGGTGTATTGAAGACGCAAGCTGAGATCGGCAACCTTGTCGTTTCGAAAATCGGCGGTAAGTATTTTACCACGATCACAGACCTGAAAGTTATGGTGGAAAAATGCCGCGTCAAAGCAGAGGTGCGCATCTCTGGCTCGACAAGGAGCGCAACCGTTGGACAATCATCGACGGAAAGTACCGTGCTCGCACTGGCTTCTCTGCAGAACAGTTTCAGGAAGCCGACGACGCGCTCACGCAATATCGAGCAGAAAAGCGGAACCCGGTAAAGGGCGACCAGAACCCGCCACTAGCGGATCTTTTGAAGGCATACCTCGTGGAGCACTTGCACCGCATCCCGTCCGGGTCGAACACCGAATACAACGTCCGCAACCTGTCGAGGTGGTGGGGGTTGAAGCGGCTCGAGGACGTGACTGCTGCGAACTGCATCGCCTACGCTGAGACCAAGAACCGACCTGGGGCGCGCAATGACCTGAAGGTGCTGCGCTCGGCGATTGGCCACTGGCACAAATTCCACGGCCCGCTCAAGGCGATTCCGCCCGTGATGCTGCCGAAGGCTTCGCCGGCCCGCGAGCGCTGGCTGACAAGACACGAACAGGCCAAGCTGCTGAAGGCGGCTAAGCGCATCCCCAGACTGGCTAGATTCATCGTGATCGCCTGGTACACCGGATCGCGGTCGATCAACGTGTTCGGCCTGCAGTGGGACATGATCAAGTTCGACACCGGGGTGATGCTACGGCGCCGGCCTGGCGTCGCCGAGAGCCACAAGCGGACGCCGCCTGTGCGGGTCAGCGACCGCCTCCTGGCGCATCTACGCCGCTGGCAGCGTATCGATGCCCGCGAGTTCGCCAAGGTCAACGAGAAGCGCGTTGCGCGCGGTGAGGCGCCGCATGAGCCGTGCCCGTACGTTATCCACTGGCATTTCAAGAAGGTCGCCAAGCTGCAGAAGGTTTGGCCCCAGGCGGTGAAGGACGCCGGGCTTGGCAAGGATGTGACGCCGCACGTTCTGCGGCACTCCCGCGTCACTCACCTGCTGAAGAACGGGATCTCAATCTGGGATACGGCCAAGTCGGTCGGGATGACTGCGGAGATGGTCGAGCGAGTTTATGGGCATCACCACCCGGAGTGGCAGAAAAACTCTTCCCAAGTGCGTTAGGTTACCGTAGGATTACCAAGCGACTTTAAGAAATGTAAGAAGCGCCTTGTTTTATTGGTCGGAGCGAGAGGATTTGAACCTCCGACCCCTAGTCTCCCAGCTACTGGGGCTAGAGCCAAGGCATTGATTTTAAACGTCAACAGCCAAGGGGAATGCCATGAACGAAACGGGAAACAGAGCGGGTAAAATTACCGGAGGGTTACCAGACGAGGGTTCGCGGGAGCTGGTCGTTTTTGAGGCTGGGGAGCCTGCCCCGCGAACGCTATCCGAGCTTCTGACCGCCTACCAGACCCACAAGAATTCCGCCTTCCACAAGCTGCGCTACCACGTCCGGAAGAACCACGAAGGTGTTCTGCGGCGGCTCGACGCCATGTACGGTGCCACCCCTCTCAGCGGCATCCGCGCGGCCCAGCTCAAGAGGTGGAACGATGAATGGGCGGAGGGCGGCAAGGTTTCGATGGCTCAGTCTATGCTCTGCCAGGTCAGCGCGGCCTCCAGCTTTGGCATTGTCTGGCTGGAAGACTTCGATTGCGAGCGGATCAGCGTCATCCTGAGCAAGCTCAAAATCCCTCCCCCGGAGCCGCGTGGCGTGTTCCTGACAGCGCCGCAGGTCGAGGCCGTCATCATGAAGGCGCATGAGTTCGGTTGGCACTCGATCGCGCTGGCCCAGGCTTTCCAGTTTGACCTGATGCTGCGACAGAAAGACTGCATCGGTGAGATGGTGCCGTTCAGCGAACCCGGCGAATCCGACATTCGCTTCAGGGGCCAGAAGTGGCTTCGCGGCATCCGCTGGGATGAAGTGGACGACGACATGATCTTGACCCACGTCACGAGCAAGCGGAGGAAGCCGATCGAGGCCGACCTGAAGCTGGCGCCGATGGTTATGGAGGTGCTTCGCTTCCTTGGTGGGCGCAAGGCGTCTGGCCCGATCATCGTGAACGAATGCACCGGCATGCCTTGGAGCGCGGCTGAGTACCGCAGGAAGTGGCGCATCTTGGCGAACGCGGCCGGTATTCCAAAAGAGGTCCGCAACATGGATTCTCGCGCCGGGGCAATCAGCGAGGCCTATGCCGCTGGCATCCCAGAGGACCAGATCCGGCAGTCGGCCACACACAGCAGCGCGACCATGACCCAGCGCTACAATCGCAACCGTGACCGCGGCGTTAGATCAAACGTACTGGCGATGCGGGCCGAAGCCCGCGCTGCCGCCAGTAAGCTCGCATGATGGATGAACCGCTAGATATGGAGAGCGAAATGCACGTTCTATACAAGACTGGCGACATGGACGCCCCCGAAGCAATACTAGATCGGAACGGTCATGTGGCTCTCGGTCTATGCAAAGTCTGCGGCAAAGGTGAAAGCGATCTGGCTGAGCCATGCGTGACGCCACAGCCCGCTCACCGCGTTGTCCAGCCTACCGTTATTGATTGGGCCAATGCCCTGCAAGGGAAGCCGACTGGTGCAGACGTAGCCGTGCTGATCAAATCGCTAACGCAGTGCGT
>Ga0181339_1000185_pt1 | contig 14254 bp, 18 predicted proteins | sample Sp13VDMM110DD_FD_130101 | JGI IMG/M metagenome (GOLD analysis project Ga0181339, IMG submission 130101) | Freshwater viral communities from Lake Michigan, USA - Sp13.VD.MM110.D.D | ecosystem: Environmental > Aquatic > Freshwater > Lake | place: USA: Michigan | collected 2013-04-23 | reverse complement strand
GGTGAACGACTAAGTGAGAAGGCCACGAAAGTGGATGCGATAGTCTGACCTCCAATCGAAAGTTGGAGAGGCGAATCCGAAGAGGTTTGCCCGCCTAGAAATAGGTCATAAAAAGTAACAGAATGGTTCTTAATGAGTGTGCAGCACGTCTTGGTGTTTCTCTTCGTCAGACAGAAGACCAATTAACTCGTGATATGTTGGCAGCGACTGCTGGCTTCATTAACTGTGTTGGTGGTGTAAATGGCGATAATCCAACTGAAATCACTCGTTCAGATGTTGATGCTGTTGTGCGAACATTGCTTAATAACAATGCGTACACCATTATGGATAACATCGAAGGTGAAGATAAGTTTGGTACCGCGCCAGTTCGTGATGCCTACTTTGCATTATGTTCAACACAGCTTACTGGTAATCTTGATGCAGTAGCTGGATTCATTCAAAAGAATCAGTATCCAGCTCCAATGAATGCACTCAGATCTGAATGGGGCGCTATTGGTAATCTTCGATTCTTGATTTCATCTATTGGTAGCTTTGCACCAAATGCATCTTCAAATGGTGCAAACGTATTCAACATTTTCTGTGTTGGTATGGAAGCATATGCATGTATTGAGCAAGATGGCTATTCAGCAAGCTTTATCTACAGACCACCAATATATGATGGTCCATTAGCATTGAATGCTTCTGTTGGATATAAATTTGCTGAAGTTCCAAGAATTACTAATGATTTGTGGGTAATTAATTTACGCGCAACATTAGCTTAAAGGAGATAATATGGACGGAACGATTCTTAGTCAAGGTTACCTTTCAATACCCTCTCCATCGGTTGGGCAATTAATTGTTGTCCCCTCAGGAATTGATTGGATGCGAGTTTTTAATTTTCAATCAGCGTTAATTTCTGGTAATACGGGCGAACCACGGTATGGTATTGACTATTATTGGCAACGTGGAATGCCTGCAGGAAGTGCTTATGTTACCTATCGCGGTTCAGGTACTCCTGGTGACACGGTTCTTAACAGTGATGTAATTCTTTCTGGTGGATTTACTCTTTATGATCCATCGGGTCAAGATGTGAATGCATTACCTCTTATTAGTGCTGCAGTTGCTACAACGGCAAGTACGAATGCTACTCAGCCGGTAGTATCTACCGCATCTACCGCAGGACTATCTGTGGGAAGTGTTGTTCGTTTGAGCAGTACTGCTCAAACTGATGTGAATGGTATTGACATGGTAGTTGGTGCTGTTTCAGCGGGTGTCAGTTTTACTTTATTAACAGCTACAAATGCGCTCGCAAATGTACCTGGTGCAGTAGGTGGTGCTGGATTTTATCGGATCATAAATGTATCCGAATTATTTTACCCACGTCATCGCTATGTCACAAACATAACGAAAGATGTTGCCGAATCAGCAGTTGTATCAACTTCTGTGGCCCATGGTATGACCCCAGGACAAGAGGTTAGATTTACTATTCCTAAACTTGCAACTGGTGCTAAAGGAATGGTTGAATTAGACGGAGTGTCGGCAGTTGTACTTCAAGTGCTGGATGATTATTCTTTCGTAATTGATGTTGATACGTCAGCGTTTTCAACATTTGTATGGCCTACTATTGCTCAACAACCATCTTCATTCCCGATTATGGTTCCTTTCGGTGAGGATACTCACGTTTCATTGATTTCACCTTTCTCTCAAGTACCTACAGTTGGTGGTATTCAAATCCCCGGAACTCAGTCAGGTATTTTAGCAGATGCTACGGTGAATACAGGAGTTTTAGGAATGTTCCTCGGAGCTCTTGGTGTTGGTGAAGTGTCAGGCGAAGATATTGTCGGACCTGGTCAAGGGTCATTTAACCCAAGTTTAATTTTCTGGACAGCTGGTAAAGCATCATACGGCGGATTATAAACTCTTTTTAATTAATGTCACATTATAGGGGAAGGCGACGGCCTTCCCCGCTATAAATAAGGGAAAATTATGTCAGATGGAAGATCCACGATTAATTCAGAAACGAAGAATGCGTCGAAAACCAAGAAGGACCTCAAATACATGCGAGATAAAGACCGGGAGATGGTCCGCGGTATTTTTAGGTTTTTTGAAGTTCCCGGTGGTACTATGGCATTTTCTTTTAGAAAATATAAAGAAGATGAAATAGAAACATATACATTAAATGATGGGAGCATTTATACCATTCCGCGTGGTGTTGCATATCATTTATCTAATAATTGTTGGTATCCTGAACATGCATATAAAATGGATGAACAGGGAAAACCAAGCATGCAAGTAACTAAAAAGAAACGTCGATGTTCATTTGAACCATTAGACTTTATGGATCCAAATGAGCTTGCTGAACTTACACCATCAAATATTGAAACTGTTTCATTCTTGAAGTAGGTTATAACAATAGGAGAATGATAATGACCTATCAATGTTATGCTTATGTAGATCCAGTATTCGGCCCTGCTATGAGGATTATTTCTGCGATAACAAATAGTGCTTTTGCCTTGGTAACTACTTCATTTGCTCATGGGTATCCAAACGGGACTATTGTTCGTTTTTATATACCGCCTGCATTAGGCATGGTTCAATTAGATCAGATGACTTCTCCTATTGTAGTTCAAAGCCCTACTACGTTTACCATAACTATAAACACTACTTTATTTGATGCTTTTGTGATTCCCGTAGGTCTTTCATCGAAAATAAATATATGTGGACTTTGTGTTCCAATTGGATCAAAAAATGATACGCTTGCTCCAGCTGAGATTAATCTTTTATAAGGAGAGATGGTTATGCCAGTAGTACCACCAACGACAACACTTCAAGCGATTCAAAATAAAGTGCGACGTTTAACCCGAAGCCCTTCTACCGCTCAGCTTACTGATTCTGATTTGCAAAATTATATTAATACTTTTGTAGTATACGATTTTCCTGAAAATTTACGGACATTTAATCTCAGGCAGACTTTCTCTTTTTATACTAATCCTTATCAAGACACGTATCATACTGATGAATTATCATTTGGTGATCCTATAGGTAATCCTACTATCACTTCTAATCCTCTGTATAATTTTCAAAATAAATATATTTCAGTACACCCACCTATATATGTTGCCGGTTACCAAACTTTATATACGCAGTCTCGTGAGCAATTTTATGGTTATTATCCTAACGTTAATTCTATTTCTTCTATCGGGACTACCGGAGATGGGGTAACTACCACCTTTACCGGGGTTATAAATACGCAACAATCAACACCAGGAAACATAATACAGAATATTGGACTTATCCAAGGACAGGTTCTTTTTGATTCAGCTGATTCTAATTTTAATGGGCTTGCCCTCGTTGATGTACCGGTCATCAATCAGGCTACCGGTAATCCAACAACCGATGGGAATTTATATGATCCTGCTTCTTCTGCTTATCAGGCAGCTCTTTCGTCTCCTCCGATAGTAGTAGATGCTACTAATACCATAAACTATGCAACAGGGGTATTTACTATAACTTTTGGTACTGCGCCTGGTCCTGATTTACCTATTAATAGTCAGACAATTCCCTCAGTCCTCGCGCGTCCACAGGCGATGCTCTACTATGCGAATACTTTTATTGTGCGCCCAGTTCCTGATCAACCATATAAAATAGACATAGAAGTATATAAACGACCAACTGCATTATTAAGTACATCGCAAAGTCCTGAACTTGAAGAATATTGGCAATACATAGCATTCTCTTCTGCTAAAAAGATATTAGAAGATAGGATGGATATGGATAGTGTTCAGCTTTTAATGCCTGCTTTGAAAGAACAAGAACGATTGATGCAACGAAGAACAATTGTACAATACACTAATGAAAGAACAGCTACCATTTACACTGAGCAAACTTCTCCGACAACCGGAGGATTTGGTGGATGGGGTAGTGGTGGAAATAGTATTTAATTAGGAGAGACAAAATGGCGTATTTGCCCAATATTCCGCAATCAACTGATAAATTATCAGTATCGCAAGGTAATATACTCAATAATTTTACTATTTTAGGTGCCATTGCGGGGAATGCAAATCCTGCAAGTGATGCGATTAATAGTACCGCTGGATTTAATTGGATTTTATTGCCAAGCCAGGGAGCTATCCCACCAGCTGCTGCATCATTTCCTGCAGGTGTGGTTGCTCTCTATTCAGCTACAAATGCAACTACTTCAAAAAATGAGTTATATATCAATAAAACGAATCAGGCTACCGTTACTCAAATACCAGCAACGGCATCTACTTTAAGTATCACTTCTGCCCCTGCATCGAATGTCGGCGGATGGACTTATTTACCATCTGGTATGCTCATGCAATTTGGTACTGGTACCGCAAATGGCATTACGACATTCCTTTTTGCAACATTAGATCCAAGTGCTCCTGCATTTACTGAAGTATTATCTATGGTTCTTTGCCCTGCTTACAATGATCCCCTTGATGGAGATGGTTTTGTAAGATTATCATTTTTTAATGATGCTGGATTTAATGCATATGGATCTGCTCGTACCACAACAACAGATAAAGCAGTTGAATTTCAATATCTAGCTATAGGATATTAATATGGCATTTGATCGTTTTTTAATTGCGCCGATTAACAGTGGATTAACTAAGAATGCACCTCCATGGTTGATACCAGATGAGGCATTTGATTATTTGCAGAATGCGTATGTTTTTCGGAGTCGTATTTTAAAGCGATTTGGTTCTGAGCTTATGGGCACTTCTCAATTTAATTCTCGACTGAGAGCTTCACTTGCAGCAGGCGGTGCAGCAGTGGGAATAACGAATGGATCAGGAAATGCTACAGGAAATGTTCGCACTATTCTTGGTGATGCAACATTGCCATTAGCAGTAGGTCAGGCCTTTTCTATCGGTACCCAGATGTATACCGTTATTTCTGCCGTTGCAGGCGCGCAAGCAATGTTGGCTACCATGGGTTCTGGTACCTTTAATATCAGTAATGGTGATTATACTATTACCGGTGGTCCAGCGACTACTACTATATTTTTCTATCCGGCGCTTCCTGTCATGGGGATAGATCAATATCAAATTAATGTAATAAATGATCATCCTACCTATGCTTTTGATACTCGTTATGCCTATACTTTTTCAAGTGGTGCATGGAATAGATCGGGGACTGCCATTTGGCATGGTACTAATCTTAATTATTTTTGGGTTTCAAATTGGCAAGGTCTTGCCGGAACAAAATATCTTTTTGTAACAAATTTTAATGCTACCGTCCCGACACCAGGTGCCAATGATGATCCTATTTGGTATTTCGATGGCACCACATGGACTGCCGCATCTGGTGCGAATGCCTTTTATTTTAGACCTGCTGGTGGTGCAATTCATACCGGTCCATATGTAAAAACAGCTCGCATGATAATAGCATTTAAAAATAGATTAGTTCTTTTAAATACGGTAGAAAATGATAACTCAGGTGGTGCGGGTGTTAATACTGCGTACGTTAATCGTGCACGGTATAGTTTTTATGGATCTCCTCTTGCGGTAAATGCATGGTACGAGAAAAATCAGGCAGACAATGTTCCTAATGTTGCCGCTGGTGGCGGTTTTGTTGATGCGGCTACTGAAGAACAGATCATATCTGCAGAATTTATTAAAGATCGGTTGATTGTTTATTTTGAAAGAAGTACATGGGAATTAGTATATACCAGTAATCAGGTATTTCCCTTTGTCTGGCAAAAAATTAACACTGAATTAGGATCTCAATCTACATTCAGTACCGTTTCATTTGATAAAGATGTTTTAACGATAGGTCAAACTGGTGTTCATGCCTGTAATGGATCTAATGTTGTTCGTATTGATGATAGTATTCCTGATACGATATTTGAATTCAATGCAAGTAGTAATGAGGTATTAAGAACAGCAGGAATCAGAGATTATTATAAAGAATTAGTATATTGGACGTATGTCGATGATTTACAAACACCAACTCAGGATTATCCAAATCAAATCCTTGTGTACAATTATAAAAATGGATCATGGGCACGTAATGATGATTGTGTGACGGTATTTGGTTATTTTGAGCAATCATCAGATACAACATGGGCATCATCTGAGCCATATTTATGGTTTGAAGCCATATTTACCTGGATAAGCAATGTTCTTCAAGCAAATAATAGAGAAATTTTAATGGGGACGCCTGAAGGGTTTGTCTTGATTCTTAATGCTGAATCTGCTCGTAATGCAGCAGCAATGCAAATTACAAATATTACCTATAATGGCGATGAGACTTTAACATTAACAATCATAGATCATAATCTTACCGACATGCCTATAGAATTCGATTTTGATTATGATTTTATTCTTATTGAAAATGTTGTGGCAGATGCACCAACGATGGCTGCCCTTAATAATAAGATATTTGCGGTCTTTTCTATCGTTAATGCAGATAATATACTTATACAAGTGCCAAATCTTCTTTCAGGTACCTACAATGGAGCAGGAACTGCTGCTCGTGTTTCAAATATACAAATAAGAAGTAAGCAATGGAATCCGTATGTTAATCAAGATCGTGATTTCTATTTATCGAAAATAGATTTTGGTGTAGTGCAGACGGAAACTGGTCAAATAACGGTTGATTATTATCCCTCATCTACTGAATTATCGATGATAGATGAAGGTACGCAATCAGGTTCTATAATGGGTAATAATATTTTAGAAACGTTTCCATATGATATTAATCTATATCCTCTTGAGCAATATCAAGATCTTCTATGGCATCCAATTTACTTCCAAACCACTGGTCATTTTATACAAATAGGTATGTCATTTTCGTTATCACAGATGCTCGATCCTCAGATATCGCTTATTGAATTTGAGATTCAAGGCATGACCCTTTACACCCAACCAACTTCAGTGAGGCTCCAATGATTCCATTTTTAATAGTTGTTTCATTTATTGTTGATGTGTCTGCATTTATTATAAGTGATCAAAATAAAAATGAGATTATGTATCATGAAGAAAAGATTGAATTTTGTACTCAAAAAAATCATACAGATTCTGTCGTAGATATGCCTTTTACCTGCGAATATGTAAATGGAAGAATCACCGTAGTTTTGATGAAAGTTAAATATCCGCCAAAGGAAAAGAATTAATGGCTATTCAAGATGCTGATCAATATGGTTCGTTTATTCAGACTACACAAATTTGGGATATAGCCTTTATTGAAGAGGTAGATGTTACGAGTCCCGAATTTAAAGAGCTTTTGATTCGTTTATATCAGCAGCTTAATAATATTGCGGTTGTTCTTAATACAAAAGATACCGGTCAATACCAGCTTTCTGAATTTGTTAATAGTCAGTTATATTTCAGTGACCCTGCATTAAATTCTTCGACTGCACTTTCACCACAAGATAGGCAAGTTCTTCGCAAGGTAATCAATTTTGGTACATTACCTAATGCAGGAACAACTGCCGTTGCCCATGGGATAACCTGTACTGTTAAAACAACATTTACACGTATTTATGGCACTGCCTCAGATACGGCAGGTAAAAATTATATCCCACTCCCGTATGCAAGCCCTACTGCTGCTAATAATATTGAGTTGAAAGTTGATGCAACAAATGTAACTATTATTACTGGATCAAATAGAACTGCTTTTACGATTACTTATGTGATCCTTGAATATTTACAAAGTTAAAGGAGATAGAATGCCATTTAATTGGAAAAGTGGAACAGGTGGTGGATTAGGTGGAGCTGCTCTTGGCGCTAAAATAGGATCAGTTATTCCTGGGTTAGGAACGGCAATTGGTGCAGGGCTTGGTGGATTAGCAGGATTATTATCGGGAGGTCTTTCGGGTAACGTAAAAAAAGATCCAAAAACTGGTTTAACCGCAAATCAAATGATAGAACAAAATATATTCGATTCTGATGGGCAGAATCAAAATGCAGGATTTTCGCAATCACCCAATAAATTTAGTCCAGAACAGCAAACTGCTCTTAATGCATTGCTTACACAAGGACAAACGAGCTTAGCAAATCCTACCGCTGGATTTGAACCTATTGAAACATATGCGCGTGATAAATTTAAACGTGAATCTATTCCAGGGCTTGCTGAGCGATTTACCGCTCTTGGTGGATCTGATACCCGTGGATCAAGTGATTTTGCGGGCATGCTTGGGGGTGCTCAGTCTGAATTTGATCAAGGGCTTGCTTCCTTAAGAGCTCAGTATGGTCAGCAGGGCCAACAAAATGCACTTAATATGCTTAAATTAGGACTTACTCCTCAAAATGAACAGATTTATTTTGGTACTTCTCCTTCACTAGGGAACCAAATAGCAGAAACAGGGGGTAATTTACTCGGTCAATACTTAGCCGGTGGTGGTGATTTCGGATTATCAGGTTCAAGACAAAATAAAAAAGCGCAAGAACAGGGATCAATTACCTCAAAGACCCTTGATAAAGATAAACTAAAACTGTTAGCTCAACTTGTCGCAATGAATAAAATGAAGAAAGGAGTATAAAACATGGTTCAAGTAATCAATGATCCAAACAGAAATCAAGGGTATTCTCCTTATATTCGAGGTATCAGTTCTGCTCTTGAAGGATTAATTCATCAAAAGACTAATGAGTTAGCACAAAGAAAACAAAGATCAGAAACTGCGTCCGGCTTGCAGCAATTATTTAATATTCCCACTCAAGAAGCGCATCATATGGCGCAATTAGAGCCAAATGTTCTTGATAAAGTATTACGAGATAGATTTCAAAAGCAACAAGAAACTCAGGTACAGGAAAAAAGAGCAGGTGGATTAGAATCATTATTTGGATTTAGCCCTGAAGAAGCACAAAATATCGCTCCTTTGCTTGATAATCCTAAAGCACTTAAATCATTGCTTTCTCCTGAACAATTGCAGCTTAAGCCATCATTTGGTAAGCCAGTAATGGGAACTGCCAGAAAAAAGAAAGAAATTATTCAAGAAAAACCTACTGCCAATCTTTTAAAGCAACTATCATCTCAGCAACAACAAGCGGCTCCTATTACGGGGACACCTGAAGTTGCTGAAGTCTTACCGCCCCAACCACCAGTAGTTGAACCAATAAAACCATTGGGTGCCAAAGAAAAAAGTGCTGCTATGAAAGAAGAAAAAAAGGCAGTTCACGAACAAAAGAAGCTATCAGATAAAGAACAGGCAGAAGCGCAAAAAGAGACTAAGAAATACTACGATAAGGTCCTTGAAGTAGAAAAGTCTGCTCAAGAAGCAGATAATCGTTTAAATAGAATGTCTAAGCTTATTGAAAAGGGCGATCTCCCTTTTTCAACCTACTATAATCTACTCAAGAATCTTGAAGAGCATATATCTCCTTCGACGGGTGCTGCAGCGGGGGCTGCAGTGGGAACAGCTCTTGGAGGTTTTGCAGGAGGAATACCATCATTAGGCCTAGGGGCAGTTCCTGGATCTGTAGCTGGTGGCGCAACCGGTGCTGCAATAGGAGGCGCTGTAGGAGGTTTGATTAATCCCGTAGTTGGTGTCTTAAGATCAGTGCAAAAATTAATTTCTCCTGATACCGAAGAATTTGAAAAGCTCAGTAATCAATTTATAGGTGGTGCAAAAGCTATTTTTGGTGCTCGCGTAACCGATAATGATCTAAAGGCTTTTATGGCCCAAATCCCTACGCTTTCTAATACTGATGCGGGTAAAAAGAAGATAATTCATAGTATGAAAATAGCAAATGAAGCTGAGCATATACGTGCAGATACTATGAAAGAAATTATCAAAGAGAACGGCGGTAAAAGGCCATTTGATTTGCCGTTACAGGTTGAAGAAAGAGCTAAGCCAGAAATAGATAGACTTGCTGAAAAGTTTGCAGAGGGTATTCAGCCTGGAATTTCAAAAAAACCAGTGGCTACAATAAATCCAACAGGATATGGATTTAAAAATCCGCTTCTTGCCAGGAAAGTTTAATGATGATGGCTGCCAAGAGAACTTAGTACATAACTGACTGTGAGGCCAATAGCTATTATGAATCCGGTAGTGAGAGTTTGTTCTAAATCATTTATTCTTTTTTCTAGCCGTTTTATTTCTGCTTCATAGCCCATTTTGCTGAATTGTTCTTTATTGTCATCATTCGTTATCATTTGATTTCCTCTTTGTTTCGTTTTATTTCATTTGCCATTGCATATATTATCCATCCTCTCATGCTCATATTCTTCTTTTTTGCTTCTTTTTTTATCAATGCATGATCGTATGGTGATATTTTAAATACTATTTGTTTCTTTATTACATGTTCATTCATCATTAATTCTTTCTTTAATATAGTAAGTTATATAATATACTATATCAAAGTATAGTTCATATTGCAATAGCTTTTTTATTATGGTTATATGAAGCGAATTATTTTAACCATTATTAAAGGAGATTCTATGGCACAGTTTAGATCAAGGGTAGCGTATGGGCTTTCTGATGCGCTTTTAGAAGTAGCACCGTTTCCTGTTCAAGCATTACGGGCTCCTACTCCCGGAGATATAGGGTATTTGATAGGTACTTTATGGATTGATAAAGTGGCAGGGGAAGTTTATATTTTAGTTGCGGTAGTTGCCAATCAGGCAACATGGCGTCTTTTTGAGACTTCAAGTGGATCAGGCGTATTTTCTACGCTAAGCAGTACAGGTAATACAACGTTGGCTACTGCTGGTGTTACCGTTAATACATTTGGTACCACTAATGGTGCGACAAGTGTTACTATTCTTGCAGGTACCGGTGGATTAGTCCTTAATGGTTCTGCAAATACAGATATTACCATTGGCGATTCTCTTGTTGGTGGGTCTATTATCATTGGGGGGTCTGGTCTTCAAACTGGTGGTATTGCTATCGGGACCGGAACAGGGGCACAAATCCTAGCTCTTGGTGGTTCTGGTGATAATGCTGTCCTATTAGGCGATATTCAGCTCGGAGGATCCATTTCTCTTGGTAGCTCGATGACGACAGGTACTATTAATGTTGGTGGGATTGGTGCTCAGACCGGTGGTATAAATATCGGCGTCGGTACTGGCGGTCAAGCTATTACTGTTGGTGGTACTGGTGCTAACAGTATAGTAATAGGCGGTACTCAGACTGGTGGCGCTATTACTCTTGGCGCTTTAATGACTACTGGTACAATTCTTATTGGTGGTGCTGGTCTTCAAACGGGTGGTATTGGTATTGGAGCAGGAACTGGCGCTCAAACGTTAATTCTTGGCGGTACTGGTGCTAACGATATCCACGTGGGTGACGCACAACCAGGTGGGTCTATCTCCATTGGTGGTTTGATGACTACTGGTACTATTAATATTGGCGGTGGTGGCGCTCAAACTGGTGGCATTGCTATCGGAATTGGCACTGGCGCACAAGCAATTTCTATTGGTGGTAGTAATAGTCATGTAATTGTGACTTCTGGTGTTCTAGGAATAACCTTAACAGCGCCATTTGTTGAACTTCCTGGTCCGGTTTATGTATACACTGGTGCAGGAGATCCAGGAAATGGACTTGCACTTCATGCTGGTGACTTGTACATTCGTACTGATCCAACGCTTCTCACTAACCGTATGTTTATTGCAACTGGTGTAGGGGCTTGGACAAATATAGTGTGTGCTGCGTAAGCGTGATTAATTTTTATGGATTTGCCTCCTCTAGTTGTATAAGCTAGAGGAGGATTTTATATATTATTTGCTCTAAAGGATGATATGAACCAGAGAATTTTATGCCATTTTGAACTTCTTGTTAATGAAAAATATTATCAATTTTGTTTTCAGCCAGGAGTAGTTAATTTTGATGATCTTGATAATGCATTGGTGGCATTTAAGGCTGAATTAGATATATTGAAAGAAAAAGCGGTTGCTGCTCAGGAAGAACAAAAAGCAAAGGCTGAAGCTGAATCATCAGCTGAATCAGTTGTAGCTGAACCAGAACCAGTTTCTTAATGCTAAAATCAAAAGGAGAGTGTAATGGCAGTTAAAAATATTGTCCTTCCGATACCGCTCAGTTCTATCAATTCAAGCGCTTTTTCTGGGGCCTATCAATTATTATCAGGAGCTGCTGGTATAACTCATGCATGTATAATATTACACATTGTTAATAATTCTACTATGGATGTTACGGTTAGTTATGATGGGGTAAATGATCATGATTATATTCCCACTAAAACAGCACGTGATATTCAATTTCAAGCGAATGCCCTTCCTCAAACAAGTAACTGTTCTCTTGCGCAGGGTACAAAAATATATGTAAAAGGAACTGCGGGAACTGGTCTTGTGTTCTTGTCTGGTTTTTATCAACCACAAGCATAAAGGAATAGCAATGAGTAATCTTGCAATACGAGTAATGCCTGAGCCAGTAAGAAGTACTGCATTTGGGTCGATCACCGGTACTTATACGGGAATTGGTGCGGCATTTGAAAATCCTGTTCATTGGTTTATGGTTCAGAATCTTACTGACCAGTCGGTTATGATATCATGGGATGGAGTAAATGATCATTTTCCGTTACCTCCTAACGGGTATGTGATTATGGATGTAGGATCTAATAAAACAGTAACAGGCGGTGCTTTTATGGTAGCGCAAGGAACTCGTTTTTACGTAAAAGCTCTTACCGTTTCATTACCAAGTGCTGGTTCTATATATCTTTCTATATTCTACGGTTTTAACGGATAGGGGATATAATGAGTCAAATAGGACAATACTTTGCGGGCAACCCTGCTCTGGGAGCCGTAGATTTTATTCAAGGAAATACAGGCGGACCGGTTCCACCTAATTTTGCTAATACCATTTTTTTAGTGGGGTCTGGCAATATTAATGTTGCGGGTAATGCAGGAACAAGTACATTAACGGTAACTCTTGTAGGAACTACCAACCATGCAGTTCAAGTTGGAAATGCAGGTGGAAGTCTTACTTCTTTAGGAGTCGGAACGGATGGTCAAGTTCTTATTGGAGCTACAGGAGCAGATCCTGCTTTTGCTACTATCACAAGTTCAGATAATTCTGTTCTTTTTACTCCAGGACCTAATTCACTTGATATGGTAGTAAGCAGCAGCGCTGGTGTATCAACGATAACGGGTAATACAGGTGGTGCTATTTCTCCAACCGCGGGGAATATTAATATTGTCACTGCCAATTCTAATATTATATTTGCAGGTGCTGTTTCTACTGAGACACTTGATTTTGGATTGACTTCAAATGTGCTGTTGGGGTCAGTTGGATCTATAACGACTGGTACCTCTAATACTGCGCTAGGAAAATTAGCGCTTGCTTCAGATACTTCTGGTGATAGCAATACTGCTATTGGCTATCAATCAATGGTGTCTTCTACGACGGGAAGTCAATGTGCAGCGCTTGGTGCATGGTCTATGTTTAATGCTGCTATCGGTGCAGATAATAATACTGCTATTGGATATTCAGCATTATATAATTTAGATACAGGTGATAATAATATTGCACTCGGTACCAGTGCTGGGGCTAATCTGACGACTACTGATAGTAATAATATATTAATTGGAAGTGGTGGTGTTGTTGGAGATAATAGTCTTATTAGAATAGGTACCAATGGCACTCATACGGCTACATTTATAGCAGGTATAGATGGAGTAAATGTAGGCTCTGTGGCTAAAGTTGTTACTCTTGCTTCTGATCAATTAGGAACTGCCACCATAACAGGCGGTGCCGGCATTGTAGTTACCCCTGGTGCCAATACGATAACGATTTCATCAAGTGGTATAACGCCATCAAATTATACGAATGTTAATACATCGCCCTATGTAGTATTAGTTACGGATGAATATTTAAGTGTAGATTCATCGGGAGGGGCTATAACGGTCCAACTTCCTAATGCTGCTGTTTTGAGTCAAGTATTTATCATAAAAGATCGTACAGGTTCTGCTGCTGCTAATAATATTACCGTGACAACAGTTGGTGGTGCAGTAAATATAGATGGTGCTACTAGTTTCGTTATGAATACTGCATATCAATCTATTCAGGTTATTGGTAATGGCTCTACATATGAAATATTCTAGGAGTAATTAATGGCATATAAAAGAATTAGTCCTCAGCCTGTTGTTGAGGGTGGAACCGGAGCGCAGACATTTACCGCTTATTCAGTTATTGCTGCAGGGACTACAGCAACAGGGCCTTTTCAAAATGTTGTTGGCCTTGGATCAATCGGTGATATTTTAACGTCAGCTGGTCCTGCTGCATTGCCTGCTTGGCAAGCTCCTGGATCTGTTTCGATTACTATAACCGGTGATACTGGTGGTGGATTAACAG
>Ga0181339_1000183_pt1 | contig 14303 bp, 29 predicted proteins | sample Sp13VDMM110DD_FD_130101 | JGI IMG/M metagenome (GOLD analysis project Ga0181339, IMG submission 130101) | Freshwater viral communities from Lake Michigan, USA - Sp13.VD.MM110.D.D | ecosystem: Environmental > Aquatic > Freshwater > Lake | place: USA: Michigan | collected 2013-04-23 | reverse complement strand
CTTTCATATTCTCTCCATTCATAAATTTTTAAATCATTCATTCTTGCTAAGTCAGCTATAGTAGCTTCCTGTGGTATTTCTCCATTATTTGCTTGTAATAACTCATAATATAATTCTTTCATTTTTCCCATAAGTTTAAACCATTAGTTACTAATCTTTTTACTGCATTTGCTATAGTTTTTTCATTTACAATATCTCTGTAAGCTCTTAATTTTTTTATAATTTTAGTATCAACAGATATTGTAATTTGTATATCTTTTTTATATTTATTACTAAAACTTGGAAAAGCATAAGGATAGTTAATTAAATAATCATTAACATTTTCTTTAAACACACTATCTCCATAATCTAATAAAGAATATGTATGTAACTTAGATACTGAAACTGTTGTTCTACTCATATTAAATATAGTAGCAATTCTTTCTTCAGTATAACCAAACTTGTAATATAATATAGCAATTAGATAATTTCTTTTATCTAACATTGGTCTTAATCTTTTTTTAGGAGAGTTTTGAAATTCATATACTATAGTATCACACTCTTTTAAAATGTCATTAATTGTATATCCCATATTAAATAAGGTCTAAATCAAATTCTTCTTGTTTTATCTTTTCTTTTTTTTCTGTTTTTTTTAATTCTTCTTTTGCAGTCATAAATAATCCTTCTATAGGGATAAATCTAGATGAGTCATAAAATTCATAAGGAAATGATTTATCTGTAAGTTCTACTTCTTCAAGTTTAACTCCTACTTTTCCAGGTTGTAAACCCATTTTAATAGCACCTATTACAGTATAAATCACTCCTTCCTCTATCCATTCACTAGGTATAATGTTTTCAGGTTTTCTAGATGCATCAATGCATATCACTTTCATTATCTATTATTTTTGTAATTATATTTTTGTCATCTAATAATGATTTAATTTCTAACATATCTATATAATCTCCTGAAATTATAGGACATGTACCTACATTATGTGCTATAAGAGCACACTGTTCAGCTTGAATTGAATCATGTTTACAATATTTTATAAGACATGCAATAATGTATAAAAAATTATTTTTTTTATCATTATATAATACTATTTTATGTGTTTTATTATTATCCATAATTAATTTAATAGTTGTTAATTTGAAAATCTTTCCATAAAATTTTACTTTGGTCAAATCCTTCTAATGCATCAGTAACCCATTTTTGATCTATTGTATCCATATAACATAGTATATGCACAATAGATTTATCATCAGGGTTTAAACGGAGTAATCTACCTATTCTTTGACTTGCTTTTCTTTCATTACCATAAGCATGCATAATAATACCCTGTTTAAGATTAGGTATATTTACACCTTCACTCAATTGTAATACAGTTGATAACTTATTAATTTCTCCTGATTTAAATTTTTCTAAATTTTCTTCAGAGTTAGAATTATTACTATGATAACTATAAGAACATAATCTTTCAGCTTGTAATTGAGTATTTGCAAATATAATACATTTTGTGTTTATACTTTTTGTTAATTTTTTTGTATAATTTTCTTTACTTTTATAATCCATCATAGCTTTCATTCTCATAACTCTTGTCATTTGAATATTACCATATCCTACATCTATTTTTTTTGACCAATAATTATAATTAGATTCTTCATCTGTATAATATCCTGAATTTTTAATAAATATATTCTTTTCATTAGATAATTTTAGTTGATGAACAATGATTTGATAATCATTTAATATTCCATTTTCTACTGCATCATCTGCTTTAAAAGTAAATACAACTGGACAAAATTCATTAACTAATTTACCTTTTTCTGAATAATCTCTTTTTGGTGGTGTACCACTAAGACCTAGTATTTTACCTTTATATAATTGTAAAAATCCACGGTGACTATCTAATAAACTATGCATCTCATCTAAATAAACTACGTGATACTCTTTAGGATCATGTTTATTTAAGCTTAAGTAAGTTGTAAATGTAATTCTATTTAATAAATTAGATTTATTAAATTTCATTGCATCATCTTTCCATGATTGAAAAATTGCTTTTTTGGGTGCAACAACAAGAACTTTCATTAACTCATTGCTATTATTTTCTATATGAGTAAGACCTAACAGTGTCTTTCCTACTCCAGTACCTAAAACCACACTACATTTTTGTTTGTTACATGTAGCAGATAAAGCATCTGTTTGAACTTGATCTTTTGTCATAATAATTTTTTTAATTTAAATATTTAAGTATTCTTGCTTCTTCTGGATGTTCATGTATCCAATTGTGACAGTTTCTACAAACTGCTTTCCATGTAGATTGTACTAAGTAAAATGCTTCTCTGTTAGAGCCAGCATATGTATGATGTACATCAGTAGCACCATTCATACAACCGGCAACAGAGACTTCACATAATGGTTTATCAGTAAGAAACTTACTCCTTAATTTAAGATACTCTGCATCTTTTTTTTTTCTTTTAGAAGAAACTAGAGGGATTTTATAATCAGTTGGTTTCTGTGTATTATCTTTATTTTTGGGATTTTGGCAACTCCAACAATATTTACAATACTTGAATCCCTCATAGTTTTTCCATATAACAGTTATCTTTTGACAACTATCACATTCTTTAAGCTTTTGTTTCATTTTTAAGTCTTGGCAATGTAACTGGCATTTCTTTTAAATTAAGAAAGTTTTTTGGTAGAACACCTTCTTGTATAAAGATAGTTATAATATCAGGTTTATTAATATTTAAATCTTTAAAAGTTAAACAGTTCTTAAATTTTTCATCAATTTCTGTATTTTCTATCAATGATGTTGTCAAGTTTGAGTTTGGAAACAAGTTTAAAAATAAACTATTAGTATAGTTTATAGATATTTTTTGTTTTAATACATTTAGTATAGTTTGTGCTTTTTTATACACATTTAAAATACGTTGTTTTTTCTTACTACAAATCGTGATTAATTCTTTTTCATTAAGAGCATTTAATCCATAAAGGGCTCTTTTATATAAATAATTCTGATATTCAGAATATTTATCTAATTCATATTTCATATAAGTTTTATCTGAGTTCAGTTGATAATTCTTTATTTCTATTTCTAAGTTTTTCATAATCATATTTTTAAATTCATAAATTAAAAAAGAGGGAAAATTAATTCCCTCTTATATATACTAATTATTGGTTATTCTATTCCAAAATCAGCAGCAACTTTAGATTTAGTTGTGCTTACTTTTGATACAGCATATGCATTACGAAGTTGGTCAACATTATCATGTTTGATTAATGTATCATTTCCATTTGCATCAAAACTAAATTTAGTTCTTCGGTAGATAGGAAGACCTCCTAATGTACATACTATTCCTGTTTCACCAGCAATCTTAAGATCACGTTCAGGTGTTTTTTCATTAAATGGGTCTAAAGACTCGTCTACTATAATTTTACCTTCTAATAGTTGACCACCATAAAATCCACTTTCTTGTAATTCTGATAATGTACCAGGTATTAATGCAGAAATTGGTTTTCTACGTAAGAAACCATTATCATCTATCATTGTTCTTACTTGTTGAACACGGATATATCCATATTCAGGATTATTTTGTGATACATATACAACTGCTCCAGTTGTATCATCGGACATAACAAATACTTTTGAGTTCATAATCTCAGTTTTAAATTGATTAATAAATAAATAATTAAATTGTGTTGAGTAGATACTAAATCCTTAATTACTCACATTAAGGGTAGTTTAAGCTTAAATATTAAAATAAACTATATTTCTGTGTCATCAGATAAATCAATAATATCATCAAATGGTTCATCATCTGAAGAAATATTATTTAGTAATTCATCATCCTGTGAAAGGAATTCAAAATCATAATACTTTTCTTTGGTGTTGGATTCGACAGCTGACCCTTTGAAAGGATCTCTTACATATTCACCACAGTTCATAGACATGAACATTTGTATATCTTCATCTGTAAGATCAAGATAGTCTTCTATTGAAATATAAATTACTTTTCCGTTTGGAAGTTGATATAACATTATAAGCAAGTAAATATGCTTATAAATTTATATATTTAATTTATATAATTTTATTATTATTTATAATATATTGCAATATATAGCTAACTAATAATAAAATATTTTATAAACCTCTATTTTTTTTACAATCTATAACTTTATCTAACAGAGCTTTATTAAAATTTGTCCATTGATGATAGTTAAAGTATGTAATTCTATACTTAGGTTTTTCTTTAGGTTGATAATTACAGGTTGTTCCGGAAGGTAAAATATTACCTTCCATGTCCTGTATTTCTGCATCAAGATCAAATCCTAATACAGATTTCATTGTATTACACATTATGCAAAAATAGCATAAGTAATTAATACTACACTAATAACTATAAATCCACATAGCATATATCTTAAAGGCTTCATCATTTTAGAAAAATGTATATCTTCTTCTAATTGATTTATTTCATATTCTATATCATTAATTGTTTGAAGTTTAAAATAATAATCATGGTCTGCACATTTAACTGCATCAAGTAAAATTAATAGTTCTTCTTTTCTTTTAAGCATTTTTTTCATAAGATTATATTTTAGTAAACATATAAATTACAGTAATTACATAAATTAAGAATAATAATAGTATTAGTTTCATAAGTCTTCATCATATTTAAATGTTCCTGTATCTATGTACTGTATTAATTCTTCTTTATACGCACTTTCTATGTTCTTACTTGGCATATCATAGATAGTTCTTCCGTCAACATTATCAACAGAATGTATGGTACCTGTAATCAGATACCATACAAATATTATTGTATTCAAAATGGTAAATCTAAATCAGCAACAGATAATTCAAGATTTCCTTGGTTTAAAAGTACTTGATTTTTATCTATTAACTTATTGATTTTAAAGTCATTTAAGTTTAAAGCAAGAGTTAATTTAAAATCTTCAAACTTTGTATATACATATACATTGTTTTGTTTAGTATTAAATGCACCTTCAATTCTATATCCATTTCTTGTTTGCATTATACAAATTTCAGGAAATTTCTTTTCAAGTTCTATTGCTTGTTGATTACTCATCTTGCAATTAATTTTTACAAGAATGTTTGTTCCCAATTGGGAATAGCCATATTTTAATTGATGGTTCATAAGTTTATTTTTTAAGTGCTAATGTTATTACAAATGTTAAATACATAATTTCCAAAATCCAGTTATGAATTGCAAAACCGGAAAAATCCATCATGTTATAAGTAAATATTCCTACAATAAAATACTGTAAGAATATAGCTATCAGTAAATGAATACTGATAGCATTAATAATATTAATTGTTTTCATAGTAATTGATTTAATAATTTAAGTGTGTGAGTAGACCAATTAATTGTTAAGTTTTGGTAAATCCATTTCATATAAGATGGATAAAACTTAATTGCTTGCTCAACAGTTAAATTAATAATGTGTGGTTTATTACTAAACCAACAGTTGTCCCATGGTCTAGTTCTTTGTCTTGCTTTAACTATTTCACGTTCATTTGGTAGACCATAAAAGTTTTTATTTTCAGGTCTATGTTTTTCTTTAAGATTAATAATATTATTAATCTGTAATTCTTGGGGATAAATAGAAATCATAATCATATTTTTTAAGTATTTAATAAGTATAAGCAGTTTCACCATCCCACTGCTAAGGTCAATTAATTAGTAAGGTGACTGACTTTCTAAAGCATTTAAATCTACTTCATTCTTTCTGTCTTCCCAACATTGTTGGCACTCATGTAATTCATCACAAGTACAAGTTAATTCCGGAGATATACTATATAACATATACATATCTCTTGCATCATCAAAAAATTCTCCCATTTTAAATAAGTTTAAGTAGTTAAATTAATAATTATGCAGAGACTAATTTCTCTACACTGTAAGATTCCCGTAACTCTACTATAACATTAATAGGTAAGTCATAAAGAGCATCAATATACTCTTGAGAAAATGTAATGTTGTTTTTCTGTGCAGAAGCAACCAACTTGGTAACTTCAGTAATCATAAACATTGTAATCATATATATAAATTTTAATTGGTTACATTTTAAAAATAGCAATGGTAGAACCTTTTATTATACTACATTTCTGATGTCTTTACATCCAGTTTCTTGTGCACAGAAACATTGCTATTTAATAAGAGGCTTGGTTACCCTCTTCCACCGTTTAGCAGGTTGAAGCTATAAGTTCTGTACATCACCATACCTAAGAACTTACAAGTGGTATGATTGTTCACAGGTCTTTCACCTATACATGTAGTAATAATCCTCTACCTAAAATGCATTGACTCATGACCACTTATGCTATGGTTCCCCTCTGTACTCAATTGTAATACACATACATTGTTACCTTTACACTACCTACAAGTCTATGGACTTTTTATTATGAAGGTTCAGTAAGAATACCCATAACAGGATTTCCATTAACAAGCATAAAATGCATAGTGGTTTCCACAAATCATTAGCTAAATGATTGAAGTGTTAGCATACAAGACATAACTATACCACCTTGGAGTTAATTAAACTCTGTATGGATTTATAACTACAACTGTAGTCTTATGCCTATGTATTACAATTGCTATGCCTTGGGAAGTGAGTTGTGGTGCATTATAGCTATTTAATCCGTATGTTATTATATAGAATAGTCAATAGCTGTTTAGATGATGTTATAGGCTGTGTGTTGCCTGGCTTTTACACACTCCCTTGATTATTAATTAGTTACAAAGGTTTTTTAAATAAAAAAAGAAGATGTTATGTCCACAAACTATCCAGTTTCCACACTTTGCTTATGCTAACACCTTCTGATATATGTTTCACGTGGAACACTATACACAACACACGGCACACGTACTCTCTTGGTAGAAGCCTGAAAGGCTGTCCGTAAGTTCAAAGAACTTTCTGTGTGCTGTATTAAATATAAAATGCCTACCACTTTGTTAGAGTGATAGGCATTGAATACATTAATCTTCAAACGGTAAGTCGTTTGTTTCAAGTTCAGCGTCTTTAACTTTTTCTGTAAGTACAACAGGAGTGGCTGAAGCTCTTGCTCTTAGTCTATCGTGCTTTCTTCTCTCAGCATTTAGGACTTTTTCTTTAGTTTGTTCTACAATGACTTTAGCCTGTGTGGTAGAGACTAAATCCTTAGTGTCTGCCATATAGGTGGAACACTTTATCAAAGTAGAATTTGCTTTATTAAGCAATAAAATTGTAATAGGTTCCCCAAACCTTTTACTGTCGGGATCATTGTTGATTAGAGTGCCGTCAACAATACCTTGCACTCTATCTGTACCTGTAATGAATTCTAATGTTTTAATATTAGTATCATCGTTAGCTATTAAGGTGCTACCAATAATACTGTCTATTAAATCAATTTTTACACCACGGCTTAGTAATGCATTGTAACTTACGGCAACAGAAAGTTCTTGTTGTTTGTCTGTAAGACAAGTAAAAATTACATACTCGGTGTTACCCATTTGCTGACAAAAATTGTCAACTGAAACGATTGTTAATTTTGAACTGCTCATTTTTAATAGAGTTTAAGTGTTAAAAAATAAAAAATAAAAATACTAATTTAATAAAGGATATTATACATTGGAATTAATAAAAAGCAGCATATATATATTACTGCTAATTTTATAAAGGTGTTTCGGCTTGCCGAATGGAAGAATAATAAACTTGGTAAAAAAAGAACCCTACATTTCTGTAAGGTTCTTCAAATAATTAAGCCATCATTTCAAAATTATCAGGAACTTCTTCCTCTTTAATTCTGAATACTCCCCAATTTTCCCAACGTGTTAGCATATCAAATGCATCTTGGTTAGAGATTAGTGTAGTCCAACCAAAGCTGTCAATGTTATCAGATTGTTCTGTTTCAGTGAAGCCTGTTGTTGGTACATACCTGTAATCGTGGTAAGTGACAGGTCTAACAGCTAAACCGTTAACTTGGTTTTTGTAATCTTCTGCTGTAACAAACCATAACTGCTGAGTTTTCTGAGTGTACTTCTTGTACATAATCTTATTGGCTAACTCATCATAGCTAATGATTTCTACAAGGTCATTGTAGTTGCTGTTCCTGTAACTTCTGAACCTATTAGCATAATCAACACTAAGTGGTTCGTGAATACCTAATAGCATTTCTAAAGCTACATTCGGGTTTGGAACATAAGAAATAATTTCTGCAATGGCAGTTGGGTTCTTAAAGCCTGCAAGTTTTAGGGCTTCAAGAGAGATTTTGTTTGTTAACATAACAAATTGTTTTAATGATTAAGAATAAAATACCAATATAAAAAAGGATAATAATAAATTATAAAGAACCCCTAACAGATATTTCTGTTTCGGGGTTCTTAACCTAAAAGGTTTCGTCTTCAAGAGTTCCAATAAATTCTAATCTGTGGACAGATTGACTAAAGAATTCTGAAGAAATGTTGAACTTGTCTCTTAATAGCTCTTCAGCTATTTTTTCATCAACTGCTTTTATTTCCACGGTATCCGTGTCAATATCAACATTTCCGTTTTCAGAAGACGGATTGATAGATACAAGTTCAATGTTAAAAAAATAAGTAAGCATAATAAATAATTTAAGGTTAAAAAAATTAATACTAAATTGATAAAGGAATTAATAAACTATAATTAATATAATATTACATACTACTAATATTCTTGATTTTATAAAGGTGTTCAGCCGATAGGCTGATGGAAAAATACCAATTTGATAAAGGATAATAAACAACGGGTTAATACCCATTGTTTATCCTTTTAGTCATTTGCTTCCAACTCTGGTTGCCTTTACAACCATAGCCTTGCCTACTACAAGATGATGCAAACAGTATTACTATGACTGCTATACTAATAAGTATAAGCATACTAAGACCATAGGTTTCCTGTTTAACAGTAGCCTTTGGTTCTGTCATAAGAGCCATACTTCCAGCTGCTAAGGAGATGAACATCAACCCTAATGTACTAGCTGTATTAGAAGTACCATTACCAAATACTCCATAAATAAATCCAAGAAATCCTATGACTGTTATAACAAGCATAGAATAATAAAAAACCTTTTTCATAATAATTAATTTAATAGTTAAGAATAAATACATTTTGTAAATAGAATTGGTGCTCTTATTTATAACAGGTTTATATAATAAGCCCTGTGACCATATCCTAAATTAATAAAGGAAATAAATACAGCAGTTTATAGACGGGTTACTGAGGTCTTGTTGCCGGCTAAGGCTGTTGTGGTATTACGGTCCAAAGCTATAAGGAACCAACCATTTGTTAAAAACATAAATGACCTCAGCAGATTATACTCTGAGGTCTGACCTTTCTGTTATGTCTAATCTGTACCGTAGGTTGGTAACAGGACAACTGAGTCTTACTCTCAGCTCTTAGGTCTCAAGGGACTATATGTCTTTCTACCCTATCTTGACCAATTTAATAAAGGACATTAGAGCCTATATATATACAGAGTGTAGCTGACCTGGCTGAGTGTTCAATACTAATACATAGATATAGTATATATATATGATAGATAGATAACATAGATAACATAGATGATAGACCTTGTTGTCTTGTCTTCTACCATGTCTACCTTCTCCTTGGTAGAAAGATAAGCATTCTTTTTTTTCCCTGTATTTTTAAAGTGTCCTGTAGTTTTATGGGGGTACCCACCCTGCTGTATGTTGGCCGGGGCCTGCTGGCTAGAAGGTACCTACATCCTCAAACACGGACCACGGGGGTACACCAAGGGATATTAACATAGGGGGGATAACTTATCAATGAGTTATAAATTTAAAATTATTAAATTTGTTAAGTTTAAACATTTAAAGTATATTATAGTATGAGCATTACATTACATGAGAAATCTTATTACAGGGAAACAACCAACAAGTATGGACAAAAGGTACAAGTGCCCATTATAGATGTTAGGGACGGTATAGTTGAAAGGATGATAGCTATGCAGATGATTAAAGCCACTAATAGAAGTAAGTATACCAATTACACAGAATATCATAGATCACATAAACCACAAACCAATATATAATATGTTACACGAATGCAATCTTAATTGTCACACTATGGATCTTAAAGATATAGATTCTTTAGGTATAGAAGACACAGGTAAATGGATGCCCTTTATATTTAATATGTCTATGGTGGATGCAGCTAAGCTAACATCAGAAGATGTAGGTATGGCTACATATGGGTGTACAACAATATTTACCAACACGGGGGATGCCTATATAATAGACACTCCATATAGAGAGTTCTTTAATTTATTAAAAGAATACAATTTGGAAACTTTGTCAGATGACAATTCATTAGATTTAGAATTATAAACCAATAAAAAAACAAATAAAAATGGACGAACAATTAAACGAGCAACAGGCTCCTCCTCCAAGTAAAGAGGAAGTAATTAAGTTTTTAAGTGAACAAATTGAAGTGAAAGCTGTACAGTTAAAACTTCAGAATTTAAATGCTGATTTAGCAGAAGCAAGAGCTAAAGAGTTAAAAGCTTTAGGGTTTATTGCTCAGATGAGTAATCCCACACCACCTGCTGATGCAGTTCCACACAATCTAACAGAAGAAGATATGGAAGAAAATCCAGAACTTTCTGAACAAGGATTTAAAGTGGGAGACGAAGTTTTAGTAGCTAAAGATTCAGTTCCAGCTAAACGTAAATTAAAAAAATAAATCAGAATGTCCCCCCTTTATAAACTTAAAGATTACAAAGAAACCATAAAGTTTGAAAAGGAACATCCTAAAGAACTTAGATGGGAACCTGGATATAAATTGTATATGTTACAAGAGGAAAAAAATTTCCAGGGTATATGGCTCAGAGATAAACTAGATTTGGTGGGTGAGATTTTATTAACATGGGATTCAACCAACATTCTTAATGTAGAAAGTTTCACAGTCTCACCAAGTCATCAAGGTAAAGGGTTGGGTCATGAACTTGTAAGACTTGCTATAGAGTGGGGGACAAATTCTGATTTTGAGTTTTTAACAGGAGAAGCTCGTAAGGGATCTAGCTGGAAAATATTTGAAAACTTTGGAGCTGTTCCAATTCTTACATATAAAGATTGGAATGGAACAAAGGAAGAATATAAAAGTTTTAAAATAGAATTATAATGGCTATTGTAAACCAAGTGAATAAAAGAGTGAAGATGACTAAATGGGATATTGTAAAATATCAAATCCTCACTCATTGTTATCTCAATAAAATATCTGTTAGTGAAGCAGACTTAGATTGTTTAACTTATTTGGCTCTGGAAGGAGACCAAGAGCTTACATCATTTTGTAGTAAAGCTCATACTAAAGATATATTTTCTAGTACACAAAGTGTACGTAATTGTCTCACTAAAGCTGAAAAGAAAAACTTGATTAAGAAAGAAGGCAAGAACAAGAAAAAGATATTTATAAATCCAGATCTTAAAGTGTATTCACAAGGAAACATTTTTCTTGATTTTAAATTTTTAAGTGTTGAGACCAAAGAAAGCTAAAGAGTTTATACCACAGGTTGCCAATGAGCTATCAATATCAGAAAAAACTGTAGAAGATATTGTTACATTTTATTGGCAAGAAATTAGAAAAAATTTAGGTACATTAAAGCATCCTAGATTACATATAACTAATCTTGGAGATTTTACAATCAAGCATTGGAAAATAGATGAGAAAATTAGAATGTTAGAAAAGTGGGAAGAGAATAATAAACAAAAAGGAATGCAGCAAATGACTGCACGATTTAAAACAGTTGAAAACCTTTTTAATTTGAAAACAATTAAAAAAACTATTGAGGAAGAAAAGGAAAGAAAAGATTTTATTAAACTACATAAAAAACGTAGCAATGTCACTAAGATCGAATGTAATAAAAATCTGGAAGTCAAAAGGACAAATACTAGAAGGACTAACAAATAGTATTTTTAAAAAAGAAGATGTAGAGGAAATTGCAGAACAGAGAATGCAAGTTTGTAATAAGTGTACTCTCTTTGATCTGCAGGGTGTAGGATGTATGATTCCAGGAACACAGCCTTGTTGTAATGAAAAACTAGGAGGATGTGGATGTAGTCTTTCATTAAAGACAAGAGCTCTATCATCTGATTGTCCTAAAGGATATTGGAAAGCAGAACTTACACAAGAAGAAGAAGATCAGCTAAAAGAAAAATTAGGACTATGAGTATATTAAAATTTACAGCCCATAATCATAAATACACAAGTGCAGACGATATAAGTTGGTTAAGTGTCACTAGTCTTATATCAAATTTTAAGCAACCATTTGATGCAGAAACTATAGCATCTAAAGTGGCTAAAAGTAAAAAAAGTAAGTGGTATGGAATGACACCTACAGAAATTAAAGAAGCTTGGAAGTCAGAAGCTAAACGTGCTACAGATCTTGGTACATGGTATCATAATCAAAGAGAAAATGATATTTGTGGACATGATAATATGGAAAGACATGGAACTACAGTTCCTATATTTAAACCTATTGAAATTGATGGAGTTAAACATTCCCCTAATCAAAAACTTACTAATGGTGTCTATCCAGAACATATGGTCTATTTTAAATCTGCCGGTATATGTGGGCAGTCAGATCTTGTAGAAGTGATAGATGGTAAAGTGCACATCACTGATTATAAAACTAATAAAGAAATTAAAGTTGAAGGATTTACTAACTGGGAAGGTATCTCTCAAAAGATGTCTTCTCCTGTGGCTCATCTTGATGATTGCCACCTTAATCACTATGCTCTCCAGCTTAGTATGTATTTGTTTATTATTCTTAAGCATAATCCTAGGCTTATTCCAGGTATTCTTACAATTCATCACATATTGTTTGAGGAGGCAGGACGGGATAGGTTTGACAATCCTATATCTGCTCTTGATACTTATGGTAATCCTATTGTCACAGATGTAGTACAATATGACCTACCTTATTTAAAAAAGGAAGCAATAGATCTAATTCATTGGTTAGAAGATAATAAACATAAAATAAAAGCTAAATAGTAATGAACATTATTAAAAAGTTCTTAGCTAAAAAAGAAGAAAAAGAAGATCTTGAAAAGTTCTTATGTACTCTTAAAGATCCTAAACCATGTAAAAAAATTAGATGGTGGGATTTTTTTAAGTCATTTAAAAAAGACCTTAAGCAAAATAGAATAGGACAGATTGATTATGATTATTCTTGGAAAGATTGGATAGAAGACCAAGAAGGAGTTGAAACATATACTGTTAAACTAAAAAAACTTAAAGATGGAGAATCAAACTAACAACATTCCACTATTATCAGAGTTACTAGATCAATTTGAAATGGGAACTCTTGACCTACAAGAAAGAGCAAGAAAATGTTATTTAACAGAAAAAGAAAAACATTTTAATAGGCATACGTGGATACACAATGATGAATTAAAAAACCAATCTGTTCTTAGAGGATTATCTAGAAATGGAGGTAGAGATTTATTAAGACAAACAAAAGAAAAACTATGATCACTCAAACAATACATGAATTGCATAATCCATTTGATGCTTATGCAAAAGGACTTGGAGATTGTCTTGTAATGTTTATGATTGGTGGAAGTGTAACATCTAATCCTCAGTTTGTTGTACGTATATATCATACAGGACTTATACGCACTGTAGATCAAAATGATTTAATAGTGTATGGTAATCCTACAACAGGAGAAAGTTTAACACCACCAATTCCAGAAGAATGGAAACCAAAGATAAGTAGATGGCCTAAAGGAGCAAAACGTAATATGGACTTTTTAAAAAAAATATGAATAATGATAAGATTATTTGATGTACAAAATGGTAAAGTGATTCCTAGTGAACATTGTTATACATTAAAGTTTCTTAAAGATATAATGGATGAACATCCAGATGATCATTTACAAATATATGCTTATTTGTTTTATATGAACTGTCCCAATCCAGACATGAATCCTTTTTTTGATATTCCAGAAGAAGATAAAGAACATCTTATACTAAAAGAAATAGATGCTGATTTTAGTCTTGATGATGAAAAAATTGCACATGCCTTAGTTATGTGTAAAAAGATGTATGAAACTCCTACATATAGAGCATACGAAGGTATTAAAATATTCTTAGACAATATGGCTAAGAGTATGAAAACAGAAACACTCACCTTTGGTAGAGATGGATCAGCACCAGCTTTGCTTAGAATGGCTGAGAAGTATGATGCTGTACGTCAATCTCATAAAGGAGTGTATAAAGATCTTATGGAAGAACAGCAATCATCTGTAAGAGGTGGGCAAAACCCCCTTTCTCTTTT
>Ga0181339_1000182_pt1 | contig 14350 bp, 29 predicted proteins | sample Sp13VDMM110DD_FD_130101 | JGI IMG/M metagenome (GOLD analysis project Ga0181339, IMG submission 130101) | Freshwater viral communities from Lake Michigan, USA - Sp13.VD.MM110.D.D | ecosystem: Environmental > Aquatic > Freshwater > Lake | place: USA: Michigan | collected 2013-04-23 | reverse complement strand
GCCACGGATCAGGCTTGACGTTTGTCAATTTGCAGACGCGCCCATTTTTATTTTCTCTTTTTGCGAAAAAATCACCGAAAGGTGTTGCCTTGGTTAACACCATATGGTGTAATTCATTCACACCAGCAAACAACAGGAGAACGCAAATGACCAACACCATCATCACTGCCGAAGTTCACGCAGACAAAACCTACTACACAGCCATCGCCCGTGGCGTTGCTTACTGCGCACATGAGTTGGGCGGCAAGTGGTTTGTGTCCTCGCGCCGTTTGGCCCTCGGTCGCTTCAACACGGGCGGCGGCAAGTATTACGACACGCTGGCCGACGTTGCCAAGGGCTGCAAGGCGTTTGCCGGTCTTGACATGCTGGTAGCGGCATGAGCCACAAAGTCTATTCAAACGGGCGTTACAGCCCTTTGATGACCCACATGATGCGACCAAAGGAAGTGGCAGGGTCATCCCCTGATAAGCCAGCGCAAGCCGAAAAAGTGCGCCATTCGGGGAGCGTTGCCCCGTCCATTAACTACCAAGGAAAAAAGATGGCTTCATGGGTTTTGATTTTGACGATCACGACAAGCGGGCACGCTGGAGCAATTGAGTCTGTGCCGGGATTTGCCTCAAAAGCAGATTGTGAAATTTCCGGCAAATCGTGGCTTGCGTCTGTTGGCGCAACTGCTGGCGGTTGGGTGCGGCCAACTTTTGTTTGCGTCAAATGAGCCTCGCTGATGACGGCTTTCGCCTCGTCTACCGCGACGGGGCTATTAGGTGGGTTCACCCGACTGAACTGCAGCCAACCGACATTGACACGACCGACATGAACGACGACGAATTTGCCCGGTTCATTGCCGGAACACCCCTCGCCACCCTCTCCGCATAACCCCCAAGGAGCCGCACATGAACCACGCCGACACCCTCTCCCGCATCTTGGCCGACATCCGTTCGCTCTCCGTCGTCACAGCGCAGGACGCATTGGACATCGTGCAGTGTTTGGCAGCGGCTAAGAACTGCTGCGCCGTGGAAGCACTGCACGACTGCTGCATCAGCCTGGAGGACACGATTTCCGGCGAAGTGCGCGAGTCCGATGCCGCCGACTGGATGCAGGAGCGCAAACAGTTTGGCAACAGGGCAGAACTCGAACCCGTCCCATCTTTCTTTCACCAACTCGCATAGGAGTAACAGCATGAAAACCATCACGTTCCCCGTTTACATCACCGTCAAAGCTCAAGAATATGAGTGGGAATCGGACAAGCCCTGTATGTCCAACGGCTTGGAATTTGTCGCTCGCAACTGGCTGTACAAAGAAGAGCGGCTTGTGCAGGTTGTGCAGGTCACTGTTGAGGTGCCTGCTGATCTGAACCCAGTCGCCATGAAGGTCGAAAAGTTGGAGGCAGAGCGCGCCGAACTTCTGGCCGATACACAAGTCAAGGTCAACCACATCAACGACAAGATCAGCAAGCTGCAGGCCCTCACGTATGACGGGGTGGAAGCATGACCGACATCATCACCCTCGTTTTTGGCGTTGCCATGTTCGTCGGCATCTGCTGGATGTGCGTCCTGGCGGGCCTGCTCGAAAAGCCGCCGATTGATCGCAGCGAAGACGGCGCAGAGTCGGAGCGTGATGTGGCCCGCATCGTGGAGGCCACGCAGCCGATGCCGCTGGAGCAAGAGCGCCGCCGACTGCGCGCTGGCACTGCTTGGGGGAAGTCGTCATGAAAAGCAGCTACCACACCACACCGCGCACGATGGACGAATGCACGTTTATCAGTGGCGGGCAGGCAATCCACCACTACCCGCAGAGCCGCACGGAGTCTGCTGCGGGCGTTGTGCTTGCCATCGTCATCGGCATCCTGTTGGCGGCTGCAGTTCTGCACTGGTGGTCGGTATGAGCCGCCACGTAACGGAGGTTGAGTTCCCGGTGGAAATTGAATACGACTACCACCCGGAGGACGACGGCGGCAGGGAATACCCATCCACTCCCGCATACGTCGAAATATATAGCGTCAAGGTACTGGGCGTCGAGGTGACGCTGCCAGATGCGGACATGGAGCGCATCCAGCTTGAGATTGAAGAAAAGGTTACGGAGCAACTTAAATGCGACCGCGACTGGTATGCAGACGAAATGCGGGAGAACTGCGAATGAACACGCTGCAATATTTTTTGGCGCTTTACAAGCTGTGGGCACCGGCCAATGGCCGCATCAAAGCCGCGCACATGGCGCTACGCGAAGCAATCAAACCACTTCCATTCTGAGGGCAACATGAGCGAACTTCTAAAAATCAACGTCAACGATCACACCGAGAAAAAGGGCCAACTCACGTACCTGTCATGGGCGTGGGCGTGGGCTGAAATTCTGAAAATTGACCCGCAGGCAACATGGGTGGCGCATGAGTTTGGCCCCGATGGTTGCCAAGTGCCGATGATGATCCTGCCCGACACAACCGCAATGGTGAAAGTCGGCGTGACTATCTCGGGCCACTATAAGCAATGCCTGCTGCCAGTGATGGACAACAAGAACAAAGCCATCCAAGGGCCGGATGCTTTTCAGGTCAACACCGCCATCATGCGTTGCCTTGCCAAGGCAATTGCCATGCATGGACTCGGGCTGTACATCTACGCTGGCGAAGACTTGCCGGAAATAGACCCTGCTGACCAGCGGGAGCGCGACACCGCACTGCGTGCCGAATGGTTGTCCGCACAGTTCAAACTGATCGACGACGCAAAAACAGCAGGCGAACTCAAGCTCGTAGTGTCTGACGCCTTGGCGGTAACGACCAAAGAAAAAGACGACGACGCCGCCGCACAAATCAATTCACGGGCGGCGCTGAAGGTAGCCAAAGCCAAAACCAAGGAAACAGCATGACCGCACTTTACGCAATCGCAAACGAGTACATGGCGCTGGCCGAGCGGCTGGCAGACTTGGACTTAGATGCCGCCACCGTTGCCGACACCATCGACGCCAGCGGACTCGTGGACAGTCTCACGGAAAAGGCGCAGGGCATCGAATACGTGGCGCGCATCGCGGAGTCGCACAACCTCGCAATTGACGCTGAGATAGCCCGTCTGCAGGCTTTGAAGGCTCATCGCGTCAAGATTGCCGCAGGGCTTCGCGCCTACTTGCTGGAGAACATGACGCGGGCCGGGATTGAGAAGATTGAATGCCCACTCTTTCGCATGAGCATCCAGAAGAACCCGCCCGCCGTGGACATCTTCGACGCACTGAGCATCCCCGCCGACTACATGACAACGCCGAAACCCCCGGTGCCAGCGCCCGACAAGGCGAAGATCAAAGACGCAATCAAGGCGGGCCAGGATGTTCCCGGCGCACGGCTCACGCAATCCACCCGGCTGGCAATCAAATGAGCTTCACACCCAAACCCGACGACATCATCGACCGCATGCGAATCCTTCGCTATATGTCGATCACCGAGCCTGTCCTCATGCGCGACCTGCTGCCATCAGGCGCAACAGGCATCCGGCAGAAGGTGGATCGGCTCAAAGATGAGGGGCTTGTGCAAAGCGAGCGCGGGCCGAATGCGCTGCTGTACAGCCTTACGCCGCAGGGGCATAGGCTTGTGCGCCAGGCGGTGCAGGAGGGGGAGAGGGCTGCGCCACGGCGGCACGTTGCCAGCGGTACGTGGACGGGGCCGCAGTGGGCTTACAACCGGATGGAAGCATGAGCCGCGAACTATTGCAAAAATGCCTTACGCGGATGTACGGCCATTTCTGGGCCGATGATCTGTGTGACGCCATCCGCGCACATCTTGCACAGCCGCAAGCGGAACCTGTGGCGTGGATATACCCGAGCGACCTGGAAAAATTCCAAGAGTGCGAAACCTTCGCGCACGTATTTTCGATCAAGGTTGGATGCCCCGACGAGGAAAGCGTACCCCTATACACCCACCCTGCCGCCCCTGTGCCCGAGGAGTTCGACATGGCTGACGAAGGTGGGTGCCCTGTTTGTGGGGAGGACGGCGGAACATCGTGCGGTATGCAAAATTGCGGCCTGCTGTATGCCGACCCTGTGCCTGCCGACGAAATGGACGCCGTAGCGAGCAAGTACGCGCACAAGATGGCGCTTGATCTGGAGTGCGTGTTGAGCGACTACAACGGGCGCTGGTGGGACACCGCGATGAACACGATTGGTGAGTACCGCAGTGCAATGAACGCCATCCATGAGCGCGAGTCACCGACGTTTATGGGCGAGCCAAGCATCGCAGCCTCCCCGGAGGTGCCCAAGTGAAGAAAGTCGCATACATCTGGTGCGCCTTGAGTGCAGCCAGCCTCATGTTCTACGCCTTCACCGGACGCGCAGTGTGGGTGGAGCTGAACCCCCAAGGTGACGGCACGGCAAGGTTCATCTTGCTGATGGTTTTCCACATGGGCTGGCTTCCTGCCTTGATGCTGCACAGGGAGGACGTATGACCACCATCGGCTTTAACTCAAAGAGACAAGCATCGCTTGATACCTTGGATCACATCGGGTATCAAGGGCGCGAGTCACGGCCCGAGGAGCTTGCACCGAAGCCGGTGGAGAGCTTCTATAGTCTGGAAATGCGACCCGCTGGTGAGGGCATGTCCCACGGGCCAAACCCTTGGAGGGAGGCAATTGAGGCTGAACTCATATGTCTCCATCTCGGGACTGTGGACAGCTTCCTCGACGCGAAAGCTGCTCTGAATGCGCTAATCGACTGGCATGTAGCCGTTGCGCTTGACCCAGAAGTATCCAGTGACGCACAGGCGCTGATTGATCGTGGTGCTGCCGCCCCTGTGCCTGCTGTGCCCGACCAACGTGTAAGCGTTGCTTACAACATGACCGTGCCACTGCCCAGCAACCCCGAACACTGCTACGTGTGGACGGAGGCCGAGAAGGTCGTGATACACGCCCACGCCGCTGCTGTCAGTGCTGCCGAATGCGCTCCGCTCATGACCGAGATTGAGGCGCTACGTCAGGATGGCAGCAAGCTGGTTGCCGAGCGAGATGCGCTGCTCAACAATATCCACTCATGTCACCCAGGATGCACTCGGGCTGGGTGTGTGAATGCGGTGCTGCGGGAGGCGCTGCGCGGCGTGTTGCCGTGGGTTGTCACGCAAGAGGTGGCCTGTAGCGGGCTCAAGTGCCGCGAGGCCGTTTGCATGTCGTGTAGCTATGATTCTGAGGTCAACGTGCAACGGGCGTGTGATGCGTATGCCGCAGCCGAAGGCGCACTCAAGAGGCTAGACTGATGGCCTGGATGCGCCTATCCGCGTACTGCGCACAGCAGAACGAGTCGCCAGATGCGATTTCCAAGCGTGTCCGCGCCGGTCATTGGCTTGCCGGTGTTCATGTACGCAAGCCACCAGGGAGTAAAGAGCGATGGATCAATCTCGACGCGATAGCAGATTGGGCAGCGGGCAAGACGCCGACGCACCTGCACGGCAAGGGCGCAAAGTGATGGGGGTCACTGCCATCAAGCGTGCGGGCGGGAAAGAGGTGTATCAACTGGCGTTTAGCTTTATGGGCGTGCAGTGCCGGGAAACCGTGTCGCGCCCGCACAGCAAGGCATCACTGACGTACTGCACGAACCTGCGCGGCGAGATCCTGCGGCGCATCGAAGCCGGGACGTTTGTCTACACCGAATATTTCCCTGACAGCAAGAGGGCCAGCATCTTCGGGCACGGGCACGGCAAGAGCCACACCATCAAAGAGGCGCTGGAGGCTTACAGGGACCGCACGCGGGCTACGCTTGAGGCGTCAACGTGGAACCCGTACAGGCGCGACATTGACAACATCCTAGTGCCGAGGTGGGGTCACATGCGCCTGACAGCCTTCACGCCTGCGGACTTGAGAGCCTGGGCCGGTGAACAGACGATCAGCCTAAAGAGGATGCGGAACATTCTGTTGCCGTTGCGGGCCATCTTCAGCGAAGCCAAGGAGGACGGCATCATTCGCGTCCACCCGCTCGACATCGACCTGGCGAAGCTGGTGCCGATTGCCAAGCGGGCCAGCTTGTACGTACCACAGCCGTACACCGTCTCGGAGTTGTGTACGGTGCTGGCGAACATCCCAGCGCCAGAGCGTTTCGCGTTTCAACTTTGGGCGTACACAGGCTTGCGGACGGGCGAACTTGTGGGCCTGCGCTGGCCGAGGGTGAACTTGGACGCCAACACGCTGACAGTGAGCGAAACGACGACAGAGCGGGTCGATAAGCCAAGGGCAAAGACTGCGGCAGGGTTGCGGACCATCCCGCTGCTTCCGGCTGCTGTAGAGGCGCTCCACGCGCTGCGGCCGTACACACAGCTTGCAGGGGATCGGGTGACGGTGAACCCACGCGGGCAGCGCAAGGATAAGGCGTGGGACACGAACAAGCTGGAGGGCATCTGGAAGCGCGCCCACCGTGGCACCGACATCCAGCCGCGCACGCCTTACGAGTTGCGCCACACCTTCGCATCGCAGCTACTGAGCCAGGGAGAAAACCCGGCCTACATCGCCAAACTTTTGGGCCACAAATCGACGGAGATGGTGACGCGGGTTTATGGCAAGTGGGTGAGCGAGGGCGAGGCGTTGGGCTTCGACAGGCCACCGCGCAGGTATGGGATGGAACCGCTGTGGGGCGATACAAAAAGTATTTCTGAAAGTGCTTGACAGGCGGGAGAATTGGAAATACATTTAGTCATCGCAACCGCACCGGAGTAAACGAAATGACCAAGCAAGAAGCCCAGAAGATTGTTGCAAACGAGGACTATCTGCCGTGGGCCGTGGTTGCCGAAGCAAAGATGGCTCTTGGCATCAAGGAACAAAGCGCCGCTGAAATTTGGGCCGAACTCCAAGGCAAGCGCAATGCTTGATCTGCTGCCAACCGTTCGGGATGTTGCTGCGCTGTGCGTGGCCCCAAACAGCCACTACAAAACAATGCCGATGGTTCACACCTACGACATTTCCAGAGATGTGCGCAGTTTTGCTGGAGGGATGCCGGTGGTTGCGCACCCACCTTGCCGCGCCTGGAGCGCCTACACCGCACATCAAGCAAAGCCGCTGCCAGGCGAAAAAGAACTCGGGCTGTTGTGCGCCGAATGGCTGCGCCGCGAAGGTGGTGTTCTTGAGCATCCAGCGCATTCCAGGCTGTTTGATGCGGCACGGCTTCCGATGCCTGGGCAACGTATCGGCGACCTATACACCATGCTTGTATGGCAGGCGTGGTGGGGATACCCAATGCGCAAGGCTACATGGCTTTGCTTCAGCTGCGTGGATGTGAAGAAGCTTGACATTCCGTACCTGCCGCACGACAGCCGCAGCGGCGAGGGGGACAGGCGCAGGCAGCAGCTAATGAGCAAGCATCAACGCGCCGCCACTGTGCCGGAATTTGCCGCTTGGCTTGTTGGTGCCGCGAGGATGGCGACATGAAACAAAAAACAAAGATGGGCCGCCCATCAAAGCCGCCCGAGGACAAACTGCAGCCCTACAGCGTGCGCCTGTCGCATGAGCAGATCGCCAAGCTCAAGGCTATCGGCATGGACCGCTTGCGGGCATGGATTGACAGGGCAAAAGTTACCGAACGCGCCACCGCCACCCCCTGAAATTCACGGATTTCTCACGAAGTTTTTTAGCCAACTCCAAAAACATCATGCAAATCAACACGTTAGCGCAGCACGTACAAGGGTTCGATTCCCTTCACCCGCTCCATGCAACCCCGCGTCAAATCACGGTTTTCCCCAGTGAGAGCCGGAGCGACAAGCCTACGGCGGGACGCGGAATAGCCTACAAATTCACAAAGTTTTCACGGATTTTTTGCGGGGTGGCCGCATGAGCAAAGCAGGACGAATGCTCAAACCCGGTGACGATGCTGTTACCGACTACAACGGCAAGGGCATGACGCTGGTTCGTATTGTGGACAGGCTAGAAAATACGGCCAGCCAAAGCCGCATCTGTTTCCGGGTTACGCCGACACTGAAAAATGGCACCTCGGAATCGCTGTATGACGCCGACTGGTTTGAGCCTGCGCCGCGTGACCTGCTGTAACCAACTTACACGGAGAAAAATGATGTTCGACAGAACCGCGTTTGAAATGTGGCTTGACTTCGATGAAGATCAAAAGCAGATGCTATCCGGCAGGAATGAGTCGGGAGACTATCTTCATGCAACCATAGCCATCCAATGGGAGGCATGGCAGGCTGGCGCCCTAGCGGAGCGGGAAAGAGCAGCCAGGGTATGCGAGGGCTTGAGCTACTTGCTAGAAGATTCAGCGGCTTACGCTGCCGCCATTCGCATCCCTACCACCCCAACCACCAAGGACTGAATGATGAGCCTAGATGTATATCTTGAAGACGCCGCCGGGAACAAGTTGTACTGTCGAAACATCACCCACAACTTGGGAGTGATGGCCAACGAGGCTGGAATCTATGCCTGCCTGTGGCGACCAGATGAAAACGGCATTACCCATGCCAAGCAAGTCATCGAACCACTTGCCGCTGGCGTTGCCCTATTGGCGACAGAGAAGGCGCGGTTTGAGCAGTTCAACGCGCCCAACGGATGGGGAATGTGGGAACACTTCCTGCCATTCTGCGCAGACTACCTGCAAGCCTGCCGGGACCATCCCGAGGCGCTGGTTAAGGTTAGCGTGTAACCCCCCCCACCAACACCCGGAGAGCAAGCATGACCATCCCATTGCCACCGCTGCCAGATTCTGATGGCAGCGCAGAAGCCAACAAAACGCCGCACCCTGGTGGAGGCTACGAGTTCGACGAAATACCGGCGTGGTCGGAGACGCTTGTCCGCGCAATACAGCGCGAGGCTATGCGGGTTGCGCTTGAGGCTGCGGCGCGGGTGTGTCGAAACGAGCGCCTTATGTTTGGCGACGAAGAATGGCGCGTGCGTTGCGACCTTGCGGACGAAATAGAAGCACTGGAGATTGGCACATGACAAACGACGAACGGCAGACTGTGATACAGGCGCGGGCATAGGCTGACTAGGGTGGATGTATTGGGATACTCCATCCTTCTCCGGGCTATCCTGTGCTGCTTTTATGGGCAGAAACATGGAAGGCCCCAAGTGCGCCGGGCGGGTCATTCGCTTTATCTGCTGGCCTAGTTTCCACCTGAGTTACCAGCAGCGTTACCAGTCCCTGTGCCAAGGCTGGTCGAACAACGCCGGGTGTAGTGCGTGAACGGTGTTTTCTGAGAGCAGCCCATGCAGGCCCGTGAACTTGCGTCGATGGCGACTCAGGCCCTGAACGCAAAAGCCCGCAAGCTGCTGCGCTCTCGGTGCTGGCCCACCTTGCCACTTAAGGCGGAAAACGCATGAGCTTGCGGGCTCAAGGTTGGATTGTCGCGGCGGGCCAGCACTTTGACAAGGCTGTATTTTAACACAGCCTGCAAAAATGAACAGTGCTGTATCGGGGTTTGCCCTAATTACGCCACGCCCTTGACCTTCTCCACCGACCGCAAGCCAGCGATTCCGAGCAAGCCGCCTAGCGTGTAGATCAGCACATCGGAGTCAACCGCAGGAGGTGCGGGCCAGCCCTTCCACAGCGCAACCCATGCCAGGACGTTGTGCCCGATGGTTGCGTAGGCTAGGCCAACCCCGCAGCACCAGCCCACGAAGGGTCGCCAACCCGCCACGAAGATGGACGGGTGCTGCGCTTCCTTTGCGTTAATCTCTAGTTGCGCAAGGACGGTCTGCAAGTCGCCTGCTTGTGCAATCTTCAATAGCTCCAGTTCCGCCGCAGCCTTTGCCGCAGGGTCTGGAAACATGCGCTCGATAATCTTGCCGCCAAGGTCGAACAGGGGCGCTAAAAGCAATGGGTTCATCACGCCTCCATCAGGTTTTTGGCGATGCGGTTAGCCCACCCCCTGCCGAACGCGGGCCACGTTGACAGGCTAGACATGAGTTGCAGCCTGTGCCCGTTGAATCGTGCGATGAACTTTGATGTACTCATGCTCGCCACGGCGCGCAGTGTGATCGGCCCTAGAACGCCGTCATCCTCCACCCCTGCGGCTTTTTGCAGGCACCGGATGGCGGGCTTTACGCCGCTGTTTACGGCCATGTCGAACAAAGAGAACTTGACGCCATCGGGCATGGCATCGCACCCGGCAGGCCCCCAGTAGTCGCGCTGGTAAAGCACCTTGGCGCGCTCCAGTGTCATGCCCCGGATGTCTTCGCCGGGGTATGCGCGGTTGGATATTCCGAACTTGGTCATGCCGCCAGGATCAAGCGCGTGATTCACGAAGCCGCCTTCGTGGCCGATCAGCAACTGGAAAGCGTCATCGAAATTCATATCGCCTTCTTTCCAGCCAAATAGCCCTGTTTCATGGCCTCGCGTACCAGCATTTCAAGCTCGACCTTCGTCCACACCGTGCAGCCGTCGCGCTCACAGGCTTTGCGCTCCTCGTCGCTAATCTCCACCCCGGCCAGGGTTGCGCACCCGGTTAGCGTCAAGATCACAATAGTCAGAATCAGCGTTTTCATTGCGTCCTCCAGTGATTCCAGCGCACCCGGACTGGTCGGTTGTGTGTCGGGGCAATCCGCATCCAGCGGAGTGCGGTCAGTGAAGTCGAAGTCTGGAAACCCGCTGTCTGGCTCGTCAGGCTTGCGAAACAGGCCGACGAGCCACTGGATCATTTTTGCCCCCGCTCAATGAGCCGGTCTAGCTTGCGATCAATCTCTCGAATGTCGCCGCGCAGATTCGCCAGTGCTTCTTTCGCCGTGTTGTCCTGGCCGATGTCGCGCTCTTTTTGCACGATAGAGCCGGTCTCCAAATGCTCTATGCGCGAGTCCATTTTGGAGAAGAACCAGACGAACGAAACGGTCTGGATAACGATGGTCAGGATCAGCGTTATCGGCACACGCCGGTCTAGGTGCCATTTGCCAGTGGTTTCGTCTTTGTTCATGGCGCTACTTTTGTGAAATCGGAACGGTGGTCACGATGCGAAGCGCGGTGACGATGACGCTGATGGCGATGCCTACGTACATCTGCTCGATGGGCGAGAGTGGCAGCAGGCCGACGTAGCCCTGTAGCACTGACAGCACGGCTAGCAGGATGGCGAAAAGGACCGTGCGGGAGCGGAGAAGCTGGAGGATGGCGGTCATTTGCCCACCCACCCCGTATTGCCGACGCCACTTTCTTTGATGTAGACCGCCGTCCCCGCGCCGCCATTGGTCCGCATGTATATGGAGCCAATGCCCGCTGTTACCGCACCCTCTGGCGTACCGGACCCAACGAACCAACCGACCGTGCTTTGATTGCCAATCGACAATTGGGAGCTGTAAAACTGCGTGATCGCCGAGCCACTTTTTACAAGCGTCCGCGAAGCAACGTCATCCACTCGCAGGTAATCAGTTGCCGAGCTTGTCGCAGCCCCGTTCCAAATGTCCAGCCAGTTTCCAGAAGCATTGTTCAGCCGCCATCCCGGCCCAGTGCTGCCTTTCACTTGCGGCTTGATAGATGCGTCAGCCTGCACCAAGTTGTACGAGTCGGCGGAGTTGCTGACGGGAAACTTAAACTCTGAATTGTTAAAAATTGTCGTTCCAACTCCGGTATCAGAGTTAGTTACCCCAGTGGCAAACCCGCCCACTATCTGCGTGTTTGTGGCGTTTGGATAAATGGTGTACCCGTTGCCAGAGCCCTCGAAGTAGCACCCGTAGAAGTTCACGTTTGCGCAACCCCGTGTGCCCGCAGCACTGCCAACGATCAATTCATCAGACAGCGCCTCGAAACAGTGTCCGTACAGGTTGCACCCCGTTGCGCTGTTAAGCCGCATGCCGATGCCCGTTGCGCCTTGTGATGCCGTGCGCCCGCCGTACCAGTTCCAGGTGGTTATCTGCTCCTTGGCTGCAAGCGTGTCGCCCAAGTCCCAGCCCACACCCCCGGTATTTATGCCGATGGTGTAAACGTCATAGAACGAGTTGTGCCAGTTGCTCGGGCCACCTGATCCGGCCAGAGTTGCGTTCGTGAGTTGCCACGCGACGACATTCCCCTGAAACAACATCTGAACGTCTGCCCACGTTCCGAGAGTAAATCCCGTCATGTTCCACAAAACTGTCGTTGTTGAAAACGTCACTGCCGGGTCGGGGGCAACTGTGAAATCTTCGTACGTGCAACCGATTACGTTGCCAGCGCTTACTTGCGTGGTTGCCGCAGCGCCTTTGAGTGCCGTGCCGCCGCTGGTTGTCATAAGCAGCAGCGTCTGGTATTTGCCATCGCCAAGGATTGACACCCCGTTTTTCAGCGTCAGGCCGCTGATCTTGTACTTGCCGCTTGGGATGTACAAAGTTCCCCCGCCGCTGGTCAAGCCAGAGGCAACGGCATAAGTTGCATTGAGTGCGTCAATTGCCGCCTGTATCGCCGCCGTTGAATCCGCCACTCCGGTCGGGTCAGCCCCAAAATCCAGCACACTCACACTCTCGCGCATCTTCGCTTGTGCCGTGCGGGCGACTGCGCCGGTTCCCGCCTGCAAAAAGCCAACCAACGCAGCACCCGCAGACGTTGCCAGATCGGCCCCGGTAGGATCAGCCCTGCGCGTCCAGACGGTTGCGCCCGCGCTTGTCTTCAGCGTCAGGTCATACGCCCCGCTCGTCAGGTACAGCGGCGCGGGAAGCTCGCCGCGTGCGTCGAGGGCGATGTATTCCCCGCCTGCACCATCCGAGGTATATGTTTGTGGGGTTGCGCCTGCTGCGTCGGTGTACGCGACTTTCTTGGTCGTTGTGCCCTGCGTGTAGGTATAGAGTCGATAGCCTGCCGCAAGGGCTCCGAGCGATGTGAACTCTTGGACGTTGTAAACGCCTGGTTGCGAGACTGTAGCCATTTGGTCTTCCTTTCGGGCGGCGCTTATCAGCGGACGCGGGTTTGTCTAGAATGCGGTTATGTCTTGGTTGCTTGCCATGTTCTTGAAGCCGTTTGTTGCGGCTGCTTACCTGCTTGCCTTGTTGGGCATCAAAACGCTAATCATGCGCCTGATACCGGATGGAAAGATAAAGCGCATCCTGTTACTCCCGATTGGCCGCAAGCGCCGGAACGGGTAGATACCGCTCCAGCTTCCCCGCAACCTTGCCAGCCGCCGATGGTGTAGCGGCTTGCTGCAGCAATTGCCGCGCAAGTGCCGGGTTAACCATCGCCTCAGCCAGCAGGTCGTTAATGCTTGGCTCTGCTGCCCGCGCAACAAACCCATAGGGCCGCGACAGGGTTTGCATCAGTGCGTTCTGCGCCAACCCCTGCGGCGCACCCATTGGCCCCAAAATGCGCTGCATCAGGTTCTGCCCCATCATGTTCTGCATTGTCGGCGATCCGACGGCCCTGCCCAGGTTCTGCCCGTTCTCCTTGCGAACCAGATCACGCGCCACCGCTTCCAGTGCGTTGACATCGCCACGCGGCATCACATCGCCAAGCGCCCTGTTTTGCCCTGTCTGCGACTTGATGGATTCCAGCGCCTTCGCCAGTTCGTTCTGGTAGGTCGCGCCTAGCTCCTTGTTTCCGCCGAACTGAGCGTTTTTGTAAAGCCTGTCCTGCAAGTCTGCCGCCACATCCTGCGCGTTGACCTGCTTGGACATGGCTGCAAAGTTGTCGTTTGCCGCCTTGTAGCCTGGCGCTATCTGCTCCAGCGTTTTCATCAGATCGGATTTAGTCTGCTCCAGTGCGCGCAGTTCGGCCTTGCCGATGGATGATCCGGGGAGGGTGGCCTTGCTGATCTGGTTGTCAAGCGCCTTCTTTAGCCAATCCATTCCCTCAAGCGACCCGAAGTCCTTTAGGGAGATATCGTTCTCAGCCGCCAATTTCTTCGCCACGCCTTGCGCCTGCTTGATGGATGGCCGCTTCATCAGGCTGTCAATCTGCGGCTTCAGCGCCTTCGCCATGTCGGAGTCCATGCCCTCTGCAAATGCCCTGCCGTAGTCCTCTTTGGCAAACAGCGCGCGCCCGTCTTCGATGTCGGCCCGGTACTGCGGAGATCCGGCGACATCCCCAATTGTTTTTTGCCGCGCCGTCTGCTGCGCTTGGTAGCGAGTATTTAGCGGGCCTGCGGTTTCTGGCTTGTTCAGCAAGGTGCGCTCCAGTTGCGCCAACCCTGCATCGTCCGACGCCTGCCCAACAGTCGGGACAGAACCCGGCACCAGCTCACGCGCCGCGCCCAGCCTTCTCGCTGCTGCTTGTGGGTTTGTGGCCGATGTCTGCAGCAGTTCGGCGGCTATCTGCTGCTGGCCCTTCTTTGTCATTGGGCGAAGTAATCCGGTCGCAGCCTGATACCCAGAGGCAAGCCCGCGCCCCGCAAGGATTGACCCTCCGCCAGCAACCCCGCCAAGTCCGATGTTCTGCATCGTTTCGCTGGTGCTTGTGCTTGGCTGTCCAAGCCCTGCAATTGAGCCAATCAGCGCCGCGCCCTTGACGG
>Ga0181339_1000181_pt1 | contig 14383 bp, 28 predicted proteins | sample Sp13VDMM110DD_FD_130101 | JGI IMG/M metagenome (GOLD analysis project Ga0181339, IMG submission 130101) | Freshwater viral communities from Lake Michigan, USA - Sp13.VD.MM110.D.D | ecosystem: Environmental > Aquatic > Freshwater > Lake | place: USA: Michigan | collected 2013-04-23 | reverse complement strand
GTCAGCTCGACGTTCTCCTGCCGCTTGCTGCCGTTCTGGAACTTGGCAATGTCCATGCGACCAAGCGCAATCCTGGGCGACAGCTCGCCGCTGGACAGGTTGGACTGGATGATCTGGGCCTTGGCCATGCTTCAGTACCGGCCGTTGATCAGTGGGAAATCGTCGGACAGGGACTGGCTGGGGTCTTCCTGCGAGTCAATGGAGCGCGCCATTTTGGCCAGGGCCACGTATTCAGCCTTGAGTTCGTCGCGCAGGCTGGTGCTCTGCGTGACCGGGTAGGCCATCTTCCAGAGCATGCGGGCGGTCATCAGCTCGATCAGCTTGGAGTCCCATGAGGCCTCGACCTCGTTGCGGAACACGTATTCGATGGGCAGCACGGTTCCTGAAGCCAGGATGTTGCGGCCCATGACCTTGAAGTACTCGGTCTGAGGCGCCTGGCCGAGGTAGATGTCATTGACCGAGATCAACCGCAGGAAGTCGCCGGGCAATGCGAATTGGGCCGAGAAGCGGGAGACTGGAACGGTGGACAACGGAGCCAGCGCCACCTGCTTGATGCAGCAATTCCAGTTGTGCTCACGGAGGATGGAGTCGCGCTCCATGGGGTAGAGGTTGGCGCATAGCGTTGCCAGATCGCCGGTTTCCTCGAAAGAGTTGATTGGGGCCTTGCCCAGCTGGAGCAGCGCGGCGCTGCAGATGCTGACCTTCGTTGTCAAATCGCTCTCCCGGTTAAACAAAAAAAGGGGGAAAGCGCGAGCTCTCCCCCTGGTTGGGCTGGGTCGCCCCGCTTTATGGCGATAGGTACGGAACTTCGACGCGGATCTGTTGGTTCGCCGCGCCCGCAGCGCCGGCCACGGTCATGTAGAGCTCCACGTCCTGGGTCGTGAAGTACTCCTGGCCGAGGGTGCACTTCGTGCCGGTCACGACAGCCGCAGTGGCGGCCGAGGCGATTGCCGTGGCGGCCATCACCGCATCAGCGACGATTGCCACCTTGGTGATCGGGTCGCGGATACCGACGGCCAGCGTCGAGGAAGCGGTGCCTGCTGCGTTGGACAGCACCACGGGCAACAGGAAGCGAGCACCTTGGGGGATGATCAGGCCAGTGCCGATGGTGTCGTTCTGGGCTGGTGCCGCGTAGGTGGCGACCGTCTGGATGACGGCGACGCGCACACGGTTCTGAACTGCGGCTGGGCTTTTGCGACCCAGCGTCTTGTCCGCTTGCGAACGGACCATGAGGATGTTTTCTGCCATGATGATTTCTCCGGGAGGTGTTTGGTGGGTTTGTGAATGAAGCCCGGAGTTACCCGGGCATCACGATCACTGGAAAGAGATCGACACGACCTTCTTCTCGTCCTGGCGGCCTGCGCCGTAGCTGGCGGCCATCGATACTTGCCATGCGTCCTGCTTGTCAGCGCGGCGGGCCACATTGCCTTCCTCGTAGCCTTCACCGAAGTGAATGGCGTCCTTGGTGTAGGCGACGGTGGTGTACACGCTGGCAGCGACGTTCAGGCGCTCGTAAGGGATCCAGGTGAAACCCAGCCAGTTGGCAACCTTGCCGGTCTGCAGCATCTGACCGGCCAGGAAGTCGGCGCTGGTCAGGGTGGTGTCGCTCAGGATCTGGCCCATCGCCACGCTGTTGTAGAGCATGAACAGCTCCTCGCCTTCTTCGAAGCTGTCAACTTCGTTGGCGCGCATGATGGTCTTGGCCTGGATGACCTTTGCCTTCGTCAGACCGGTACCGCCACCGGCGATGATCTGTCCGGCTGGCAGCGTGTAGCTGGTCGTACCGTCCTGGCCGATGACAGTACCCAGCGCCGCGGCGTAGATGATGTCGTCGATGCGGCGGTTCTTGGCAGCCATCAGGGTCTGCATGTACTGTCCACCCGTGACCGGGTTCACCTTCATCTTCGGGATGTCGGCACGGTCCAGCGGCAGCGCACGGTAGAAGTCGCGCATCGGCACATTGCGTGCACCGAACAGGGTGTCGCCCCACTCGGTATCGCCCAGGCGGATGACTTTTTCAGCCAGATCCGTGGAACCGATGTTGTTGATGGTGAAGGCAGAGCCCTCGATCTTGCCGCGCGACGTGACCGTGCGCATGAGGCGAGATTGTTTCTGCTGGGCAGCTTGACGAAGCGACGCGTCCCATTGGGTGACGAACACCTTGTCGATGGTGTCGCCGGCAAACAGGATCATGCCGCTGCGGGCCATGTGGCCGAAGATGGCTTTGTGGACCTGCTCGCCGACGTATCGGGCCGCGCTGGTGACGAGGTTAGGCTTGATGACGGCGAAGGCGACAAGCGCGATCACTGCCAACATGAGGAAAACTGATTTCATGGTGAAAATCTCCTGAAAAGTTGAACGAGGTGTGTTCGCCGTTTCAGGTGATCCCTTGCGGGGCCTGCGTTTCGCTGGCTATCGCGGGCTGGGTCGGTGGTCCTGGTGCCATCCAATGGGCCGATGGAAGGGAGTGTGTTTTTTCAGGCCTCCAAAATCTTGGACAAAACAAAGCCCGCGCATGGCGGGCTTGTTGGTGAGCGCTGGTTGCGTCAGTCGTCTTTGGGTGTGATCTTCTCGAAGTGGTCGTGCACCTTCTTGCTGATCGCGGCATGCTCGGGATGCTTGGCATCGTGATATGCCGGATGAGCCATCAAGGCTTCAATGCCGCCGCCGGCCGCATCGGTGCCGCCGTTGGCGCTGACCGAGGACTTGTCTTCCTTCATCTCGCCGGCGATGGTGGCCAGCATGCGAAGGCCAACCGGGTTGTTGCCAATCGCGGAATCCATCTCGGCTTCACTCACGCCCGCGGCCTTGGCCAGCTTGACCGCCACCGAGTAGGCGCCGGCGATGTTGGTTTCATAGTCGCCCTTCCACGTTTCCTTCAACGTGGCGATGGCCTGTTCGGCGCTCAGTGCCTGGCCGGCGTTGACCAGATCCGGGGCAAGCCTGGCGTATTCCTCCATCACAAGGGCGTACTGGTCCTGGCTGAAACCCTTTGCATGCGCTTTTTCCTTGAAGCCCTTGGCAGTCGCGTCGTCGATGCCGATAGCCTTGAACTCTTCGGTGTCGGGCAGCTTGTAGTCGTCGGCGGTCTTGGGCCGGATGTTCTCGCCGGCGCCCAGGCGTTTCTCCAGGTTAGCGCGGTGCTCCTCCACCTTGCGGAATGTAGCCGTGACGTCGAGCTCGCCCTTGTCGTTCTTGACCTGGAACTTCTCGGGTACCTTGGCGGCGCTCCACTCGTCAGCAGTAGCGCCAGCGGCCAGGGCGGATTTTGGGTCAGCTGGTGGTGCCGGTGGTTCAGTGGGTGGTGCTGCTGGAGGTTCGCCCGGGGCTGGTGCTGGTGCTGGCGGCGTGGCAGGCGGTTCAGCCGGTGGCGCTGCAGGAGCTGGCGCGGGCGCGGGAGGTGCGCCGCCACCAGTGGCGCCGGGGTCGGCATTCATCAGACGGTGAGTTTTCAGCAGCATGGGTTCTCCTTCAGTCGGTGGGTGGAATGTCGTGGGTGGATTCGCGCTCGCCGGTGTTGGCGAGGTTGATCTGGCGCACGATGTGCTGGATAACAGCGTGCTCGCCCATGTGGTGGTAGGTCTTGATGACGGCATCAATGCCACCTTCAACCACTGCGGGCTTGGAGAAACGGGTGACCAGGTCCTCGAAGATGGCGGCGCCGCGCTTGTCTTCCTCGAATATCTGGCGGTACAGGTCGGCCGGAATCGGCCCCGGTGCTTTGCTCATGGGTTACGCGGCTCCAGCCACGGCGCCTTCGATGGCAGCACCGGCGCCTTGCATCATCAGCTGCTCCTGCGCAGCCTCCTGCTTGGCGGTGGCCCTGGCCTGGGCGTCCATCTGGCGCTTCTTGACCAGCTCGTCGGGACCGCGCAGGAACTTGTCCGGCACGCCGAAGTCCTGGCCGATCTCGTAGTTCATCTCGTCCCACTTGATCACATCGAGCTTGGTCGGGTCATTGGTGGCCGCGGCTTGCTCGATCAGGCCAGCGGTATAGGCCTGGGCGGCAGTGACCTGCTCCATCTTCTGGCTGCGCGACAGCGGGCTGATGTAGGTGACGGTGTAGTCGGCATCGAACAGGCTCTCAGGCACCGGGCCCAGCTCAGCCTCCAGCGCGCCGGCCCGGAAGGCGATGCCGAAGCAGCGCTCCACCACGACCTTGGGGAATTCGGACTGCAGGCGGCCGAGGATGGGGCCGAGCAGCTGGCGGATCAGCATCATGTTCTGCTGGATCTCGGTGGCGCTGCGCACCGGGCCGTTGGCTGGCGTGAGCTGGTCGGCCATCAGGGTCTTCCTGATCTGGCTGCGCAGCTGGTCGGATTTGGTGAAGCTGACGTTGAAGTTTGCACCCGTCACCAGCGGCGCCATGCTATCCAGGCTGCCCATCATCACGACCTTGCGGGCGCCGATGCTGATGGTCTTTGGGTTCAGCACGCCGTCGTCTACTGCTTTCCACATGCCGCTGACGGCGATGTCCAGGCTCTGCAGCTCCAGCTTCAGGATGTCGTTCAGGGTCTTGACGTCGGGCAGAACGTTCGAGCCGATGCCAGTGGCGTAAGGCGTGCCGGGAATCAGGCGCCAGCGCGGGACAGCGCAGGGGAACTCGTGATAGCCGGACTCGCGCACGATGTGCTTGCAGCCGCGCTCCATGTGGCAGCTGCGAAACGGCAGGTTCTTGGCCAGCATGCCGGTGGCGCCGCGGCGTGGCTCGATGGCCCAGAGCATGTCCACCTTCTCGGTCAGATGCCCCTCGTTGAATTTCTTGCGCGTGCCCTCGCTCACCTTGTCCAGGCCGTACTCGCTGACGACCTGCTCGACGGTGGGCTGCCATGTCCGGTAGATGGTGTCGACCTTGCCCTGGGCTTTACTGCTCGACACGTGGCACTGCTTGAGCGGCCAGGCCTCGAAGTTGAAGCCCGGCGCGTCGCGGCCCTGCGCGTCCTTGGCCTGCTCGATGTACATCACGAACCAGCCGGCGGGCACCAGGTCGCTGTAGCCCTCATATGCGGCCGAGGAGAAGCCGCTGGCGTGAATGTGTTCGAACAGGAACTGTGCGGCGCCGTCCATCCAGCGGCTGGCTTCTTCCCCGCGCTGGCCAGCATCGAGGCCGAACCAGCGGGCGTTCTCAGGCGTCATGCCGGATGCGAAGTTGCTCTTGAGGACTTCGGCCGAGTCAATGGCTGTACTGTCGTACAGCCGGGCGCGCTGGGCCTGGGCGGATGATGCGTTGGTGGTTTCGTCGCTGTACCAGCTGGTGGCACGTTCCGGAGCGAGGTAGGTAAAGACGTCGCGCCATACATCCTCGCTGGGCTGCCGTTGCGCTACCAACTGGCCCAAACGTCGTTCCAATTGGGAGGCGAGGTCGTCCATTTATTGCCCGAGGGTTGCTTTTCCGGTGGAGAGTGCGCTGGATGCCTGCATGCCGGCACCGGTTGCAAGGGCCGACTTGCGGCGCTGGACGTTGCGCGCTGCGCTTTCTGTGTTGGCGCTGGCCGCAGCCTTTGCGGCAGCTTCGTCAGCCGCGATCTGCGGGTCCACGGGCTTGACGACCTCGGGGACTACCGCTGCTGGTGCTGATTTACCGCCGCACATGGCTTACTTGACGCTGGTGGCAGCCAGGCCGCGCTTCTGCAGCTCGTTCAGGGCTGCAGGGTTGGCGCCGAGGTGGGCCGGTGCGATCCAGCCTTGCTTGGTCAGGATGGCGGCGGTCAGATCGTTCTGCTTGTGTTGGTTCTTGCCCGTGAACTCGCTGATGTCAGGGCAATCAGCGTAGGGGTCGACCTTGGCCGGGGCGGCCGGCATCTGGTTGGCACGCAGCAGGCGGTTCTCCTCCTCCAGCATGTCCATCCGCTCTTCGAGCGTGAGTTTCTTGCCCCTTGGCTTCGGTGCATCGATGACGTCCAGGCCGGCGGCTTCAGCGCCCTCGATCACGTCTTCAGTTGAGGGTGCGTCTTCACCGGGTGTACGGACTGCTGCGGTCTTGCTCATGGCGGGCTGCTCCAGAGGATTGAGGGGTGGGAATGGCGGTGATGATGTCGCCCGGGGTCCCCAAAATCTTGGACATTGATTGCCAGGGTCTGGCGCTCGAAGGCACGCGGTCCTATGCTCGACGCCACAACGGGAGCCCTCTCCTTTCAGCTTCGGGTGTTCCGAGTGCTGCCTCGATCGTGGGGCGGCTCTGAGGCAATCAGGCCATCCTCGCTAACCGCGCGCTCCCGGTAGGTTCATCAGGCGTGCGGCATGCGCAAACCGTGAGGGCTCGTAAGTAAGCGGCGGTAAGGTTGGCAGCGGGATAAGGAAAGCCGGCACTGGTGGCCGGCTTTTTCTTTGGGCGCTCGAGCGTCAGCTCATGATTGCCGTAAAGCACCGCGAACAAAAGCGGCCAGTGAGCATAACTATGCCGAGACTGCGTTCATTGGTTTGGAATTCCCGGTTGCAGCAACGGCAGTGTGTTCCAGGGTCTTGCGCATCGGCTTGCAACATCCGAAAGATGAAAGCCACCGCCCCGACCAAAAGTGTCAACAACACCAGGCCGCCGACCACCAGGGTCCATTGTGCCGGGCTCATGGCAGCTCCACCTCGTCCCCGAACTTGCTGGCCACGTAGGCGCGCATGGCGGCTTCCAGTGGCGTCGACCCAGCCCACGGTCCAGCGCCCACCCCGCTGCGCGCTGCGATGGCCATGCACGCACGCCAGTCTCGGCGCGTTGGCTCGGCTCGTCGCTCAATCGTGATCCCCTCCCGCTCGATGATCGGCCCGCCGTCGCTCCAGTGCTGGGATGGATAGAACCACCGAGTCAGGCCACCGCGCGGGAAAGATTCGTGAGCCTCGACCAGGTAGCACGCCGGGTGTTCCCACCTGCTCTGTGCATCACGGAGTTCGAAGTGCTTGGGCGCGGCCAGGCTGGGCGAGTAACCGTCAGCCATCGCCACCGCTGCATCCAGCAGAGCGCCCTCAAGTTCAGCGGTTTTGTGCTTCATGATCGTCCTTTTGAATACCAAACGTTTAAGTTTTGAACCGTTGCCCGGTCTCAGCCCGCGATTTCTGCATCCTCATGCGCCGCAATTGAATACTTTTTCGCTCACTTCACCCTTGCCGCACTCAGCTGCCCGTCCTTGCGCATGGGCACCTGGTCACGCGGCAGCCCAGACACCGAGCACCACAGCGAGATCAGCGCCTCCCCGCTGTTGTGCGCCGGCTGGCTGGTCCCTGTTTTCCAGAACCCGATCGACCCCACCGAGTTCCCGATTGTCTCGGCAATCCTGCGGTGGTTGAACTCCCGCCGCTCCAGCGCCACGATGATCACGAACCAGTCCACCTGCTGGCTCTCCCGCGAAAACGCGCGCGCACGCGAGGGAGAGTCCAGTTGCGATGCCTCCACGATCAAGTCCCGGCGGCGTTCTGCGTCGTCGTCCTGGGTCGGCTGGTCTGGGTGGTCGATGGCTGATTCCATGGCGGATACTCCGTTTATTGCTATCAAATGGGTAGCTACTGGTGCTTGTCTGCATTGGGCTGGCGCAGGATTTCGTCACGAAACCTGGCGTGTATGCCGTGCATGCGCTGGTCGGCCGCGCGCTTCATAAGGCTGATCTCTTGCGCTGTTCTGGATGGCTTTGGCTGGGGTTGCCTTTCAGCGTCTAAAACCAGATCGAACCACGGCGCCCCTTTGAACTGCATGGGCACATAGCCGAACGGTGTCTGGACCATCGGGGGATTGATGGCGCGTTGCATCTCGGCCCATATCTGATCCCGGACGCTCTCCAGCCATTCCTGCTGCCGCTCGTACACCTCGGTTGCCGTCATGCGCTGGTTGGGCACCCACACCTTGCCCAAAGGCATCAGGACACCGGAGGAGATGGCGGCCGGGGCGTAGCCGGCGGCCAGGATGGATCCGAGGAAGCCGCGGCGGTTCATGGCTTGGCCCTCGTGCTGGTCTTCAGGAATTCAAACGTTTTGGGCGTGACGAACATGCCCTGGCCGGGTATCTGGATCACGGTCGGCACCCACTTCGTGCCGTGGCGCTTGATCCACTTCTTCTGGATGCGGCGGTGGGTGGACCCCGTGCGGTCGGACCGACGGCGCTTGTGCTTCTTCACCGGGACGTAGGTTTCGCTCAGCACCGGTGAGATGTAGACGGTGATGCCGCTGACAGGTCGGCTACAGCTTCTCGCGCGCGGCGGCGCTGGTTTCTTCCGAATCGTTTGCTCATGTTGCTATACCTTTCATAGCTGATTGCGCCCGTGTATCAAGGGCTGCAGGTGGATTTGGCTCTGATTCCAGCAGCAATGCCCAGTGTGCGGCGCGGCGGTTACGTGGAGGCTCGGACAGGTCGCCCACCACCCGCTGCCACTCGAAAATCTGCCGGCCGTGCGCCACGTGAAACCAGCCGCGCTTGACCTCGCGCACCGCCGGGCCGCGGTCATAGGCTTCATGGCAGGCGCTGCAGCCTTGGGCGCTGCGGGCGTCGCTTGCCTTGGTGCCCATGCCCTTGCCCTGGTTCTCGTGGCAGGCCACGGTGGTGCGCGGGTCGTTGTTGCAGATTCCCGGGATCTGGAACAGGCAGCGCTTGCCGCGCGCCATGGCCAGCAGGGCTGGGTTGCGGTGCTCCACCGGCTTCGGGCACGCCTCTCCGGCCCCGTCAGCCCGGCTCGCGGGAGCAAAGTCTTGCTTGCCGGGCCAGACCATGGGTGGGCGGTCGGGCCTGGGCTTGGGGGTGAAGGGGCGGCGCTGGAGCATGGTCAGACCTTGTTCCAAGGCTTGAATGCGTCGAGTTGCGCAAGGTCCGGCCACACGCCGGTGAACGTCAGCGCGCGGTCGTCGATTGTTACTTTGGCGGGCGGCTTGAACCAGGGGAAAACGATGCGGCCAACGATCTGCTCAGCCCAAGCCCTGGCGTCGTCGTTTATGTCCGCATGGGTGAAGCTGACGAACTCCACGTCAGCGACAGTCCAATACATTTCGGTGTAGTGCTGGATCAACCAGCGTTTCATGGCGCGCTTACCGCCCCACTGGTGCGATCGGCTTGAGAAAATCTGCACGTCGAACGCTTCGAGCGCGTCGCGGATGAACTGCAGCGCGCCGGGTACTGGCGGGTCCGGTATGACGGCCGCACCCTGCCAGCGGCTGGTGTAGCTGTGGATTACGCCGTCGAAGTCGAGGCAAAGGATCGGCTTCATTCGCCCACCCGGATGACCATGGGCGCGGTGATGCCAACCTTGCGCGCGTGCTTGATGAGCGTCTGGGCAATTTCCATCGCCTGGTCGCCAGTGAAGCCGATCCACGCGACCGGCTTGGGGAAGGCCATGACGACCTTGCCGTTCTCCTCGGCGATCATCAGCGGAAGCGCGCCGGCGTCATCGGCATTGAGTTTGCCGTCCGGGTGCTCGCCGAAGGTCTGTTTCATGGCCTCGTGCATGGCCCGCCGATTCGGGTCGGCTTTACCAAAAGGCCATTCGCTGCTGTGGTGGGACATCTCAAGTTCTCCTGTTGTGGTTAAAAAAGCGCCATCACCAGCACCCCAATGGTCCCCAGCACCGCGATGACGATCACCACGATGCAGAGGGATTCAATGGAGGGCTGGTCTTCCATGGCGGGGCGCCGTTACAGCTCGAGGCCTTCGAGCGCGCTGGCGACCTGGTTGGAAAGCATGCGCACGCGCTTTGCCTGGTCGTCGATCTTTTTGGTCAGCAGGCTGGTGGCCGTCTCTGCCAGCTTTGCGTCTGAGCCGTTGGCGGGTTGAGGGCATGGCCGGCTGGCTGCCCCGATGCGCCCACACAGCACATCGATCTGCACGGAAAGACCGTTGATCTCGCTCTGCAGGTTTCCGACTGCCCGGAAGACCACCGATTCCGACGGTTCCGCGGCAGGATGCCCGCCGGCGCCGGTCATGCGGCCGCTGTTCTGATAATTCGCTGTTTCCATCTTCATTTCTCCAGTTGTGCGCCGTCATGCCCCGGCCGCTGGGCATCGGGGATTCAGACGGTGTGGGTGCCTTCGACGCCGCGCCGCATGCGCTCGAGCGTGCGCTGCTGCAGCCAGTGCATGGCTTCTTCGATGTGGGTCAGCGCGCATGCGTTGGCTTTGCAGCCATACGGGCCGTTCTGGAAGCCGCGCAGGCGGTCGGCCACGACGGCCAGAAGCGCTTCGTGCGTCACGCCGTTGACGCCGGCCTCGGGGATGGTGCCGTTCTGGAACTTGATGTGCAGCATCTTGGCGTGCTCGCCTGCCTCCACCATGTACTCGTGGTTTGCGCCGCCATGGCCGGGCTCGTCCAGCACGGCGATGAACAACGGGTCGGCCGCGTTCACTTTGTGGTCTTCGATCATTCGCATGAAAATCTCCGGTTGTTGCGCCCTGGCAGCTGCGGCGCGTCAGCTTTCTTGCTCGGTGACTGGCTCCAAAATCTCTCCGGTGTCCTGGTCAATGTTTGCGGCCAGTTTCTGCCGGCGCTGCGGCCGGAGGTTCGGCGGCATGGGCTCGGACACCACCACGCCCAGCTCGTCGGCCGCGATGGCAATGACCTCGTCGATGTACTTGGCCAGCCGGCGCACGCCCAGGTCCTCGGTGCTGACCCGCACGCGACGGCGGGACTTCTTGCCGGTGAAGGGGTTCACGGAGGTCAACCGGCGGTCCGGCAGCAGGCGCTCGCGGAAATATTCCTTCCACACCTTCATCGGGTATTGCTCGCCGTTGGCCCGGCCGTACAGGGCAATCTCGGTCAGCACCACGCCGTGGAGATATCCTCTTTGGGCCTCCGTGATGGCGTCGTCCAGCAAGCGGAACTCGGCCACCAGCGCACGGCCCTGGCGCAGCTGCTCGCCCACCCACGGCAGCGCATGCTTGATCAGCACTTCGCGGCCTTGCTCGGCGTTGTGGAGCTCTACGCGGTGGAGGATGTCGCTCACGATGGCACCCTCTCGCCAGTCTCAAACGCTTCCCGGCCATCCATGCTGGTGTGCACGTAGACACCGGGGGTGTCGTCAAGCTCGACGGGCTTGCACCAGCAGGCGGTGCTTGACTCGTGCTCGCGCAGGTCGCCCATGGGGAGGACGTGGTAGGTGTCGCTCACGGCCGCCCGCCCTCCACCTTGCGCGCTGCCGCCATGCGCCACTTCTCTTTCAGGGACAGCTCGCGCGGTGCTGGCGTGTATGGTCGGGCCACTGGCAGGGTCCACGGGTATTCGTGGTCCAGCTCGTACACCGGGGCGCCGCCGGGCAGCATGTCGCCGGTCTTGTCGTCGTTGGGCTGTTTCATGGCTGGCCCCGCAATTCATCCTCAAGCAGCCGCACCTGCGCTTTGTCGATGCGCCGGCGCTCCATGGTGGTCACTCCGAAGTTCTTCACCGGCTTCGGGGGTTTTGGCTTTTCGTGCCCGGCGATCACCACAATGGCGAGCTGCAAAACAGCAGGGTCTGTCGGGCGGCCGGCGAGCTGGGCCGTGCGGATCTGGATGGCTTCGTGGTAGGTCATGCGTCACCCAGCACGGTCAGGTCGAGCTGCTTGGCAATCAGGTGTTCAAGAATGGCGCCGCGCGATGTGCCCCACCCGGCCAGCATGTAGACGGCATCGGCGCTGGCCACCTGGGCAACGCTCATGCGCATGTAGCCGACCCATGATCCGCAGGGTGGTGCTGGGTTCTCGGCTGGGTTGATGACCTCGTGGCCCTCGGCGCGCAGGCGGGCAGCGGCGGCGTTGAAGGCTGGGTAGTTGAGGTCCGGGATTCCGGTACAAGGGCCTGCGATATATATGCGCATTCAACGCTCCAGATAAGCTGCGGCCGCGCGAAGGCGTCCCGGGTCATCGAACATGTTCCCAATGGCCAAATTGCAATTGCTGCAAAGAATTCCGCGAGGCTTCCCGCTGCTGTGCTCGTGATCGCCAACAAGGCGCTTTACGGAACCACAAATCTCGCAATGCTTTGGGAAATGAGCGTATTGCGGAGCATGGCGAAGGCCGTGTCCATGGGATGCTCTTCTGCATTTCTGAGAACAAAAAACAGCATTCGGCACTCCGCTTACAAAGCTATGCCCGCATGCGCATGTCCGATGATGAATACGGTCGCGCACCTTACCCTTGTTCGCCGCGGAAATCTTTGCTTTGCGATCTTCGCTGTGCGGCAAGCCAAGCTTGGCCTGGCTCATCTTGGCGCGCGTCTCAGCGCTGTGCTTGTAGCCTTTAGGTAATGGCATTTATGCAACCTCCAGCAGGCTGGGCTGTACGGTGCCGGCACGCACGTATGGCGTCAGGTGAACCACCACCCTCGCCTCGCCGTCCGGCTCCATGCGCTTCAAGTGGATGTCGTGCAGCAGCTTGTCGTCGCCGAACAGAACGTCCTTCAGCGCGTCGCTCAGGACCTTCTCGGTGTTGCCCAGGTCCAGGCACTGCACCGTGTCGTCCCAGGCGTCGCCGTGCTGCTTCATGCGCTTGAGGTAGTCCAGCGGCCGGTGCGGGTAGAGCTCGATCACGATGGCCACGCGCCCGGTGATGGGCTTGACGCCGGCGGCCTTTGCCAGCCAGCCCACGGTTTCCTTGTACGCCTTGGCCTCGGGCGTGACGTAGGTCAGCGCCATTGGCCGACCACCCTTCGGCGTGACCACGCGGTGAGCCCAGTAGCGGTTCGCGCTGATGGGATATGGCAGCTTCAGGGTGATCATGGCTCAGTGCACCGCGGCGCCGCCAGCCACAAACACATCCTCGGCCGTCAGCGGCAAGGTCTCGTTGTCAACCGGGAAGGGGTTTTCCAATGGTTCCTCGTCCGCTGCGGTCTCGATGGTCTCCACCGCCGGCGGGATCAGCTTGATGGTGATCAGGTCCTGCTCGAGCTGGGCCAGCTTGCCGATGGTCTCGCCGTCCAGGCGGTCACCGGAGTACTGCACCTGCCACGACAGGCGCACGGTGCCGCCCTCCTTCGTCTCGATGACCCGCTTGACCACCTTGCAGCAGTCGAAGGCCATGTGGCTGCGGTCGTCGTCCAGGCCGTATTCAATGTCCAGGTCGAAGCCGGCCATCTTGTTCTTTTTGTCGTCCAGCGCGAACTTGCCGCCGTTGAGCCGCGGGAAACGCAGGTTCGGCAGGATGTCGTCCACGCCGTCCAGCTGGTCCTGGCCCTGCTCGGCTGCGGCGTTGAAGTACAGCGCCTGGCGCAGGCCGGGGGCGATCTTGTCCAGCAGAGTGTTGGGGATGTCCACCGCCATGTTCAGGTCGCAGGCCTGCACCAGGTCGGGGCCATGGTTTTCCTTGCGGAAGTTGGCATGCGTCAGGGTCACGTCGGTGGGTTCGCGGAATTCAAAGACTGCTTTCGGGGTCATGGGTAGCTCCTTGGGTTGGTGGTCTCGGGGTAAAAATCGATGACTTGCACGCCGGTCAGGCGCCAGGTGTCGGGTTTGACTGCGTTGCCGTAGGTGCAGATGAGGGCACCAGCAAGGCGGCCGCGCGCCGCGCCTTCTCGGCCTTGATGTCGGTCAGCAGGTCCCGGTACACCCCGCTCGGGTCCTTGCGGTACTGGTCCAGCGCCCACACCGCGTATTGCGGGTCCAGGGCTTCCAGCGCGATCAGGTGGTGCACCAGCTTCTGGCGCAGCTCGGCGTAGGGGAAAGTCATTCAAAGGTGGCTCCCAGGCTCAGCTCGCGGCCGGTGAAGCGGTAGCGTGACAACCCATCTTTGATGACGGGCTCGCGCGTCGGTGTATCGGTCATGCGCCTGGCCCACTGGCGTGCGCTGCGGGCGTGTTTGTGGCCGTCATTGAGCATGCGCAGGGCGCGCAGCTGGAGTTGTTCGGTGGTGCTCATGCGACCACCTGTTGCCTGCCAACGTGTATCCACCCACCACCACGTATATTTCTTTTTATTGGGTGCTTTTCGCAGATGTCGTCAATGAACTTGCGCGCAAGGCTGAACTCTCCAGTCTCCTCATCGGACTGTGTGGCGCATAGGTAGCCAGGAATTCTGTAGACGGTCCAGCCCAGGGCCTGCAACCTGCTGTCGCGGGCTTCGTCCTTGGCCTTGTCCTGGTGGTACGCAAAACCGTCGCACTCAATCGCAACCAGGGCAGAAGGGTTTGCGAAGTCAAGGAACACACCGGCCACTGGCCACTGCGGGTACATCACGACGTTCGCGTCACGGATGTCCTCCCACAGCCAAGCCTCGATAGGTGTCATTCTGAGCAGACCATCCCAGGAATAGGCGCCAATGGCCCACTCGTCCGAAGGGGATGAATAAATCAATTCCTTGTGCTCGGCGTAGAAACGCTCGATGCCGTTCCAGTTGTTCATGTTGGTGCTCCAAGTGCGGATTCGGTCAAGCGCTGGGCCTCCGCCTTGCGCTCGGCGGTGTCGGCGATAGCAGCAGCTGCGGCCCGCTCCCGTTCTTCCTCGCGGCGCTGGGCGG
>Ga0181339_1000180_pt1 | contig 14515 bp, 35 predicted proteins | sample Sp13VDMM110DD_FD_130101 | JGI IMG/M metagenome (GOLD analysis project Ga0181339, IMG submission 130101) | Freshwater viral communities from Lake Michigan, USA - Sp13.VD.MM110.D.D | ecosystem: Environmental > Aquatic > Freshwater > Lake | place: USA: Michigan | collected 2013-04-23 | reverse complement strand
CTATTGGTTATTGGATGGTTATTGTATAACTGGCATTGTGGGGTATTTAGAGGCTGTATTTAGCCTGTTTAGTGGTTTGGGTTAAGGTATTGGTTAGGAGGAGGGATTTAAGGGGGGATTTGATACCTTAAAATCATTCGTAGCCATCCAAAGGTAAAATAACCACCTTAAAAGGGGCATTTGCGACAATCTTTGAAAATAATTGAAAAATAATTTGGCGGTATCGTAACAAACCGTATCTTAGCGTATCAAACAGTAACAAATCGTATCAATGATTAAGAAAACAGAAAATTGTCTTTATTGTGGTGAAAAAATGGAAAGCATTACTGCTAAGAAAAAATTTTGCTGCCCACTTCATAGAGTTTATTGGAACAGGGAACAGAAAGTAGAAAAAATGATTACCGAATCGTTTGAAAATAACAGAGAAGAAATAGACAAAACGGTCAATGATATTTTGGATGGCGGAATAGCTATAACCAAAAGTGATACCGATGGTAATATGGAAAGGATTGACCCAAGAAGTAAAGAAGGGCAGAAAGTAATTGATACTATGGAAAGAATTAAGGTATTGGAATACGAAATAAGCCATCCCCCAAAAACAGCCGTTATAGGAGTTAAAACGTGGATTAAGGTAAGGGAAAACGAATTAGCTAAACTAAAAACAACAATATGAAATTTTTCCACACAAAAGGCTTTTTAAAAAACGAACCTGTAAAGAAAAGGGATTTACCATACGAGTATGATGGCAGAAAATTAGATGAACTTACCATTGCTGTTACTATGACTTCCTATGCAGATGTTCAAAATATGATAGCTTATTTAGAAGTACATAGATTTTGTTTTGATTGGGATAAGGATGCAAAAAAATCCAATGTATCAAAAGAAATGTTTAACGATTAACCCCACTAACCAATAAAAAAAATGCCATGATATTTAAAAACTTACAGCCACGTTTGGATGAAGCTATTTTGGAAGCCGATAAAACACAAGAAGAATGTGAGATTAAACTTATTTACAATGAACTATATGATGTTACTTCTTTAAATCCTGCTTATGAATATTTATTCAGAAATGTCAGGGATTTTAAAATAAGGCATGATGAATACAGGTTCGTTATCGTAATTTATCCAAAAAAATAATTACTAACCAATAAAAAAACAGTTGAATTATGACAGAACAAGAAATAGAAAAAGAAATACAGGCACGTTGCGAATTTAAAATGAATGAATTGCTTACAGGGGTTAAGAATATGGTTGGTTGGAAGTATAAGCAAGCGTTTGATATGACACAAAAGAGCCAATATATTTGGCAAGCATGGGAAGAATTGGAAGGGATGGTTAAAAAAGAAGTGGCTATGGCAACCCCGTATAATGATATAGATAAAAGAGCAAAGCATGAAGCAAAAGAAAATGCCATTAATAATATACGGCGTGACTTAGAAAATAAATTCAGAGGCATTTTAAGAGGCAATGATTTTGAAATGTTAATCCGAAGAATAGTTACCGAAATCGAACAAGCGCAAAATTACTAACCCAACAGTTAAACCAACTAAAAATATAAGTTATGACAAGGGTTGAATTTTATGAAAAGTATTGGAAAGTTGTAACTAAGGATGGATTGGTTGATGTACCTAAATTATCATCAGAAGAAAAGTTGGTTTGGGATTTATCAGAAGAATTAAATGTATCTCCCTATGTTAATTATTGGAAAAGAAAAGTTGGAAGGGTTTGGGAAGTCCACCCATTAATTAAAGAAAAGTTAAACCAACTAAAACAAAGTTCTTAATCATATTGCCTGTTGTGTGGGGAAAATAAATGCCCAATGTTATAACTAACAGGGTTTGGAAATCCAGCAATCGGATGGCATGAATAAAGCACCCGCACACAGGCATATTTAACCACCCACTTAAAACTAATGACAATGAATACAGACATAAAAACAGAAGCAGAGGGGATGGTAGCGAAGTTTAGAATTTATTGCAGGATAAATGTAGAAGGCAACGTAATGACAAGAACTGATGCAGCCAAACAATGTGCTATTATCCATTGTAACGGAATTATTAAAGCGTTGAAATCTATTATCGGTAGTCAAGAATATATGTGGAGTGAACACCAGAAAGAAACTATGATCCACTACCAAAACCTAATTGAGTATATTCAAAAAATGTAAAAATTAAAAGTATGACACCGAACATAGGAGGCTGGTATAAAAGGAAATGGAAGGCTTATATACCTACTAAAGAAGAAGAAAAGTGGTTAATGAGGTGGCAAACATGGATTCCAGAAATGATTGCAATAGTTATATTGGCAATAGTAATATGGCTCATATAACCCCACCACCTAACAATTAAACCAAAGACAATGATTAACGCAAATGAACTAAGGATTGGGAATAAGATATTAAACGTGGATGGCGATATTGTAACCGTTAATGAACTAAGGGATGAGTTTTATATCGCTGATTTTGGTGGTCAATTTTATTCCACAGCTAAAGGTATTGAATTAACCCCTGAAATATTAGAGAAGTGTGGGTTTGTGAAGGAGGAAAAAGATACAAGGAGGATTGATATTCCCAGTGCAAAATATCAGGTTTACGGTAACGGACATTTTACGTTCAATAGCATTCATGGGTGGTGGTTTAATGGTAAACAATTAGATGTACAACCGCAGTACCTCCACCAACTCCAAAACCTATACTTTGCCTTAACCGGAACAGAACTTAAAGTTAAACTATAAACCAAAGACAATGAGCAACAATCAGGTAAGTAAAACAGCAGAGGAAATACTGGACAAGCATTGTAACCCAGACGGTAAAGGTGTAGCTAATCAAGAATTTATTAAACCAATTTTAGCTGCTATGGAAGAATACGCCTCTCAGTTCCAAAACATTCATCCAACAGAACAGGAAACTATTGAGGCTTATGCAGGGATGTTTGATAATGACCCTGAACCTTCCCCATCCGTAGAGCAGATGGCAGAGGCCTTGAAAACAACATTGGAGGCACTGAAAGATTTGGTACGACAATTACCAACAGATGAAAATCTTGCAGATTACAGGCTTGATTTTGCTGAACTTGCTGAACAAAAAGCAATAGCAGCCCTTTCCTCCCGCCCCCTTCCACAAGCAGATAAGGTAGAAGATGCGGTAAATGATAAAAATGAAACAAAATGATAAGTGAAGTGTACAATGAGGACTGTATGATTGGAATGAGTAGGTATCCTGATGGTTACTTCGACTTAGCTATTGTTGACCCTCCGTATGGGATAGATTATGCTAAAAGAAAACATAAAACAGCAAATTCTAAAATACAGTATATCCCTAAAGATTGGGATATAAAGCCACCGAATAAAGAATACTTTGACGAATTAAAAAGGGTTAGTAAAAATCAGATTATTTGGGGTGGTAATTATTTTTTAGAACATTTAGGGAATTGTAGGGGTATGATTTGTTGGGATAAATGTCAACCAGAAGGCTTAGACCAAGCTATGTGTGAATTTGCATGGGTGTCTTTTGATAAAAGTGCAAAGATTTTTAAAACATCAATTCAGCAAATTCAATTTACAAGAATCCACCCAACAGAAAAACCAATTAAATTATACAAATGGCTTTTAGATAATTATGCAGTTTGTAAGTATTGTAAAAATGAAGGCGGGTTTTACGAAGATGTTGTAGGTGATGGTGGAAGTCGAATGTATGTTGATTGCGAAAGTTGCAATGTGGCAGAATTTGGCAAACCTAAAATAATTGACACTCACTTAGGCAGTGGTAGTTCAAGAATAGCTTGCCACGAAAGAGGTTTTGATTTCACAGGATTTGAACTTGATAAAGACTATTTCGATGCAGCAGAAAAAAGATACCAAAACCACATTAAGCAGTTAAGTCTTTTCCATCCGAACTCTACCAACTCTACACCCAATCATTAACCAATAAATAAATAGTTATGGAAACAATTTCATACAGTAAAGAAGTAAAAGCGAAAAAAGATCATCGTTGTAATTTTTGTGGTGAAAAAATAAAAGCGGGTGAGATATATGAAACATCCACACACAAGCAAGATGGCACTATTTACGATTGGAAAACACATAAGCATTGTTCGGATATTGCAAGCAGATTAAAACTCTATGATGATTGTGAGGAAGGGTTATCAGAGGACGGCTTTCAGGAATCAATACATTCAGAATACTTTGACCTGTTGGTTGTTAAATTTTCAAAAGAGGATATAACAAAGTACAACGATATTATTCAGCAACTCCGAAATGTCAGATTTAAAGACAAGTTAAGTTATGTTATTCGACACTATGCCCGTATTGACAAAACATCATTAAACAATAACAGTAAATTATAAATGTATGAACCAAATAGTATCATTCAGATTATGTAAATTAAGTAATTTAGAACTGCTTAAAAAAGTAGATGAACTTACTGATAAGATTTACATTGATGGCAAAATACCTACACGGCATATCCCTGCCCGTCCTGATGAAGATTACGATTTACTTGTAGGCGAACTTTTAAAACGGTTTCAGGAACTTGATACAACCTTAACCACTACCCTCCCACCACAACCTGTAAAGGATGATTGGGTAAGTGTGGAGGATGGGTTGCCTGAGGTTGATAAGCATGTACTTGTAATAGAGAAAGATATTTTTAATGATACTGATATAAGTATTGCAAGATACTCATACGATGGGGGTTGGTATAGACCTTGGAAAGATATTACTGCGGCAGTTACCCACTGGCATAAACTGCCTGCACATCCAAATGAGCAGAACATTACACCAGCTTCTGCAAAAAATGCACAGGTTGAAAACATTTCACAGCAAGGAGAACAATGTTAAAATAATATAATTATGCAAACACTACTCGAAGAATTAAAAGAATTTATGGACAACCCGACAGGATATTTTGAAGGGGAACTAAAAGACAAGGTTGATGAATTAATTGAAAAAGAAAAACATGGTAATTGGATTTCAGTAAAAGACTCCTTGCCGGAAGATAATGTCTGGGTATTAGCAGCCATTGAAGGTAAAGGCGTATTAACCGAACTGGCTGTACATTGTACTAATTGTTTAGATGGGAATATGCAAAGAACTACTGGATGGCTAACATCGTGTAGTGGAACGCCTGAAACACGAATCACCCACTGGCAAAAATTACCTGAACCACCAAAAATATAATCATGGAAATAAAATTAACACAAGGCAAATCAGCAATAATAGACGATTGCGATTACTTAAAAGTTTCGACACTGAAATGGCAAGCACAACAAAGGAGTGATAAAAAAGGATGGTACGCAGTTTCAAAAGGCGGCGTAAGAATGCACAGGTTTATAATGGGTGTTACGGATAAAAGTATAGTTGACCATAAAGACGGTGACGGGCTAAATAACAGCAGGAGTAATTTAAGAATTGGTGACCAGTCTAAAAATTCAGTTAATCGTAAAATTACAAACGGTAAGTATTTAAGAGGTGTTACTAAAAAGGGGAATAGATTCAGATCAATGATTAAACTAAATAAAAAAATGGTTCACTTGGGTTATTACAGCACAGAAGAAGAAGCACATAATAGGTACTTACAAGAATCAATAATGCATCACGGAGAATGGCAACCATTACCACACCCCCAACAAAGCAAATAAGATATGAAATAAAAAAGCCCACATGTTAAAAGTGGGTTTTTACCTTACCTAACCACTGTAAGGATTTTAACTTGTTACTTCAATACAGTCATTATGTTTTACATTGAATAGGGGGTTGTTGTTTATCCAATACCCGTTTAGTGTTTTTTTGGCAGGGTACGTTTCCCCTATCTTTTGGGCATACCAAACTTTAGGATTGGTTGTTCCTTTTATGGTTATCCTTAATTCTGGTTTTTCTGTGGCTGGCAATTCAATATTAACTTTAAGAAGTGCCACTATTTCGTGCATTGGTTCACCTGATATTTCCGCTATTTTTTTTACCGTTCCCTTAAAACCACCCCTATACCCTACAAGAACAGAACGGTATTGATTTGAAACCTGTTTATGGGTTAAGCCAAGCACTTCCCCTATTTTTCTATACCCAAAACCATTTGCCCTCATCTTTAATAAGTCGTACATTTTTTCATTTGAAAGTAATCTTTCCATAGTAAAAAAGTTTAAATTGTCATAAAAACGCATTTTTAGCCCAAATTAGCCATGTTTTTCATCCTGACTACCAATCATGCCACCTGTACTGTTATCTGCCAAAAAATCGGCATCTAATGATGTTGTGGATGCTATATCCCCATTATTAACCACCACTATACTATCCTTTAAACTTACCCCTGCTTTGTCAATAATCAAATCTACTTCCTGTGGGGTTTTGCACTTAGTGCCAAAAATTTCATACCCACCCACCAACTTAGTCAACAGGCATCCCCTGTAAACGGTAATCGGAATTATGCCGAAAGTTATCTTCTCTATTGGGTGCTTATCTTGTGCCATAGTATTTTTTATATTCTTTGTCAATGTCAAAGTACTGGCTATCCATAACCACCACCTTAGCTTTTCTTCCCCGTATTTTTTGGTTTACAACTGCTGGACTTACATTTAATTCCTTTGCAATGTCCACTTGCTTCATTCTACCCTTGTTCTCAAAGATAAATTCAAGCTGTATTGATGTTAGTGGGTTGGGCATACAATTATTTTTTACATTGATTAATAATCCCCATACATTTTTGGTATTCATCCTCACTCATTCTTTCCCCATACTTCCAATTACATTTTCTAACAATAGACTTTCTTGCTAATTGGTATAATAGCTTTTTAACTGTAATGGTGAGGATGGGCTTTTGCATGGTTAAGCTGTTTTAAGTTTTTTATCTATTTCAGATGCTATTTGCTTTATTCTTTGCTGTTTCTGTTGGATGTTTTCAGCGACTATATGTTGTTTTTCAAATGCCCTTCTTAAACCTTTTGAAAACTTCTTTTGTCTTAGGTTGTGTAGCTGAAAAAACATAATGTTTTCTAATTCTTTCATTGCCAATTTACCATTGTTTTACCATCTGTTCCTGTGTACATAGAATAATCTTTTACAACCTCTTTTGCTTCTGATATAAAGTTATCGGCTAATTCATTGGTTGGGAATATACCGACAGGTATGTAGTCTGTTTGTTTTCTTTTCATCATGTTAAATTGGTTTGTTTCTAACATTTGCTCTACCGTGTGCTTATGAAAGCATCTTTGAGATAATGAAAATTCAACTACAAAGTATTGTTTAAAATGGGACATCTGTATCGTCTTTATATGGTTTAAAATTACCTATTGGTTGAAAATTAGTATCAGTATCTAAGTGGTGGTCTGTAAAGTGCATACAACTACCTTTAAAATTCAATGCTGTATTTTTTGTTTCGCCATGCCTGTTTTTGGCTGTGCTTAAAATACACAAACCGCCAACTGCATAATCTTTGTTACCAATGTGAATATCTTCTGTCATGTGGTAAAATTCAGGACGCATTAAAAATATCACTTCATCTGCATCTTGTTCTATTGCACCTGATTCACGCAGGTCTGAAAGTTGTGGCATCTTATCACTTCTTTCTTCAACCTTACGGCTTAACTGACTTAACGCAATAACGGGCATTTCTAATTCCTTCGCAAGTATTTTTAAACCCCTGCTAATATCTGAAACTACCTGTTCTCTGCTTTTACCCTTTACATCAATACCGTTCATTAATTGGATATAGTCAACCACAATGAATTTTATTCCATGTTTTCTTTTTAATAGGTTTGCCTTAGTTCTTATTTCACGAATATTTACATTTGCGTTATCCTGAATGTAAATAGGGCAGTTTGATATTCTTTCAATGCTTGTTCCTAAAATAATATCTTCTTCTTTTGTGGTATATCCTTTTCTTATTTTTTCATGGTCAATTTGGGTATCAATGGATGCTAACCTACGGACAAGCTGCACCCCATCCATTTCTAAACTAAACCATGCACAAGGGATATTGCCTTTGATTGAAGTATTGTAGGTTATAGACAACGCAAGGGCTGTTTTACCTTGACTTGGGCGGGCAGCAAGTATTATCAGGTCAGGTTCAACTAACCCCGAAATAACTCCATCTATTGCCTTTATACAGGTTTTAATTCCTAATACGCCTGTTTGCTTTGTGGATGCGTGTTGTTCCAAAACCTTCATCCCGAAATATGAAATATCTTTTGTTAGTCCAGTAAGTACACGTTCCTGTATTTTTTGAAACCCCGCATCTGCCTGATTAATCACATCAAAAGCATCTGTGCTATCTTCGTATGCTTCTGAAATAAGTTCACCACTTAACCGTATTGCTTCACGTTTAAGGTATGTTTCTGCAACAATGTTTATATGGTTTTCAATGTTAGCCCCGCTTATAACAGTATTGGTAAGTTTTGTGACGTAATAAGCGCCGCCAACAGCATCTAATTCTTCGTTTGTTTTTAGCTGCTCAATTACGGTAAGAATATCAATTTTTTGGTTTTTGTCATAAAGGTTTTGGATAGCCTTAAAAATCCTTTGGTGGGCATCAACGTAAAATATTTCAGGGAACAACCTTGACATACCAATAAAAACAGCACTAACATCAATCATTAAGCCACCCAAAATAACTTCTTCAAGTTCCTTTGCCTGTGGTGGCACTTTCCCGTACATCATGTTCCCTAAATCCATTGTTCGGTATTTTCGCCTTTTTATATCGTTTGTTAATTCCATTACCTTAAAACAATTTTAACTTTAGTTGGGTCTTGTGGTTTTCCTTTTTCTTCATTCCTTTTCCAATTATCAATAAATTTATTGGCAAGAGAACTAAAATTCGTTATTGGGCTACTTCCTATAAACCATCCTGTGCCATCATATTTTTCGTAAAAAGACTTTGCCATTTCTTTTGTGCCACCTGCCCTACTAAATACTTCCCACACTTCATTTTTTGTTGGAATTACAGGTTGCCTATTCAAGTTTGAATTTTGTAAAAAATTATTGGGAGAGTCCTTCTTTTTCTCTTCTTCTTCTTTTTCTTCTTCTTTTTCTTCTTCTTGTCCAAGTTTATTGAACGTGGCGTACCACGTGCCGTACCACGCATCGTAAATTTTCTTTACAGCATCTTTTTCAATATGTGGTAACTGCTTAGTTATCAGAACTTTGTTTTTTATATTTACAAATTCAGCGTTCAAACAGTCCACAACTGGCTTCCCTGTGTTGTCAATGTAGTTAGGCTTCTTTAAAAGGCACATTTCTTCGGTCTTTAAATCATAAATCAACCTTGAATTATCTACCTCAAAAATCTTAATAAGTGCCTTTATACTGTCTTCATTATACCCCGTATAATTGCACATTTTTCGGATAGTTATTTGGTAAATACCACATTCTGTACACAATGGGTTTGTCATAAGAAATAGGTAAAAGTACCTTGCATCAGGATTTAATTTTTCTATCAACGGGTCATCCCAAAAAGCCGTATGTACTTTTCTAAACTTAGCCATTTTATATAAAATAAAAAGCCTGTTCCTGACTGCTGCAAAAACGTAAGTGGTTAAGGAATAACCAAGAAAGTTAAACAGTCAGGAACAAGCCGATATATGAAAAATGAATTAATTGTAATCATTATTACGTTTTTGCACCACTAAAGTAATACTTCTTTTTGAAATTCCTAATTATTTTCAAATAAATCTTTTTGCACAGCGCTACCTTGTTTTGTTTTGGCAATAAGTTCCGCAGCATAATCACTGGCAGTAGTAACACCTTCTCTATAATGGTTTTCTATAATGGGTACTATGGTATCAGTGGTTCTTAATTTGTAGTGGTAGGCTTGCCTGTTGGATTTGGTTAGACCTTTTGACCCCGGCTTATATACCAGTTCCATACCTTCAAGTTCCTTTAAACGCCTACTGACTTGGTTTTTATCGGGGAAACCCGCTTCATCGGCAATCTGTTCATAGATACCAATATCAAGTCTTTTAATTGCCTGTAATATCCTTTGGTAGTGATCTGCAAGCATTTTACCATCTACTGATTGGTATGCGTCATGGCTTGTTTGGGGTAATTGGCTCATGGGTTAAGTGTTATTTGGTTAGTCTTTAGAAGTTGAATTGCTACCGTTAAATAATATTGAACAAAGAATATTTAAACCCAACGCCTGCCAAAATGAAACTTCTTTTAAATTAAATAAATCAGGCATTAAATTGTTCCATAATAGCATAGTAGGTAATGCTAAAATAATGGCGAATAAAAATACAATACCAGCGGCGGCACAAAACTTTAAAAATAATTCCATAAGTGTATATTTTAGTTAAGAGAAAATACGTTATTTAAGTTTTTTTTTGATAGGTATTCAGAAATAATCTTATCCACTTCATAAACAGATACATCAGTAAGCATGGCTATTACTTCATACTTATTGCCCTGCCTGTATAGTCCTATGATGACTGCTTGTGTTTCTTTATCTATGGTCATAAATTGTGATTTAAAAATGTTGGGATGAGTAGACACCCACCCCGTTTGAAACCTTAAAACTAACCTGCTTATAGAGAAAACCTTTAACCACTGCTTTTATCTTGCCATTTTATATTGGCTATGAATATTTTGCAGGATTAACTTTTTTTAATTTTGGGTTATGTGCCTTATTAAATGGTGGCATATATCTTTTTATAAACTCCTTTTCTTGTTTTTTGTAATCTTTCGTTTCATAACACAGAATTTCAATATATTCCATCCCTAATAAAGTTTTTCTTATCGCAGGCATCTTTTCATGTGTGCTAAGTCTGACACTAAAGCAACGGCAAGCACCCACATACATAACCTTTCTTTTCCCTTTCCCACTTCGCTTTGTTATTATATAAATTCCGCTACCTATTGGTTTTTGATGCGTTATTGTTATTCTGGTATCAAAGCAAACTTCCCATTTTAATCCATCAAATAGTACAGTTTTAGGATTATATCTTTTTAAAAACTTATACTTTAAATCAACCTGCTTTTCAAAAGTAAAATATTTGCTTAATGTTGACATGATGCAAATGTAAATAAAACTTTCCGAAACTACCAAATAAATCTTTATAAAAAATAAATTTGCATAATTCAACTGTATGTATTAATATTGCATCTGTAATCAAAATTATTCAAAATGGCAGTAACAGAAAAAGTGGATGTAAGGGATGTGATAAAGCAATGGTTAGAAGATAATGAAAGGAGTATTGCATGGTTAGCTGATAAAACAGGGATAAATTACAATACCCTCTATTCCACCCTTACCCAAAAAACAATTAAGTTATCCGCAGCAAAGTTAGAAACAATTAATAATTTCTTAGGTACAAAGTTTAAAAAGTAATGGCATACAGTAGCATAGTACGTAAAGGATGTAAGTGTGGATGTGGTAAATATCCCACAATGGGATTTCAAGGGTATAATGCTGATTGCCGACCTGATTTAAAAGAAGCAGCCATAAAAAAACAAAAAGACAGAAACGCTTTAAGAAGTGATTTATCCCATGTTAGAAAGCTGGAAGTGGATAATAAGCCACCAAAAGATTATGCTGAATTGGATAGGTGGTTTAAGGAACGTAGAAAAGAAATGACGGGGAAGTGTGCTAATTGTAATGGGGATAGTTGCAAGTATTATGATAAGTATTATAAATTCTCTATTGCACATTTACTACCTAAGGCTTATTTCCCAAGTGTGGCTACCCATCCTGATAACTGGATTGAACTTTGCCACTTCGGGAATAGCTGCCACACCAACTACGATAACAAAATGATTGACCTTATAGACTTAAACTGCTTTGATACGGTTATACAAAAGTTTACTAAGATATACCCACACATAGCAGCAGAAGAAAAAAGAAGAATACCACCTATATTAATTGAATACTTAAATACAGAAACATGAAACAAACAAAAAGACCACAAGGCAAAACAACAAACAAACTAATCATTACATGGAAAGACTATTCCACAAAAGATGTAGGTACAGAAAGGGAATCGCATAGATGTAATTCAGAACAAGCTGCTAAAAAGATATTAGGCAAGCGTACACAAAACAGAATGTATTTTGCAAAATGGTTTGATGAAAAAGGCAACCATGTATTATTTAATATCAATACCAAAGACACAATACTTTCCATTTAATTACTAACCCAATAACATAAACAACATGAACTTCAAATGCGATAATTGTGGACAGACGGTAGAGAGTGGATTAGCCAATATAACTAACCACCAATTTAACTGTGGGGCAAAGTACACAGAAAAGATTGATGATACCTTTTCCATGACAGTACATCCATATCTACGCCTAACCCCATTGCCTAATGCAAATGAGGGGGCAGAAGATAGTTCAGAATTAGATTGGAACGCAACAACAGACCAAAGATTTGATTAACGAAACAAGCATTGGTGAAAAACCACAGTAACCAATACCTATTAAGAACCGCTTACCTCACTTTTAAAAAAACAAAACAACTATGATAAGAACACTTAAATTAATCGTTATTGGAATTTTAATTTTATCCTTTCCGTCATGTTCTAATAAGGAACAAAAACAAATCATTCCACAGGTAGGGGAAGCAAAGGTATTTGCGGTGGTGCTGGATACCAATGGCAAGAAGATACCAACCATTGCAGTACGGTTAATTAAGGAAACAATTAAAACCGATTCTTCCACCAATAAAAAGTCAATAATTTTTGATACTTTATTTGCCATTGAACGGGTCTACCCCAATGGCTTAGACAGTTTGGGTAAACAAAAATATTCAGTAGGATATTTCCAAATAGGAAAGGATAGTGTTAATACTGACGTTTGTAATAAACCATTAGACAGCCTTTTAAAAAAATGATTGACGATTTAATTTCAAGGTATAAACAAAGGCTACTAACCCTATGGGATACGCCTAACCCATACTATAAAAATCCACTTTATGAAGCTGCCGAAATTAATCAGTGGATCAAAAAATTAGAAAAAATAAAAACAAATAAGTAATGGAACAGATAGTAACTGGATGTGAAGATTGTCCCATGTTTGAGCAGCAGGAAGTAATGATATGCAACCACCCGAAAGCTCCAAATCAAATACCAACACCACTAAACCCAACCCTTGAAATAGAGCCAATAGGAATGGATGATAGCGGTTACGATTTAAGTTATATAGAATGGGTAGTTACACCTGACTGGTGTCCATTAAACAAAGAACCAATAACAATAACTAAAAACAACTAAGTAATGGAACATATAGTAAAGGGTTGTAAGGATTGCCCATTTGAATATGAAATGCAGGGATGTGAAAATCCTGTACATTTAGATACGGAATATGTTAATTATGACCACGGTGAGTATATGGATGCTATGGATAGTGAAGACCCGTATGCAAAACCATCTTGGTGTCCTTTATTAATAGAGCCAACAACCATTAAAACAGAACCAATAACTAAAAACAAATAAATGCCACAACCCCATAGATATATGTCAGGAGAAAGGTATGACTTTGACCTTTGTTCTGATTATGGGCTAAAAGAAGAAAACATGATTTTTACAGTTTCAAAATCGAGAAATGATGGTGTTGGTCATAGGTTAGCTGAATTGCTGAATATTGATATACCCATAGTGTTTGTATCATTGCAGGAAGATTTAGATTTTAATGAGGATATATTGGGGTTGGCAGGGAAGCCTTACGTGCTAATGTCTTTCATTGAAATGGGTTATGATTGGGATAGGAAAGAAGGTCATCACTTTGGAATTAATACCCAAAACTTCCCCAACACATTCCATTATGAAACATGGAAAGTCTTTGATGAATTTGTAAGGGATAACCCACCCGTAATAACATTTTGCAGGGAAGCATTGGAAAAAGATATAACCCCTAAGTACCAACCAATATCATATCCATGTTTTATTGCCCCACAACCAATACAATCAGAAGATGAATTTAATAACAGGATATTTGAAGTGTTTAATACATTTGGTATATCACATGAATACCGCAAGGAACTCCACGGTCAGATATGGCAGCAATCGGGAAAGCATGGATATTCTGTGGCTGATAACCTTTATATTCTTGACCATTTTATTCAGTATGAAAAAGGAAGAAAGTGGGCATCTATACATATTCCGTGGTGGGCTCGCCAACCTTCAGAGGTGATAACAGAAAGAAACGGAAGCGCAAAAATTTCTATTAGTATTGCTGGGGCAGGTAGGAGTTGCTTTCGCCATTGTGAGAGTCCTGTAAATAGCGTTATGCTGATGTGGGAAGATAATATGGCTTGGCACAAAGATATATGGAAGCATGGCGTAAATTGCTTAAAATGTGAACAGGGGAAAGAAATAGAAACGGCAGTTGAATGGCTGTCTAAACCAGATGAACTTTACCAAATTTATGTAAAAGGGGTTGATGCGGTTGATTTTTTTAGATTTAATAATTTAATTCCATACTTAGAAAATAAAATAAATAATGCCATTAATTGATTTGACTGGACATAAAATAAACAGCCTTTTGGTTATTAAAAGAGCATCAAGCAGGGGTCAAAAAACATTTTGGCTTTG
>Ga0181339_1000176_pt1 | contig 14717 bp, 39 predicted proteins | sample Sp13VDMM110DD_FD_130101 | JGI IMG/M metagenome (GOLD analysis project Ga0181339, IMG submission 130101) | Freshwater viral communities from Lake Michigan, USA - Sp13.VD.MM110.D.D | ecosystem: Environmental > Aquatic > Freshwater > Lake | place: USA: Michigan | collected 2013-04-23 | reverse complement strand
GTACCGAAAACAAACGAATCGGGAGTAGCCTTGATAGGGTGAAAGTTATGTGGGTAGGGATGGAAACATCGAATCCCATCGTTGATTTTTTGAAATTATAAAATAAGAAACAAAACACTGCGGGAAATCGTCATATAGTATAAATTATGATATTGAGTTGGCTCAATTGAAAGTACATAATGACAAGCTACTGGGTCACATGATAGTGATACAAATACGTTTCTTATTTTATAAAGATATTAGGAATAGGGGTAATACTAGCTGATTAGGCTATCGTGTCAGATAGTTCAATGCTCAACCATAGGTTACCAAACCACCCTCTATTCCTAAACAAACATGATTGGTTTGGTGATTGAATACTTGCTAGTACTTGATTAGGGTTTGGTTGAGAATGACACATTCACAATCGGTATAGTAAGGGTGTTGAGTACGGAAAGCTCAACACCCCGAACACCGATAAAATAATTTTGGTAATTCAAAAATTATTACTTACCTTTGTTTCATAATTAATAACAATATGAAATCATTTACCAACAGAGGTCTCAAAGCACTTAATTTAAAACAATACAATAAGTTGAATCAACCACTAAATGTTGGTTACATTGACTTAACACCACCAACCGAACGTCAATACGTTCTTCGTTGTTTAATCAAAACAACATTTGAAGACCTACAAATACCAGATTTCTTAGAGTGGACCAGACCACTAGTTGAAAAAGCATTCGAGGCTCAAGCCTTATTAGGTATTCGTCAACCATTCTGTTACATAACAGTTCGTAATGGAATTGTAGAAACCAAAACAGATGATGCATGGCATGTTGATGGGTTTAGCTTGAAGGTTACACACTTACCAGAACAAAACTATATCTGGGCTTCACATACACCAACTGAATACATCACTAAGAAATTCAATTTTCCAGCGGATTTCAATCCGATGGAGCACAATATCCATACATTCTTTCATGATAATATTACACCAGATGATAAGATTAAAACCATGAAAGCTAAAACCATTTATGGGTGTGACCCATATGTTGTCCATAGACGGCCTTCAACTACTCGTGGTAGCTTCAGAACCTTTGTAAGGGTATCTTTCACCCCAATTGAAATCAACGACCTTAATAATACCTTAAATCCATTAATTGAAACCAACTATAAACGTGATGGGATTAAAGATTTTAGAAATAATTTAATCAAATACGAAAAAAATATTTTGTAAGCTAAAATAAATTACTTACCTTTGTATCATAATAATTAATAATCATGAGTGAAATTAAACAACTAACCATTTCAATGCATTTAAAAAACTTTTTTAGCCGTAAGGTTATAAATCAAACAGGTAACCTTGGTTTATATCAAGAAATCATTGGTATAAACATGGGAGAAGTAAGCGACCAAATGAATTATAAGACATCAGTTAAATTAAAAGCTCTTGCTCAATATGGTGATGTGGTTGAAGTTGAAATCGTTGATGTAGCTACACATAACCTATCCAATCAAGAAGTAAAAGACCTCATCAAAAAGAACATGCCTAAATATATCAGGGTTAGTTCAATCAAATGGGAGGTTAAATAAACATGGATAAACAACAGTTAATAGATAAGGTAACAACAACTCAATCACTTGATAGAAACCAGATACTAGGTTGGGTTAATGCGTTACCAACAAACAAAAATAAGAAACCGAATACCTATATGGTTGGTGATGTACTTATGCACCCAACATTTACACATCCTTATGTGTTGTTGAAGAAACGTAAGAGTGAATGGCTTTGTGGTTTATTGACAAGTGATGCAACTTGTGACGAAATACTTGAGATGTGTGAGTCTAGATTCTTTACCGATTCACATTTTACCAAGGTATTACTAACAGTTCAAGAACCTATAGGACAATTCATTGCTATCTATCAAAATCCTTCACATTTAAAAAGAGTGTTAGCAAATTTAACTAATACATTAAAATAATATTATGAAAAAAATCTTAAGCCTTCTATTACTATTAGTTTGTTTATCATCTTGTGAGGATGATATTAGGAAAATTACCTTGTCACAAGAGGAATACGATAAGTTAACTGGTGCTGTACAAGGATATCCTAAACCATTTCATTTTAAAGGTGGTACATATCTTGACCATCTTACATGGGTGATTGTATTAGGTGAAGATAATCATGAATATCTTTTTGATTCTAATATTGGTCCTAGTATGGTGTTAATACACTCACCAGAATGCAAACTATGCCAAGAACGTATGCAAATAGACACAACAAATTTAATCAACCAACCATTTATCATACAATAACCTTATGAGTATATTAGTAACAATCCTACTATTAGTAGGTATCATAGCAATCTTTTTTATGGGATTGGTAATCAAATCAATCACTAGCTTTCATAAGGATGCTGATGATGTTGAGTTGATGATTGCCAAAGGAGAAGACATGGGAAGGGTTCAAAAAGCAATCAAAGGACTTAAACGTAAAGCTTTTGGTAATGGCACACGTCATCGTATGAAACTCATTAAGAAAATGTTTGTCATGCGCTATGGGTATTTTAGTATAACAGATGAAGAATAAATATTAATTAAACAATCAAGAAGATAAAATTATGGAAAAAACATTTATTGAAGGAAATGATGCTGGTAAATTAATTACCACCAAAGAACAAAAGGACCAAGTTTATATTTGGTTAGAAGCACTTAGAAGTGGTAAGTACACACAAACAAATGGTGCTCTTCAAAATTCACATGGGTTTTGTTGTTTAGGTTTAGCGTGTAAAGTGATTATTCCAGCTGATGAACAGAAGATTGAAGATGGCTATTTAAGAGGTTTATACCCAGGTTATCAAACCTCTGCACCAAAGTGGTTAAATAATATTGATGAATATGCTGAGAATAGTCCTCTTGGTAAGAAAAGAAAATTATCAGTGTTAAATGATAGTGATGGTTTCTCATTTACTCAAATAGCTGATGTCATAGAAGAAGTACTTAAACCAGAAATGGACTTAATTGTTGATTAAACATGAGTAAAGAAATTGAGAACCAAGATATCATTGATTTTCGCCATGAATTGATTGATAAGATGTGTGCTGATAGTTACATATTTGGTGTTATTTGCAATGATGGTAAAACCAATGTTATGACAGAGGAACGTAAAAAAGTATTACAAGATGTGCTAGTGATGTTTAATATACATTTTACTATGCGTGGTTATGATATTGGTTAATAAAAATGGAAACTAAAACAATTACATATTTTGAATGGTCTGACATTCAAAAAGCAATCTGTGTTGAAATGGGTATCGAACCGAAATATTTCAGAGATTATCATGAGTTGATTGGTGGTAAGTATAAAGACCTTTGGCATGCATGGTTAGAATACTTCGATAGTGAAGTGAAAAATGGTACTATTACTAAAAATGATTTAGGTGAAATTATTGAATCGAAATTAGAATGGGTAAATGAAGATGATAAACCATGGCTAGAACCATTCGTTAAAGCTGTTTATAAGGTATGGGATGATAATAATATTGAATACGTAAGGTATTTTTGGTAATAAAAATTAATTAGATAATTATGGAGAAAATGAAATATGTTAGGATTGGTGACTACAATAGTATTGTTATCTTTCCAGAAATTATACAACATTCTGATTTTAGACATTTGAAGCCTAAGAGTGCTGGTTTCTGCTATATCTCAGAAGAAAAGGTTGAATGCTTCGGTGAGTCGATTTCACTTGGAATCAAGTCTGATGAGAAGTATGATACTATTGATGCAACCAAGCAATATTGTGGTGTCGAAGCTATGCTTAAATTAAATTTGGAATAATCAAATAATTTACGTACCTTTGAATTATGGAAAAAAACGCTATATTATTTTCGAAAATTGATAGAGAAGATGCTTGGGTATGCGGGGGTCTTGTGTTTAAGGTTCAGAACACTCAAACATATAAAGATGCATATAATGAAATCAAACATAAACTTGAAACACCTGAGATGATTAAACACATCATTGAAGATAGACATCTGTTATGTGATTATTTTGATGACGATAAAACGTATCAATTTGTTAAAACATATTGGAGTTATGGTTTATACTTCGTGTTTGAAAATAGTGATGGTAATGAAGTAGAGTATCGAATGTCAAACGATTTTGTAACCGTATTAGATTAGAAAATATTATGATATACGAACCAAATAAAGGAGAGTCTTTTTACAATGCAGTTAAGACTCTCAAACAAATACTACAAACAGAAGGTAGTGCATATCGTATGATACTATTTAATGGTATCTATGTTACGGTATCAGCTGATTCAAACCCAGATGATATAGCAACCATCTATGACCTTAAACATAAACTTCGTCAACATGGATTATAAACTAACCGCTCATCGTCAATATTCACATCGTGATTCAGATGGTAAATGTAGAAACCATATTAGTTTCTTTCTTAACGATGTTCTAATATTAAAACAAAAGATTCCATTCGACACCAATTGGGAAAGAGGTTTTGATAGAAAGACAGCTATCTATGATTGCTACCTATTAAATGGTAGGCTATATCAAAAAAGAGTTAAACATAACGGTTGTGGTTCAACGATTAATGCTGAAGATATCAGAGAAGTATATTATCCAGTATCTAAAAAACTACTAGCGCAATTCAACATACCAAAAGATTTTAAAGTATTACCATATGATGCAAAAAGTAAATAACATTGAACAATTAAAGGCTCTTACACCTAACGAGTCAGTTAATATTGTTTATAAAGATGCATTTAAAAACAATCATGGTATTTATAAGTTTGCTTGTATTCATCCAATGAAATCAGTTAATGGTGTCATACTAGTTGATACAGCAAACATATCCAAAACTCGTGTTATTACCGACTTCAACATTCAAAGAGGTGATGTAGGTGATGTTTATATTGGTGAATATGATGATAAGCAATTTCTTGAAATACTTATCCAGACAATGAAGGATACTGCTGAGTCTGAAATTAATAGCCTTGAGGCTTACTTCAACACCAAATATTATGAAGAACTACATGCAGGTGAACCACAGTTTGATGAAGAGGATGAAAGTGAAGATGATAACATAATAGTTGAAAATGGTGAGATGTTTGATGGAACAAGGGCACAATTTGAAGATTCTTTTTTCAGCAATGGCACGAATGAAAATATTAAAGATTGGTGTTTCGATAATGATTGGTCACTTAAAATTAACGGTAAAGAAATTCTATAACTTATGAAAGCAAAAAAAATAAATTGGACCAGTATTATATTTCTAATAAACTTTTTAATTTATGGTTATATAGCAGCATATGACTATACTATAGGTAGCAAGTGGATGGTTTGTTGGGGATTGTTATCATTATTGATGTTAGCTTTCTTTATCATTGAGGAAATCAAATTTGCAATGAAAAAACAAGCACAACCAGAGCCAGAAGAAAATAAAAAACCAAACATTCTTGGTGGTGGAGAAAGCATCAAATATCCAAGTAGTATTATTCTTGAACTTAAAAAACGAGAAGAAGAAATTGATTGAATAATATGAGAAATTATACTAAAATAAGAGAATTTAAACCTGTACTTTTTGATATGGGTAAACGAATTGGTTCACTTAAGATATTCGATAGACTAAAAACCGTATTAGGTGTCATTGCATTGATAATAGTAATTGCGTTATATTTGGTCTGGACGCTTATAGTTATATTCTTTACTGTATTGATGTGGGTTGTTGTAAATGTCCTTAATATTGGTTTGATAATTCCGATGTTTATTTATTGGATATTAACTGGTAAAGATTACATTTGGAGAGTTGAGGACTATGTTAATGAAAAGACTGGTATCTTTAATGATTTTTATGACAAGTAATTTGAATGAACGAAAACTTGATAAGAGAGGCTGTATGGTGTTATAACATGTCCAGTTCTGAAAAATATGGTGAAAACTACACCAATGCTCACCGCTATCACATAAGCCTTTATGAATTAATAAGAGTCATGACTAAGGATGAATTATCTGAATACAATATTAGAATAAAAACCTTATAATATTATAAGGTTTTTTTTGTTTATATGAAAATAAAACAGTACCTTTGTATTCATACTATGAGAAAAATCGTTGACATTATATTAAATAATCGAAGTTTTGTATTAATAAAGGTTCCAAGCACAATTGAAACTTTTAAACTCTACAAATATTCGTTGGCTGGTCATTGGTTAGGTGATGCAAATCCAACAGGTTTAAATGCATGGAAAATCAATATATCTAATTCAGAATATAACATTATTGGTAAGGTAGATAAAATATTAGAAGATGATGTTATTTGCATGAGTTTGTTACCATCCAATTGTAACCCATTACACCATGGATACTGTGAAGATTCATGTCAGGGTGGATGTGATGCTAACAGAGATTATCAAGCAGAGTTAGAAGAAATTTTAGAAGACTATAAAACTGATTGGATTTTATTAGAAATTATTAAATAAGACTATATGAACATTAACGAGTTAAAACAATACGAAGGGTATGAAGTAGAATACCTATACAATGATGAATATCGCTACTTCTTAGTACGTGCGGTTCAAGATACCGATAGTCTTATTGACGGGAAATATAGGGGTGACCTAGGTGAAGTATATCTTGAGTATACAAACGATGCTGATGATGTCTTTTACAATGATGCTTACTTATTGAATGAAGCTGGTGTTATAACCTTAAATGGTTTTTGGACCAATAAATTGAACCGTTTCAGAATACCTGCCAGTACACGTTCCAAATTACTTGAAAGGAAAAATCAAGCTGTTAATATGATGATTATGTTTATGAATACCACTTTAACAAATAAAGATGGTGTTGTTAAGATGTCTGAATCATCACAAGAAATAGCTAAAAAGGCTAGCTTAGATGCTATTAATTTTGCACTTACTGAAGTAATGTGGCTTAATCTATTGTGTACTTTTGATAATCCAATGAAAGCACATTTTGACGATAAGATTAAAGAACTAAAATCAATAAAAGGACATCTTTTAACAATGTAATTTGGTTATGTCAATTAGTTTATGTACCTTTGTTTCATAATTAAAAATTCAATATGATATCAACAACAACTAAAATCACACTACGTATTATTTTACTGTTTACAGTAATAATGTTCTGCTCATTCATCCCAGACAATTTCCATGAATTTTTTGGAGATTGGCATTGTAACGGTTCAGGTGATGTTATTTACCAAAACGGTTCAATTTTTGGGCGTTATGAATTCTGTAACTATGGTGATTTAAATTATCATGAGGCTACGTGGCATTGGGGTTATCGCCATTGGTTATTGTTCGCTATGGGGATAGTCATTTTCATTGTACAAATAATTGATATCATTAACACATCAAGTAAAAAATAATATGATAGTAAAAATAAATCGAATAGTAGAACCACCATCATATATATTTGATGCAAATGGATTCTTAGTTGGAACATGCAATAATTATTTAGAGTTGAATGATGTCTGCATTCAAATTATGAAATTAGGTGTAGAGGGATATACATTAGAATATGAAGGGAACCTATACCCTATTGAGAAAAATGGTAGAATTTATTATAAAGGTAAACCAGAGATATATCCTACCTATGGCCATCAAATGGAAATAATTATGGGTTTTTAATAAAATGATTATGCACATTATTCCATCAGCCAAAGAGTTTTTAGAACAAAGAAATGTTAAGGGTGATATGCTAGATTTACTAGCACTTCACCTGACCGACTTTGCTAAGTTACATCATGAAAACCAATTGGAAGCGATTACTAATAATGTTCGAACCAAGACAACATCACATGAGATAGCTATTGAAGGACAAATACCTAAGTATGTAAAGTTTGTATCAATCAATAAAGATAGCATTAAAAACGCTTATCCAATAACTAACATAAAATAATATGGGAGTTTCAAAAATTTCTAAAGATAGAAAACGATATCTGTTTTGTGTTGGTGATAAATTTATCACTGGTGCTAAATCACTCAGATATAAACTTACTTCAGATATAAATAAAGCTAGTATTTGGGATTGTAAATCAAAGATAAACACGTGGAATGATATTGTTTTACGTAAATACCCCAATGCTAAAATCAAAGAAGCTTACACATCAATAACATTAATATAAAACAATTATGATATCACAAAAAAGACAAAAATTTCTATTAGATGTTATGCATGAAATTGATATGCTGAAATTACATGCAACTGATGCAGAGAAAGCGAAGCTTAACTTTTATGAGTTTGATTATGATAGTCCAACTCGATGTATCTATGGTCAATTAACTGGTAAATGTGCTTCTCCAAGAGCAAAGGAATTGATGGGTGTGGCATGTATTAGAGTTATGCATTTAGATAAGGGTATTTCTAGTGTTGCGAACGTTGAAATTGATGATGAAAAGTTCACAATTAATGGTGAGTATACTGGTCAAACATGGGATGGAACAAAATGGAGTATTAGAAATTATAGTTATCTGTCAGCCTTGGAAGCATATATTGCAACCAAAGATGCTAAAAATGCTGATGTTATAGCATATATTAAAGGTGAAATTGAAACACTTGAATTATAAATGGAAACATCATTAGAAATAAAAAAAGCATTTGCGTTGGCGCAAATTGCACCATATTTTAAGGACCCAAGTACTTGCGGTATTGATGGACGTACTTGTTTATATGAAACAAGTGATGGTCGTATGTGTGTATTAGGTAAAAACTTATTACCAGAAGCACGAAAACATGCTGGTGGAAATGCTCGTATAGTTTTGGATAAATATGAATCACAAAGTGAATGTCTTATCCCAGAAGCTGTTGATATATTAACAACAGATGAATGGCGTATGTTGCAATCAATACATGATTCTATTGCTCGTCAATATAAGTTTAATTCAAAACTAGATGATTTACGTTTATTTACACTTGATGAGTTAAAAGAATATGTTGATAAAATCTGATAGAATCTATGTTAACTCAGATGGTGAGTTGATTTATTGGGATGGATATACAAGCCTCATCACTCACATAAATGGTATGATGACTGAAGAGATTTGGTCGTTTTTTATTAAACCAAATCATCCAAAAGGATGGTTAAATGATGAATAACATGTTAGAAATAATAAAAGAATTAATACCAGCGTTTATAATATTCGCAATACTGATTAGTGTGTTGTATTGGCTTATTGAATTAACACCAAATATCTCACCAGTGACTGAATATCAGTTATTTGGAGAAGGTGCTGATGGTTTTGAACAGCGTAAAATGGGTATGACCGATGACCAATATGATGAATATAAAAAAGGAAATAAAGTAGTTATGAAACAAACAAAATTTGAAAAACAATTAGTTGTAAAGAATCAACAAGGTATTGTTAATGGTAAAATATTAGTTAATATGGATTATTCAACTAAAACAATTACGGGTACACATCCTAGTACTCACGATGATTACACAAGAACGATTTCTATTCATAAGATAACTGCTTATGTTGATGATACAGAATTCAAGTCAATGAAAGAACTAACAAGTGAACAAGAAGTATTATCAAAGGTTGTGGAAATTGAAAAAGAAACGCTTGAATATATGTTGGGGTTAATTAAGAACGAACCAACACCAACTATTGTTAATAAGTTTAATGATTTAGGGTTTAAAGAAGCATAATCATGGCAAAAGAAGGTACTAAAATTAAAACTAAAGATTACTATTATTGCCCTAGATGTGAACAAGATAGTTTAGGTGATAGTATGACACCATGCCCTAGGGGTGGTTGTGAAGCTAGGATTGAAGGAACAGTTACTATAACTAAATCTATCACTATTGATAGGACCATATCACCAGAGCAAGAACAATGGAATAAAGAAAATTACAGATAATATGAAACAACATACATTAGAAGAATTAAAACAAATCGAAGCCTTACGAGAAATAGAACGAGAAAGAACCAATCTTGCTATTCGTTTAAATATTTGTCCAGTTTGTGGGTCTAATATAATTGATGACCTTATCGAAAAACATGAAGAAAGAGGTTTTTGGATTTTCAGCCACACGACTACAAAATGGGATGTCAGACGAGTTTGTTCTGGTGATGCTAAACATTATGAAAGAAAGTGGATGAAGACTAATGATTGGGGCTGGTAATGTCAATTCAAGAACTATATAAGATATGGTGCAAGGAAACCAAAAGAAGTGGTGGTGTACTAGTTGGTTCCAGTATTCAAGAATTTTTCAAATGGTTGGATGACAACCAATATAAATTAATCAAACATGATTAGACCAGATTTAAATAAGCATTTCTTACCATTCGAAGAAGCAGTAGCACTATATTATTTAGGGTTTGATGAGGCTTGTTATGGTACATTTGAAAGTTCTCAATATGATATCACAATGATGTCTGGTTGGTTTTATAATTCTGGTTATACAAGATTTCTAAATCATGTTCATTATAGATTATGTTCACCATATTATAGAGACGCATTCAAGTTCTTCAGAGAAAAATATAATATTCATGGTGAACCATATCTTATACTATTGGAAAACACCAATGGTACTATAAAGCAAACTAAAGAAAATAACGAATATTCATTTAAAGTACTTGTGGAAGGAATACCACATTTTATTATATCAAAACACATATATGATTCACATGAAGAAGCTGAATTAGCTTGTGTTAAAGAAATAATTGAAATAATATTACATAAAAATAAATCTAAGTAACATGGAAACACTGAATTTAATATGTGAATGTTATTCATATGAGCATCAAGCAATCTTTTGGTATGATGACGAAGATAAACAACTTTACGCTACGGTTCATTTAATAACACATAAAGGGTTTTTTAAACGTTTATGGATTGGTATTAAATATGCGTTTGGTTATAACTGCCGTTTCGGAAATTGGGATGAATTCATATTTAAACCAGAAGATGAACAGAAATTACATGATTACCTTTTAAAATACAAATAATATGCAAAGAGAATGTCGAGTGTTTATGTTACCCACACCCAATAACGAGCGAAGTAATCTATTATTAGAATCTTCTTTGATGAATTTATTACATATTAGTGAAGCCGAGAAAGATATTGATTATCAAGAAATTGGTGATGTGTATCAATATCTTTATGTTACATCACATGAGAAGATTAAAAATGGTTGGATAATTGGTATTGATGGGAAAATTCATTATACTATGACTGAAGGGTTATACCCCAATGTTATTATAGCTACAACAGAAACAACATTAGGTATAGCTGGTTTTTTGAACACATATCCAACAATACCAAAATCATTCCTTAGATTGTATGCTGATAATTTTGGTATTGTTAAATTAACAAATATTAACGTTGAGTTTTATCGTAGAGGACGTAATTCAGAAGGTAATGATGCTGATTTAACTGGTGGTATTTTAATTAGTAAAAATGATTATTGGGTACCTCGATTGACAACTAATGGTGAGATTAATATATCATTGATAAAAGAAACAAATTGGACACCAGAACAAAAGAAAGATATTAGTAAACTCATTCATAGCTTTAAAGAAAGCTTCTGCATTTATCAACCATCCGATTCACAAGTAGATGAATGGATTAATACCACGTTAAAATAAATGAGTGAAGATATGGATAAATTTACACTTGAAGACTTAGAAATGCTAAGTAAACTAACCAAAAAATTTGCCAGCCTCGGTTTTTATAGTGATGCTGATATTCTTAAAGAAATCAGAGATTTTGTAAGGGTTGAAGTTAATTACGAAATGACTGAAGATTTATTAAACAATATACTCAAAGACTTATGATAAAAGAAGAACTAATCGCATATGCGATTGTTAATTACCCACATAATACAACATATAGGACTGGAAATAATATATGTTGTGTTAACACATTACAACGCAAAAATATTTACACCATTACAAACCAAGATAATGTTGATGCTGGTATGGGTGCTGGTTATTTTAGATACAATGGTGAATGGTCTGAAATCGTATCAAGACCATTTCCAGAAAAATGGTATATTCAAGTCACCAAAGATAATATTGATGCGTTAAGAGCTTGGAGACACGCACAACCAGATGTTGATTTAGGAGAAGAAAATAATTTTAAAGTTGGTGTATATGTGTTATCTAAACATTATTATAATACATATTTTGTCACAAACCAACAAGGTCCGATTAGCTTACTTGTTTATCACAATTACGCTGAATTAACACCAACAGAATATAAACAAAAAATTTTAAATGAAAAAGATATGAAAGTAAAAAGCTTAGGATTCTTTTTAAAAGAAGCTAAATATAGAGAAGCTAAATATAGAAAAGCTGTTGGTGCATTAATTAGTTGTGAAATTATTAATTTAAATCTAGCGATTTTTAAAACTGGTAGTGCAGTACATTCAATAATTAATGATGCGGGTGTATTACATTGGTTCGAAGAGAAGTTTATTGAAGAACAACCAAAACTATTCTTACCAAATAGTAAATATGAAATGACTATCAAAGAAGATAAATCAGGTTTAACTATTGATGGTAATACATTTACTCGTGAATGGTTTGAGGCTGCTAAGATTATATCAGAACATAACAAAGCCGATATTATTGTTGGTTGTGGTGCTAAGGACGAAATAGGTAATAGCGATAATCAATGGAAAATGCCTCATGAAACAATTATTGAAGTATTAAAACGTTTAGAAACAAAATAAAAATGGAAAATCAAAAAAAACCAAACATCGCAAAATTTAAAAACATTCTTGGATTAGCTACCATGGTAGTATTACTTCTATCTGTCGGTATTGATTATTATATCAAGGATATCCAACCATCAAACTTTACGGTACTTTTAGCATTGCTTATAGCAATAGATTTAAAAGGTGATTCAAAAAAATAATTTGTATTTGTAAATTTTAATTAGTACCTTTGTCTTATGATATACTTTATAAACATTATTTTAGCAATTACCATACTTGTATTAGTAGGTATTTTACTTAGCAGCCATCATTATAATGACATGCTTATGGGAACCATTGTTGGTAAATATAAGAAAGATAAACTCAATGGTTACGGTGGTTTTATAACAGTAGAAATCATAACTGAAAAGTTATCAGATAGTGGTTTCAAATATAGAGTAACTGTCACTGAAACATATGAAGTACCTGATATGTATTACACATCAGTCAAAATCGGAGATACTGGTCTATTCCCATACTAAATTAAATAACTAATGAAAGCGATAAAACAAAATTTAATTAAAGAACTTCAAGATGGTTTAATAGCTATTAGTTATAATCAAGGTAGTAGTAATGATATTGATTTAGTGGGTAAAGTATTAACTACTGCATTTCCTAATTGTGATGAAAAATTTCTTGCCTTTTTTAGTTATTATATACGAGCAATCGACCCAACTCAATGGTGTGGAGTAACTTTTACTGATAGAACATTAATAAACATAAATGATTTCTATGAGGAAAGTTATACCATTGATGACCTGAGAAATAATAACCTACAAGTTAAGGTTTGGTCATTATTAGAAGCTAATACTATAGCTAAATATAATGGTTTTAAACAGTTATGGGACCCATGTATGTCAGATTTCCCATATTATGTTAGGTGTAATAAAACTGAAGACTCATTCAAAGATGGTTGCCCTAAGTTTACTCGCTCGGAAGACTATAAAAAAGGTTATAAAACAATCGAATATAATCAAATTGTTTTCATAGATGAACAAGATAAACCTATTGGTTATTTAGCACCTTTTAATATGTTTGATAACGCTATATTAAAGGGGGATTTATTTACATTTGTTTCAAATAGTAAATATGCTATAAATAATAGACAAGATTTAACCGTACCAAAAGAAATAGTAGAAACTTGGGACCCAGTGTATAAACCTAAATTAACATTACCTAAAATTTCACATTATGCTGGTTCTGTTGATGGTGAGTTTTTATGTTATGGTTGTTCTCGTATCTTAATTAGCGCAGTATTAAAGTTGAATGAAGCGTTAAACAAATTCAATGCTAATAGTTCATTACCAATTGCTCGAATGATAATAGAAGATACATCAGGTAATGGATTTAGTGTTACCATTGATGAATTAAAACAAATAGTTAATTATATAACCGATGGAAAAAATTAGAGGTTGGAAGATTGGATTGATATCTAAAGATTTAACATCTGCTTTTGGTACTACTATCAAGAAAGGTACTGAAGTACACTACAGAAGACAAAAATCATTATCAGATGACTTTGGATATAAGTTAACAGATTATGAATGGCATTATAAAACGGAAAACCAATTTATAAGGTCCAGTGAACTTATCATTGAAGGATTAGAATACATTCAAGAACCATATAAGAAATAAAGAAATGACATTAAGTGAAATCACACTCTTATCCATTAGTGGATTAATCTTGCTCACCGTAATAGGTTATGTCCTAAAATGGAACTGGGCAGTTTTAATAATAGAATTTTTATCAGATTTACTTGAAGCATTAATTAATGCTAAATGGTTCGATTAAAACAATATAAATTATGCAAACATCATTAGTAGTTGTAGCGGTTATCTGGTTATTCTTTTTAATAAGAGGAATATATTTTTGGAAAACCAAGGGGTTTCATCATTTGAAAGATAACCCGAAATCAGAATTAGATAGCTTTACAGTTGTTGTACTTATTTTTACACTTGCTATCATGGGTGTTATCGTATCC